>Ga0208321_1000054_pt1 | contig 148404 bp, 112 predicted proteins | sample June2015DPH_4_15_FD_184692 | JGI IMG/M metagenome (GOLD analysis project Ga0208321, IMG submission 184692) | Peatland microbial communities from SPRUCE experiment site at the Marcell Experimental Forest, Minnesota, USA - June2015DPH_4_150... | ecosystem: Environmental > Terrestrial > Soil >...
CGTAGGTGACCAGTTGGAGGCGATAATTAAAAGCGTTCTTCATGTGACGGACCACATCGAAGTAGGGGACGGGAGCCGGCATAGGGCGCTGATTTTACCCCCACCGGCGGCTGCCTTGGTCCCCCCCACCAAGGCAGCCATCTCTCTCCTCCTCCACTCACTCACACACTTCAATCCCACAGGGGGGATACGATGTACCAGGGCTATGCCATTTCGATTGACGATTGACAGCGGAGCAATTCGCCACACCCATTTTTCAATCAGCAATCGGCAATCACCAATCGGCAATCTCTCAAGCCACCGCGGGCCGGAAGGCGTTTTAGCTGCTTTTGGCGCACCCGGAACCTCCTCGGCACTGTCGACCCTTGATCCCCGGAGGGGATCCATACAGTAGCCGGGGGCAACGCCCCCGGAAAACGCGCCCCCCACAAGGTCCGACCCTGAAAGGGTCGAATTCGGGTAACGTCACCCCGGCCTTGCGGCCCCTGGCCCAAGGGAATACGACCCCTCCAGGGTCGGGGAACGAGCGCGGCGCATTCCGGGGGCGTTGCCCCCGGCTACTACCTTGTGCCCTTGCAGGGCACGAAAAACCTGCCCTTGGGTCTTACCCCGCGGTACCCCGTTTCTGACATCACGGATAGCCGTTTTCGACTATGAATGCTCAGATTGGCAGGATGGCAGACGAGTGCATGGACGTCACGCTGGGCAGCGTAGTCGACCCGCTCAAAGCAAAGCACTCACGCGCCGACGCTGGGTTCGGAACGCCTGCCGGGGGCACACCGGATCTCTTCCCTTTCGGAAGAGTGTAGGCCACGCACAGAGCCTATCATGTGGCGGGTACTTGCTGTCCTTTGAGAACTCTTGGGCTTTATTTACAGACCTGAGCAAGTCGCTAAGTTGTTGATCCTAGGCGCCTTGGAATCTGTCTCCGACAAACTGCTAGGGATTGCTCTTGGCACCCACACCATTGGTGGCTTGGGCGGTGGGTTCGGGTGTTGGCATGTGGCACTCGCCGTCGAAGAAGCCTCCGGGATCAACGACGAGGCAGGGCGTGTAAATTGCGCCGAGGACCACGCCGTGTTCTTTGATCTCCAGCAACTCGGAGGCGTGGATGTTTCCCTTTAATTTCCCCGTGACGCTGATAATGCGGGTGTGGATTTCCCCATCCACTTCGCCTTGATCGTGGACCACCACCGTGCCTTCGCATCTAATCTCGCCCCTGAAGTGCGTGTTGATGCGGATCAGGCCGGACGCGACCTTCATCTTCCCCTCAACCTCCACACCAGGCTCAAGCCACCCGACCCAGTCATCAGGGAGATCAGCCAGGTGCCGCCGTTTGGACTTTCCAAAGCCGAATGGCATTGTTGCCTCCCGCCGGGATCGTTGGTTACCCCGGTTGTTCATAATATAAGGACAAGGTATAACAGAAATAGTTAAATGTACATAGGGCAGTGTTACTGCCTGACGATCAAGTCGTAAATCCTGTTCAAATCTTGCGCTGAAAAATAGCTGATTTCTATTCTCCCCCGGCGCCCGTCGCCAAGGATCTTGACGCGCGTCCCCAGCGTTCGTTCAAGCTCCAGTGCGGCAGCGCGAACATTGGGATCCACTGGAGGCTTGGACACGGTTTTCAGCGCAGCCGGTTTCATTCCCCGCGACGCCACCATGTTTTCAACCTGCCGCACAGAGAGGCCCCGCTTGGCAATCATCGAGGCAAGCTGCACTTGGGCGGCTTCAGAATCCAGACCCAGGAGCGCCCGCGCGTGGCCGTAAGTGATTTCATCGTTAGAGAGCATCTCCTGGACGGCCGGCGGCAGCCGCAACAAACGCAAGGTGTTAGTGACTGAAGAACGATTGATGCCCAGCCGCTCTGCAACCTGCTCGTGGCTGAGTTGGTATTTTTCCTGGAGCGCCTGATAAGCGCGGGCCACATCGAGCGGGTTCAAGTCCTGACGGAGCAGGTTCTCGGTCAGAGCAAGTTCAAGGGTGTCCTGATCCGTAAGCTCGCGGATAATGGCGGGAACGGTTTCGAGGCCGGCAAGGCGGGCCGCGCGCCATCGACGTTCACCCACCACGAGCTGGTAGCGGCCCTCGGCCAGGGCGCTGAGGCGCAAAAGAATGGGTTGGACTACCCCGCTGGCGCGGATGGAATCCGCAAGCTCTTTCAGGGAGTCTTCGGGGAAGGCGTGGCGCGGCTGAAACGGGTTGGGATCGATGCGCTCAAGCCGTACCTGCTCGAGGCCGGATGTGGCCGACTCAACTGTCTGCAGCAGGGCGTTCAGCCCTCGACCCAACGCCTTTCTGGTCATGGTCGATGACCTCCTGTGCCAGGTCACGATAACTGGCGGCTCCCCTACAATCGGGGTCATAGAGGAAAATTGGTTTGCCGAAACTTGGCGCCTCGGCCAAGCGAACATTGCGAGGTATCACCGTGGAGAAAACCTGGCCACCGAAGAAATCCCTCAAATCGTCGCGGACTTGGTGCGAGAGGTTGGTGCGCTCGTCGAACATGGTGAGGAGGATTCCCTCCACCGCCAGGTTCCGGTTGTGGAAGCGCCGAATGCGAACCAGCGTGTCGAGAAGCTCGGAGACCCCCTCCAGCGCGAAGTACTCGCACTGCACCGGCACGATAACGGAATCCGCCGCTACGAGCGCGTTCAGGGTGAGCAGGTCAAGGGCTGGAGGACAGTCAAGGAGGATGTAGTTAAACTCGTCGCGGAACCTCTCCATCCTTTTGCACAAGGTTTTTTCGCGATCAGGGCGGTCCACAAGCTCGATCGTCGCTCCAACCAGGTTTTTGTCTGACGGGATGAGGTGGAGTCCCTCAAGCTCGCTCTTCAGGACGAGTTCCCTAAGAGGCACATCGAGCATAAGCGCATGGTATAGGGTCCTGCGCGACGGATCCTTGGGGAAGCCCAGGCCTCCGGTGGTGTTGGCCTGGGGGTCGCAATCCACGATCAAAGTCCACATGTCGCGGCTCGCAAGAGCGGCCCCCAGGTTGATGGCAGTAGTCGTCTTTCCGACACCGCCCTTTTGATTGGCAATTGCGATGACTCGTCCCAAAGTTTCCAACCCGAAGAAAGTCAAGGCAAATCTATCAAAGGCCGGGAAGTTATGCAAGTGAAACGCGCCTTGTGTTCAGGGCCGCCTCAAAGTCCCCGAAAGGTAACATCCCAAAGCGGCTCTGCCGCGACCCTGGCCTTGTGTTTCACGTGGAACACACCCGATTTGACCGGCCCCCGGGCATCGCCTCTTTCACCCAAGATGACATCCTCAAAACGTTTTCTTCCCCCACCAGATTTCCCCTTGCCCACCGCTGGGCAAACTGATTCTCCCCACCTCTTTGATCCCGCCGTGAATATGGCCCACTTCACAAGCCTGCTGGTGGCCGAGCCAGAGGAAGATCTCTCCCCCGGATTTCAGGCAGGGCCAGGCAAGTGGCAGAAGTTCCTCCAGATGCCCCACCGCTCGCGCCGTTGCCGCGTCATAAACCGGCGCTGACTGGCCGCAAGCAAAATCCTCCAGGCGTTCTCTGCGCACTTCAACGAAATTCATTCCACAAACTCGGGCCACCTCTTTGAGGAACGCCCGCTTCTTGGCGACCGGTTCCAGAAGTGTCACCGACAAGTCCGGGAAGATAATCTTCAAGCTCAAGCCAGGAAACCCCGCCCCGCTTCCGATATCCAATAGCCTGCCCTTCAACCCCACCCAACGGCCCAAATAGAGACTTTCCCCAAAATGCCGGGTAACGCAACTTTCCCAATCACGAATGCCCGTCAAGTTAATCTTCTTGTTCCATCGCAGGAGCAATTCGAGATAAGCGATCAATTGGCTGATTTGATCGCTACTAAGGTTGAGTCCGAACGGTTCGAGCAACTGGCGGACAGTGGCCTCGTCCAGCATCTCCAGCCGATTCTAAAGGTTTTGCAGGGACTGCGCAAGGGGGTGCGGCGTAGTTGTTTCACGTGGAACATGTCTCTTTTAACGAAAGGTTGGTGCGGAGGGCCGGAATCGAACCGGCACGTCCCGTGAGGGACAAGGGATTTTAAGTCCCTTGCGTCTACCAGTTCCGCCACCCCCGCACATGCTACAGAAAGAACTTAGCACGCTACCGTTTTTCACTCAAGCCCCCAGTGTCCATACCGTCACCCTAAGATTCACTATTTTTCGCCTTCTTCCTGCCAAAGGTGCATTGTGTTCTTCGCCACGAGTAACGCTGAATCGAATGCCCTGGATGACTAGCGTACATGTGGAGGCTACGGTCACGAACTGATCCAAAGGCTCCTATTCTGGCGAGCCGCGGCTGCTGGCCTCGTGCTCGTCTGCTGCAATCAGCAAATGATACCGGGCCAAGTGCCTCATTATTGCCCTCCCCTCACCCCCGCTCATAATTGTCAGCAATCTATCTAACCCAATACACCAACACTAAACTAAAAGCAAACTAAGCCCATTGATCCTGGATGGTATCGCTCCTTATTATCCTTCGCACTATAACGAACCGGATTAACATCATTCTTGGAAGATTCTTCAACCCCGATTCCGAATTTGAGACCGACACCTGTGTTCCAATCCTTTGCTTGAACGCAGTTAAACACCAACCGAGGATGAACAGAAGAGTGCAGGCCGGCAGCACCCGCCTGGGTGGGCACCGATTCCGCGCCAGACGCTGAGCCTGAGTGATGTCATGCTGAGCCCGTTCGCTGTCATCCTGAGCGAAGCGAAGGATCTCTGCAGTTCGCTCAGGGTAAACTCCGCGAAGCATCCCTGCAGCTTGTCGGTGCATGCTGAGCGCAAAAGACAACTGCAGAGATCCTTCGCCCCGACAAGTCGGGGCTCAGGATGACAGACGACGCCAAATTCGGAATTCGGGTTCAAGGAACTCGCAGCAATGCTGCGGGTTCTACCCGCGCCGCTGTTTATCTGACTCCCTTCAGCACGAGTTGGCGTGTTATCGCGCTTTGATTTCTGTCCAGTACCGATCGTAAAGCTGCGCGACGGAGCCGATATCACGCATGAACTCGCAATGGACCAGGGACGCGGCGTTGGGAAAGACGGCGGGATTACGGAGGAGCCAGGGTTCGATATCTTTCTGATCGTATCGATTGGGAGTGTTAAAACCCGAATCGTTCACGAAGAGCGCGGCGACCTCGGGACGGTGGAAATAGTTGATGAACGCTTCCGCTAGCTCCTTGTGCAGAGCCTTGCGCGGGATGCAGGCGCAATCGACGGAAATCGTGCAGCCTTCTTTGGGAATAATGTACCGGAGGTTCGGCTCATCGCGCATCACGAAGGTCATGTTGCCGTTGTAAGCTTGCGCGATCCAGGCATCCCCGGCGGCGAGGTCCTCTTGGAAGTTGGAGCTGTTATACCCCTTCACGAGAGGTTTCTCGCCGAGAAGCAGATCGCGGGCCCGCCGGATTTCATCGGGGTTGGTGGAATTGAGCGAATAGCCAAGCTTCTTGAGGGCCATGCCAAAGACTTCGCGCGTGTCGTCGAGCAGAAGGATGTGGCCGGCGTAACGAGAATCGAACAACACCGACCAGCTCTCCACATTCTCCTTGACCAGGTCGGCGCGGTAGGCGAGGCCCGTGGTCCCCCAAGCGTACGGCACCGAATAATTGTTGTGGGGATCGAAGGGAAGTCCCAGGAAGCGGCTGTCGATGTTGGCCCAGGCGTTGGGCAGCTCGGGTTTGTCGAGCGGGGCCAGCAATCCCTGCCGGATGAGAACCTCGACCATGTAATCGCTGGGGACCACCAGGTCATAGCTGACGTTGCCCCCCTGGAGTTTTGCCAGCAAGGCTTCGTTCGAGTCGTAGAGGTCGTAGTTGACCTTGCAGTGGAACTCGCGTTCAAACCCCTGAACCAGCCGCGGGGAGATGTACGAGGACCAGATGTAAATGTTCAGTTGCGGGAGGTTTTGGCCGGAGGGCCAGGTGCGGGCGACGACCGGAGCCAGCATGAGCAGGAAAACTGCGCTGGTGCTCAACACCGCGGTTCGGACTTTCATGGCTCCACGTTCGAGACGTTGCGCGATGTAGACCAGGGGAATGGTCGCCGCCAGGATCACCGTGGAAATGGCGTTGATTTCCGGCGTGACCCCGCGTTTCAGCCGCGAATAAATTTCCAGTGGTAAGGTCGTGGAGCGAACCCCCGCCACAAAGGAAGTGATCAGGTAATCGTCAAACGAAGTGGTAAAAACCAGCAAGGCCGCAGAGAGGATAGCCGGCGCTGCAATGGGGAGGGTGATGCGGAAAAATGTGGTCCATTCGTTCGCCCCCAAGTCGAGCGCGGCCTCTTCAATCGAGCGGTCCATGCCCGCCAGACGCGCCCCCACCACAATGATCACGTAAGAAATGCAAAAGGTGATATGAGCAATGATGACGGTGGAGAGGCTCAACTGCATGCGCAGCAGGCTCAAGAAGATGACAATCGCCACCGCCATGACGATTTCGGGAATGACGAGAGGAAGGTAGACGATTCCATCCAGGATGGTCTTGGCGCGCCGGCGAAGGCGCGGGAAGACCAGCGCCCCCATGGTCCCGAACACCACGCACGCCAGGGTGGCAGCGCCGGCCACCAGGAGGCTGTTCAGCATCGACTGGATGATTTGTTGGTCGCGCCAGAGTAGCACGTACCATTCATCGGTGAAGCCCATCCAATGCGCGGAAAGGCGCGAGCGGTTGAAGGAAAAGAACATCAGGACGATGACCGGCGCATAGAGAAAGAGGTAAACCAGTGTGGTTGCCGAAGCGAGCCCCAAACCCTGGCGGCGTGGACGGGGCATTAGAGAATCTCCCGCGTGACGCGTTCGGCGCGGCGCGCGCCCGTCCAGAGCAGCACCAGGACCACAAAGGTCAACAGAAAGGCCACGGCCGAGCCAAAAGGCTGGTCGCGCACGGAGGCGAACTGGTTCTGAATAAGGTTGCCCACCATGATCGTCCGCGCCCCGCCCAGCAGGTCCGGAGTGATGAAGGCGCCGATCGAGGCGATGAAGACCAACACCCCTCCCGCGCTGAGTCCCGGCAGAGAGATGGGCAGAGTAATCCTGCGGAAAGTTTGCCATCGGTTGGCGCCCAAATCCTGAGCGGCTTCGAGGAGGATGGGGTCGAGTTTTTGAAGCACCGCGTACAGAGGCAAAATCATGAAGGGAAGCTCGCCGTAAACCAAGCCAATAAAAACCGCCAGCGGCGTGTACAGCAACCGCAGGGGCTCGTGCGTAAGGTGAAGGGCCAGGAGAGCTGTGTTCACAACGCCTTCCGTGCGCAGGATGACCATCCAGGCGTAAGTCCGTATCAGGAAACTCGTCCAGAAAGGAATCACCACCAGCATCAACAGCGCGGATTTCCACCGGCCGGAGACTTTAAGGGCCAGGGTGTAAGCCACGGGATAGCCGAGCAGCATGCAAAGCGCCGTGGTGAGCAGTGCCATCCAGAAGGAGCGCCAGTAAACTCCAAGATAGAGAGGCTGGAAAGCGCGCCAGTAATTCGAAAATCCCAGGGTCCATTCGATAGTGCCGTAAGGCGAGCGCCGGGCGAAGCTGACCGCCAGAAGATAAGCCAGCGGGAGAAGAAAGAAGCCGACCAGCCAAACCAAGCTGCCGGAGAGGAGGGTGGCCGCGCGGATGGTGGGGCGTTGGCGGAAGAAGCGAAGAAAGGGTTCGATTCTGGAGACTGCTGGCGGTTTGATTTGCTGGCTCATGTCTTGGCAGGCGAGAATAACGGAAGGTCGCGATTCATGTCAAACCTCTTTGAAGCGCGCGCTGTGGAGTTGGGTGTATCCTAGCATTGTGCGGGAAAAAGTCTATGATGTTTTCGGCGTTGTGCGAGATGCGCTGAGTGCACGGCCAGCACGACGAAACTCGCGACCGTGGCCGGCCTTGATTGTCGGTGTTTTCCTTTTAGCCAGCGCAGGCCTCTTTGCAGGCGGCGGACGTCCCGGCGAGGGAAGCGGAGGCTTGCAGCAGGCTGGAAGTGCAGGCGCCGGTAATGCCCCAAACCAGGAACAGGCTGCACCCGCCACTGCCGAGGACTTCCTGAAGAAGGGCAATGAATATGCCCGGCTCAATAAGTGGAAAGAAGCTGAGGAGGCGTACCGCAAAGCCATCAGCTTAAAATCCGATTACCCCCAAGCGCACTACAACTTGGGCAATGCCTACCTGGCTCAACAACGCACCGCCGACGCCATCCGGGAATACCAGGAGACGCTACGGCTGCGGCCGGACTTTCCGGGCGTTCATATGAATCTCGGCGCCGTGGAGGAATCGCAGGGACACATTCCAGAGGCCGTGGCGGAGTACCGGTCCGAACTCCGCCTGCACCCCTCGAACCCAGAGGCCCACGTCAACTTAGCGAACGCGCTGGCGGCCGGCCGGCAGTTCAACGAAGCCGTGGCCGAGTTCCGTAAGGCGCTAGAGCTCCAGCCGCAGGACAGCGAGATCCACATGGCGTTTGCGAGCTCGCTGCTCCAGTCGGGAGACGTGACGGGCGCCAGTGCTGAGTATCAGAAAGTCCTCGAGCTGACTCCCGATAACGCCGACGCCCACGCAGGGCTTGCAATGGCGCTCACACAGGCCGGTAAATTCGACCAGGGCCTGGCCGAATTCCGGGCTGCGGTCCGCCTGCGCCCCAACGACCCTGACCTCCACATGACCCTCGCCAACGCCCTGCGGGCCAGCGAGGACCTGATTCACGCCATCGAGGAATATCGCCAGGCGGTTCAATTGCGTCCCGACCAGGTCGACTACCGGTTTGCATTGGCGCTGGTGTTGCGGGAGGCCGGCGACTACGGCGGGGCCATCACCGAGTTCCGACGGGTGATTCGCCAGCAACCGGGAAACGCGAATGCCCACACGGAATTGGCCGCCTCGTACCTTTCCGTCGCCGATCATCCCGCCGCTGAGGCCGAGTATCGCGAGGCCCTCCGCCTGAAGCCCCAGGACCCCGCGCTCCACGAAAACCTCGGCCTGGTGCTGCGGAAAACCGGGGACCTGCCCGATGCCCTCCGGGAGCTTCAGCGAGCTGTGGAGCTGGCCAAGGACAACGCCGATTACCACCGCAACCTTGGGGAGGCCTACCAGTCGTCGGGAGACATCCCCGGGTTTGTCCAGGAATACCGCGAGGAGGTTCGCCTGCGGCCCGATGATCCCGATGCCCATCTGCATTTGGCCAACGCTTATCAGGCAGCAGGCGATTGGGAGAACTCTCTCAGTGAGTACCGCGTGGCTCTGGAGATGCGACCGAACAGTCCCGAATTACACTACACCTACGCCCTGGCACTGAAGGCTGCCGGGCGAATGCAAGATGCGAAGGCGGAATTGAACCGTGCCGTCGAGTTGCGGGCCGACTATCCCGAGGCCCTGGTTGCGCTCGGCGATATGCTCGCGGTCGAGAAGAACTATGACGTGGCAATTCCCACTTACCGCGACGCCCTCCGCCTCAGGCCCGACGATCCCACGCTGCACTCCCGGCTTGCTGGCGCCCTGCGCGAAAACGGGGACATGCAAGGCGCGGCGACGGAGAGTCAGGAGGCGGCGCGGCTCGATCCCAGCTTCGCCGGCTATCAGCGTGATTTGGGTAACGCCCTTTACAACAAAGGAGACTACAAGGGCGCGGTGGAGGCTTTCCGGGCTAGCCTTGTACGCCGCAACGATGCTCAGACCCAGGAGAACCTGGGGCTGGCCCTCGAGCAAATGGCGGACTGGCGGAGCGCCTCGGACGCCTTCCGTGAAGCGCTCAAGGTGCGGCCCAACTGGTCAGAGGCACACCTGAACCTTTCCATCGCTCTCAGCCAAATGAACGACACGGCAGGCGCCGCGGCGGAAGCGCAAGCGGCCCTGCAACTCACCCCCAATCTCCCGGAGGCCCACTTCGCTCTCGGTAGCACTTTGATGGTAACTGGTAAAGTGGATGACGCGGTCAAGGAATTTCAGGAAGCCCTGCGCGCCAAGCCCGATTACGCGGATGCGCGCCTGGCGCTCGCGGACGCGCTGCGGCAATCAGGCCACCTCGAGGATGCCATCGGCAATTACCGCGATTACCTGCGGCTGCGCCCCCAGGACGCTGTCACGCGAGTCAACCTCGCTAACAGCTTGCTAAGAACACGGAACTTTGACGCTGCCATCCAAGAGTACGAGCAAGCCATCCACCGCCAGCCCACTGAGCCCATCACCCATTACAACCTCGCCGTCGCCCTCGAAGCCACCGGCCAGAAGGCTCGCGCCCGGCAGGAGTACGAAGCCTACTTGCAGCTCTCCCCTGCGGCGCCTGATGCAGGCGAGGTCCGGAAACACCTACGCGACTTGCCGCCTGCGAAGAAGTGATCAGCCGCAATGCCCTGCGCCCGGGCAGCGCGCCGCGCGGATGAGGGCGTCGCTGATGCGCTAACTCCCTTTCTTTTCAACAACATTCCCGCTTTCAACGTGTAACTACATGTGTTTTCAATAACATTCCCGCTTTGCGTCCACGTTTTCAATAGCGGCCCTTTGTTTTCATAGACATTCCCGCTCAGTTCGTTCACTTTTTAGAATCACTATGGGTTCTTCTCTTGCCGTCGGAGGAGACATATTGTCCATGACTGCGACACGGTCGAAGACTCCCCCAACTGGGGCTCCCCTCAAATGCGTCTAAGTTCAAGGCATTGAGCTTCGAGTTCTGCTTGCTGGCTGCGGTGCGCGGTCCGGTGGAATGCTGCGCATTCCGGCGCGTGGCGGCGAGCAACTTCGGCGTACGTTGGGGTGATTTGCGTAATGACATGGCTCCTCCTGGGGCGGGGCATGGGGTCAACGAGGAAAGGACTTCCTCGGGGGCGGGGCTTTTCACGATAGTAGGCTACTACAGTGGCGGGGCATTGTCAAGAGACATTGTGTTCATCCGTCAGCTGACGGACCTAGCCCAGGACTTCTTCAATTGACTCAATGATTCATTGGATCATCGAATCATTGGCTCAATTTCCTGGGGCGTACGCGTTCCCGCAGCGCTTCGTTTGCCCGATTCAAATCGAAAAGCTCAGAGTCGAAGTGTCCTCCGATCCATTCGAGGAGACCCTCATGTTCTTTGTGTCGCGGATCCCGGATGGCTTCCAGGAATTTCGCGTACCCGAAAGGGCCTCCACAATCTTCTGGCGGAGAGTTTCGCGCCCCAGCTACGCACACCGGGTATTGAATGCTCGGGTCGGGCAACAGGACGGATTCCAGCAGGAGATCGTGGTGCCAGTTGTCGCCGAAATCGTAATGATAGTCAAAGCGAGTGCCGACCTGTGATACGACCTTGCTCAATCGCACCCGGCGTTCATCGATCACCTTCCGTTCATAATCGGCATCTTCCGGGTCGGGAACGCTGTAGACCCTTCGCTTGATCGTGAATTGGTGAAGGTGATAGTCCTCCCAGCCCATGACTGCCTGGATCACCCGATGCAGTTGCGCCAGGGTGCAGTCACTCAGAACCTGTACCCTCCGCCAAATGGAAGGCTGGACGTTCTCGAGCGTGATTTTAATCTGGTACACCGCTTTGCCCTTAACAGCCACCATTGCTTCTCCTCACCTCCCATGGCACCGCATGAATCGTCTCATTTCAGGGTGTGGAGGTACTTCAACAGGTCATCGACATCCTCTTCACTCAAGCGCTGGTCAAAAGCGGGCATAGTGCCTCGGCCTTCGATGATGGTCTTGCGGACTTGCGCATCGGTTGCCGGGGCGCCGCTGGGTAACGATTTCGACTGGAAAAGTCTCTCCAACTTGGGAGGCTGTTTTCGCAGGTCAGGGTGGGTGTCTTGATGGCAGGGCGCGCAGTGAAGCTCAAAAAGCGTCTGGCCTTGCATCTCATCCTCACTAAGGTAAGCCCTTCCTTTGTGCGAGCAAGCCATCGGCATCGCCAGGCCCGCGAGCCAGAGAGCGATACAAGCGATTCTGAGAAGGCGGGTCATGGAGTTCGCCCCCGACTCGCTCTTGCAGGAGCTGCGGCCGCCGCAGTTCCCGCCTGCTGGCGCAAGGCGTCCTCCAGTTCTGAGGTTGTCCAATCCTGAGACCAGTACTTGGCCACGGTACCGTCGGGCGCGATCAGCACGATATTCATCGAGTGCGAGATTTGGTTATCCTGTTCAAAGTACATCAGGCCGAATGCGTCAGCGAGCTTTCGTAAGTCGCCGGGCGTGGTGAACGCGAAGTCCCAATACCCAAAACCTGAGGGATCGTCGTCGAGGTAAGCCAGCCCGTATTTACGGAGGACGGGAGCCGTGTCGTATTTGGGATCAAAAGTGATCGTCAACAAATGCGTCTTTCGGTAGTCGTCCGGTGTCTTCGCAAGGTCGTCATGAATCTTCGCGAACTGACTGCTTAAACGTGGACAGAAGTTGGGGAGGGGACACCGGGTGTAGATAAATGTCACGAGCACGGCCTTACCCTTGAAGTCGTCCAAGTGGATTGTCCTTCCGTCCTGATTTACGAGCGGAAGATCGGGCACATGTTCACCTACATTGAGCCGATGGACCGAGGGCGCTGCGCTTGCGCTTTTCCGACCGCTCTCCTCTGTGATTCGGACATCTTCGAGCCAGTAATCGCTTCCATCGTTTACGACGACAACTTCCGCCGCGATTTTGTCACCTGGTTCTACTTCTCGTACGGTGGCTGGGTCTTTAACTTTGTAGGGCATGGTCATTGCAGCCATGAAACCTGGAATTTCGTCGTGCTGGACGTTGATCTCATTCGCGGCTACATCCTTCGCGACCACTTGACCCCGCAAGTTGTATCGTTTGTTCTCATGCTTCTCGAATGCCTGGCGCTGTAAGTTGTTGTTCTCATTCTTGCAGCCTGTGACCGCCAGACCGGACAGGAGGACAATGACCATTGCGAGCACAACTTTCAACTTGCTGCCTATCACGAGTTCTTCCTCCAAAACGTAGACTCAAAACCGTGGCCTGGGACGAGTTCAGCGCCAGTTCACCACCAAGACACCAAGGCACCAGGAGATCATAGGGCGATTCGCTGCGAATCTTTGTCCATTGAAGGCTCTGGTACGGGAGCCCTCCGGGCTCCCGCCGTGCCGTCGTATATGCACCGAACAACACCGGGAGCGCAGAGCGCTCCGCTACCAAAAACGTGCCCTCCGGGCTCCCGTCCCGGTGTTGAGCGTGGCGTGTCCAGGGTCCGCTATTACACTCACATCCGTGGGGGAGGCGGGAGCGCAGAGCGCTCCCCTACCAAAAAGTATCGTGCATGGGGTCGCCAGAGCGTGCCGTTGCATATGCACCGAACAACACCGGGAGCGCAGAGCGCTCCCCTACCCAATCTCCACGCTTCCTGTCCATGGCCAATCGTCCGGATGCTTTACCAGCCCCGCACGGACGGGATTCATGCGAATGTGCTCGTATTGTTCCGCCAGGCTCTCATTCGATCTCAAACGGTGATCAAAGAAGCTGCGCTGCCACAGGTCCTCGATGCGGCGCGTTTCGCGCGCCAAATCCCCAGTTTCTTTCTTGAACTCTGCGATGACGTCGATAAGCGACCTTACGCCCGGATTAATCAACATGTGCAAGTGCGTCGGCATCAGACAGTAGATTTTGATAGGAGTCCCGTACATCACAGCTAACCGGCGGCGGATTGCGACCACCTCGTCGTTGAAGGTTCGCACGGCGAAATATCTGCGTCGTTCCAATGCGTCAATCGTGATGTTGAAGGTGCTGGCGGGATTGGCATACGCCTCGCGCGGAAGACGAATGCATTTCCGCTTTGGTAGGGGAGCCCTCCGGGCTCCCGCTTTGGTATCGTACATCGAGCCCCCTGACCGTGTGATCGTACACTGCCCAGACGCCGCTTTGGTACGGGGGAGCCCTCTGGGCTCCCGTTTTGGTATCGTACATCGAGCCCCCTGACCGTGTGATCGTACACTACCCAGACGCCGCTTTGGTAGGGGAGCCCTCTGGGCTCCCGCTTTGCCATCGTGCGTGGGGCCGCCAAGCCGTCCCTTGGTACGTCCACGCACCGACTGCGGGAGCGCGGAGCGCTCCCCCCACCCAGACGCTGCTTTGGTAGTCCCGGTGTTGAGCATGGCGTGTCCAGGGTCCGCTACTACACTCACATATCGGGAGGGCGGGAGCGCGGAGCGCTCCCCTACCAAAAACGTGCCCGCCGGGTTCCTGTCGTGGTGTGCTGGGAAGTGGCGAAGCAGAACCCTCTCGTTTCGCTCGGCGGGATGCCACGCGGGAAATGGGGCAGAAAAGGGGAAAACACGTGACCGAGGAAATCACAATCCGGCAGACAGCAGGGGAAGCGACGGGCAAGAAGGGTCGTCCGACATTAAGATCGGCGGACTTCCAGCCGCGGCGACACGGTGGCTATCCGCTTTCATACTCACTTCTCGGAATTATGGTCCGGCAAACTCTCGCGCAAAAACTCCAGCACTTTGGGAATGGCGTCGAGTGAGGATTGAGCGTCCCCTTGTGGCCTCCCACCCAAGTTTTCCTCTCTTCCCGAGGTGGGATTCCTGACGCTGCCGTGCCACGTGGGAACGATTTCGGGCCGGCCCGCCCGGTGCCCGGCATGAGGGCATTTCAAATGTTCGTAGGGATACGCGAAGTGAGATTGTTTCAGGCGGCCGACGATAGCGTTCGCCATACCCGTCGAGTCCCACACTCCATCATCCTCTCCCGAGATGAGCAAAATGGGGCCGTGCGTGCGCTCGACGGCGATCGCGGCTCCCAGCGCCGCCCCCCGATTCCGCCCCCGGCCCCGCGGGAACTCAAACGCCAGTGCCTGCCCCCGCCAAGTCCAGGCGTAGGGGACCCGGGTGTTGCCACAACAGGCCGGATAACGCACGTTGGCCGGCACGTAAGCCACCACCGCCTTGATCTGCGGAAACATGGACCCCAACTGTAGCGCCAGTTCGCCGCCGCGAGAGGTTCCCATAACGGCGATGCGATCGGCGAGGATTTCCGACCGCTGCATCATCCAGGCGAGCGCACTCCCGAAGTACTCCAGCGGGATGCCTTCCAGCAGAGGCGGCAGGTCGTCATAGCGGAAGTAGGCGAGCGCCAACGCCGCATAGCCCCGGGAAGCCAACCAGGCAGCTTTGCCGAGTGGCATGCCTCCTTCGGATCCTCCCACTACCAGCACGCCCGGACGGCGCTCTTTGGTGTTGGGCAGGAGAAGCACGCCGTGAAGTTGCCCTTCGACTTTGATCCGCTGCACCCCCTCGGCGACCCCGAGTTGTTCCATCTGGGCGCTCGTCACCTGCTGTCCATTTCTCATCAACTGAAATTTGATAATCTGCGAGCCCAGATCCCGCGGAGTGTGATACGACGGCACATGTTTCGCCGCCGGCTTCATGGACCAGATCAGACCCATCGCCGAAACTCCCTCGTAAGAGCCTTTCACGGGGGCTTGCTGGGAGGTATCGACGACGCCTTGTGCGTCCGCGATGAACTCCGCCTGCGAGGACCAGGGCTCGTCCGCTCCATCGACCAATTCGGCCTGGATGGAAATGCGCTCGTTCGGCTCGAGTCCCCTGGCGCGGATGACGGCGGATTCATCCACCAGCACTCGATTGGGAACGATCTCCAGCGTTTGGGCGGAAGCAATGCCGAGTCCGCCCGTCCAAAGGCAGGCGGCGAGAATAAACCTTTGCATCTTCATGTCGCGGCTCCGATCGAGGATAGATTCTACTTAGCCGACCTCCGGCCCGACCGATAACCTACACCTAATACGCGCCGTCCGTCATTCGTAGAGGATAACCCCACCGTGTGTCATTCTGAGCATGGATAGCCGAAAGCGGCTATCCGTGATGTCAGAAATGGGGTGCCGCGGGCTAAGACCGAAGGGCAGGTTTTTCCTGCCCTGCAAGGGCACAAGATAGTAGCCGGGGGCAACGCCCCCGGAAAGCGCCACGCTCGTTCCCCGACCCTGGAGGGGTCGTATTCGCTTGGGCCGCGGGCCGCAAGACCGGGGTGACGTCACCCGGATTCGACCCTTTCAGGGTCGGGCCTGGTTGGGGGCGCGTTTTCCGGGGGCGTTGCCCCCGGCTACTCTATTGATCCCCTCCGGGGATCAAGGGGCGACAGTGCCGCGGGCGATTGGAATCGTCGTCTCGACCTGCTATAGTGCGAGGCTCAGGCTGTCCTTTCGGAGGGTACGAATGAGCGAAGCCATTCCCAACAAAATGAAAGCCCTGGTGAAGAGCCGGCCGGAGCCGGGGCTGTGGCTGGAGGAAGTGCCGACGCCGGAGATCGGCATCAATGATGTGCTGATCCGGGTGCACCGGGCGTCCATCTGCGGCACCGACCTGCACATCCTGAAATGGGACGCGTGGGCCAGCAAAACCATCCCGGTACCGATGGTGGTAGGGCACGAGTTTGTGGGCGAAGTGGCGATGGTCGGGTCAAACGTTGCCGATTTCTTCCCCGGTCAGCTCGTAGGCGCAGAGGGACACGTGGTCTGCGGGCGTTGCCGCAATTGCCTGGCGGGCAGGCGCCACCTGTGCGCGCACAGCAAAGGGCTGGGCGTGCACCGCCCGGGCTGTTTTGCGGAGTACATCTCGGTGCCGATGGGCAACGTCTGGGTGCACCACCCTGATATTGACCTCGACGTGGCCTGCATCTTCGACCCTTTTGGCAATGCCGTACATACCGCGCTGGCCTTTCCCGTCTTGGGCGAGGATGTGCTGATCACGGGCGCGGGACCCATCGGTCTGATGGCGGCAGCGGTGGTGCGGCACGCCGGCGCGCGCTTTGTGGTGGAAACGGATGTCAACCCGTGGCGGCTGGAACTGGCGCGCAAAATGGGAGTCACGATGGCGGTGAATCCGCGCGAAACCGAGCTGAAAGATGTTCAGAACCAACTGGGCATGAAGGAAGGATTCGATGTGGGCCTTGAGATGTCTGGCAACGGATCGGCCTTCCGAGACATGCTGGCGAACATGGCGCATGGGGGCCGCATCGCGTTGCTGGGCATTCCTGCCGAAGAGATTCTCATCGACTGGAATACGGTCATCTTCAACATGATCACTTTGAAGGGCATTTACGGCCGCGAGATGTACGAGACGTGGTACAAGATGACGGTGATGCTACAGTCCGGTCTCGATATCAAGCCGGTCATTACCCACCGTTTCCCTTACACGCAATTTCAGCAGGCGTTCGACGTCATGCTCTCCGGCCAGGCCGGAAAGGTGATCATGGACTGGACAGACTAGGAAGAGCAGGATTCAGGATTCAGGAGTCAGGAGTCAGGAGAAAAAAGAGCAGGCGCCAGGGACTGGGGGCTGAAGGGCAGGAGTCAGAAGACCAGGATTCAGGAGTCAGGAGAAAAAGGGCAGGTGCTAGGGGCTCGAATTCGACCCCTCGGGTCAAGCGGAAAACACAGCAAACGGGAAGAGAAGTCTGCCCGTTTCTAGTTTCTGCTTTCTGGTTTCTCTGAGTGTGCAGGTCATCCTGGCGATGCCCCGCATGGACGTCTCACGCCAGAATCAACTTGGCGATGGTTTGGAGTTGCATGAAGGATGTGCCTTCGTAGATTTTTCCGATTTTCGAGTCGCGGAGATACTTCTCGGCGGGATAGTCCTTGGTGAAGCCGTAGCCGCCGTAAACCTCCAGGCACTCGGAGGCCACGCGCTCGGCGACCTGCGAGCAGAAGTACTTGGCCATGGCGGCTTCTTTCAGGAACGGCTGGCGGGCGTCTTTCAGGCGGGCGGCGTTGTAAGTCATCAGCCGCGCGGCCTCGACGTCGGTCGCCAGCCGGGCAAGCTGAAACTGGATAGCTTGAAACTCGGCGATGGGCTCGCCGAATTGCTTGCGTTCTTTGGCATAACTGATGGCGTGTTCGAGCGCGCCGCGCGCGAGGCCGAGCATCTGGGCGCCGATGCCGATGCGTCCCTCGTTCAACGTTTCCATCGCCACCTTGTAACCCTTGCCCACTTCCCCCAGCACGTTCGCCCGGGGAACGCGGCAATCTTCCAGAATCAGTTCACACGTGGAGGAGGCGCGAATCCCCAGCTTGTCCTCCTTCTTGCCCACGCTGAAGCCCGGAGCGTCGCGCTCGATCAGGAACGCTGTGATCCCCTTGTAGCCGAGTTCGGGATCGACGGTCGCGAAGACGATAAACAAACCGGCTTCCTTGGCGTTCGTGATCCAGAGCTTACGGCCGTTCAGGATGAAGTGGTCGCCGTCCGGGCGGGCGCGCGCGGCGAGAGAAAAGGCGTCGCTGCCGGCACTCGGTTCGGAAAGGGCATAAGCTCCCAGGGTGTCTCTCACCAGGCGGGGGAGGAACTTCTGCTTCTGCGCTTCGCTGCCCCAGCGCTCGAGGGCATTGTTCACCAGGGTATTCTGGACGTCGATCACCACGGCCGCCGAAGCATCAACCCGCGAGAACTCTTCGATGGCAAGGATGGCCATGAAAAACGTTCCACCGCTGCCCCCATACGTCTCCGGAACTTCCAGACCCATGAAACCTTGGTCGAAAAACTTATCAATCAACTCGCGATGGAAAACGCCCTCGCGGTCCATGTGCTCGACGTGCGGGCGGATTTCCTTTTGGGCGAATTCGCGCGCCGCCGTCTGGAACATCCGTTCTTCTTCTGTGAGCGCCGTCAGCGGCGCAATTGAGGAAAGGTTTGCAGGCGTCGTATCAGCCATCCAAGCCCCCAGGGTGATAAGGTGCCGGCCCGCCCCGCATTACCCGGCCGCGCCGTGCCCTATTGCAACACAGAAGGAAATGTTACACGGCGGCGGCAAAGGAGACAAGCGGTCCGTGGTCCCGCCGCGGTGGGTCAGTTGGGAGACACCAATCCCTCCGCGGCGCGCTTTGTAATAAGCGGCCCGCCGTGGCCGGACCGCGAATGAGGAACCGCTTGCTCCGCGCCATGTTACAATGGACTACGGACAAGATGCTCCTTTTTCTGCTCGCTGCCGACTGCGTACTGCCTACTGCTTGCCGCTTGGGTCCTTATGGCCAGCCACCACGGGCGCCCATGTGGGCCACTCCTACAGTTAACAATATCTTTACAAGCTTTTCAGGCGCCATTGCGCGACCGAACCAACTCTCGGAAAGGCACCGTGCATCGAAGAAGTGTTGGCAAGAAGCCGTCCGCTATCGTGCGACGGACGGAGCGAATAAGGCGCACCCTCCCCAACTGCACACGCGCCGATTTGCGAAAGCAGCCGGGCCGCGCGGGACCGGAGCCTGGTACGTCGTTCAAGTTGGGAAATCTGACCTGGCAGCAGGATGAATGCGTGCCACTGACTTTTCGCGGCGCGTGAGAGAATCAGCGTGCTTCAAAGCATACGCGCGCAACTTTCCTGAGCTGGCAAAGCGGCGGCGCTGCAGAGTTAAACCCTATTTCATGACACCTGGGAGGTAGATTCGAATATGACTGCTAAGAGGGTTGTGCAAGGTTTGATCGTGACGGCGGCTCTGTGCCTAAGTACGACTTCGGTGCGTGCTCAAGGCTATAGGTTGTTCATCATGGGAGCGGATTCGCCGCTCACCGACAAGCGGACGTTCACTGAAGCTTATAAGAACTACAGCTCGGCCTATGCGGGCGGCGCCAAGGCGATCGCGGGACTCGAAGTACCGTTTTACAAGATCTTTGGAATAGAAGGTTCGTACGGCTTCGGCCAAAACAACCTTGAAATAACCAACCAAAGTACAAATCCCTATACAGTAAAAGGGTACAGCGTGAGGAATAGCAGGTTCAGCGGGGACATTGTCGGGCACGTTCCTGGCGTCTGGAGGGGCATCCGCGCTTACGGCGTGGCGGGTGTGGAATATGACCTCTTCTCTCCCACCAGTGCCGCTCAACGCTTGGCTCAGTCACAAGGGTTCGCCTTCGCGGCCAGCGCCAAATTGGCGTCCCAAGGCAAGGGGGGCTTTAACGTCGGTGGCGGGCTCGATTACAAAGTGGCTTCGAAGGTCGACCTGCGGCTCGACGCGCGCTATCACACGTTCGGCTCCCCCACTTATGGTTTGCCCTCGACGTTCTCCACGCCCTCCGCCGCCTACTTTCCGATCAGTGGGTCGGCGCACGACATCGAATACTCTATAGGCCTTGTGTACAGGTTCGGCAAGTGAGGGCTTGCCAAGGGTATTTGAAACACTCAGTGCTGCTCGAGAACGGGAGCGTGCAGCTTTCCTGGGCTGGCAAAGCGACGGCGCTGCAGAGTTAAAGCATATTTCATGACACCTGCGAGGTAGATTCGAATATGACTGCTACGAAGGTCGTGCGAGGTTTGATCGTGACGGCGGCTCTGTGCCTAAGTACGACTTCAGTGCGTGCACAAGGCTATAGGTTGTTCATCATGGGAGCGGATTCACCGCTCACCGACAAGAGGACGTTCCGGGAAGGTCCCAACGGTTCCAGTACCATTCCCTACGGCTCGAGATATGCGGGCGGCGGCAAGGGGATCGCGGGAGTCGAAGTACCATTTTACAAGATCTTTGGAATAGAAGGTTCGTACGGCTTCGGCCCAAACAACCTTGAAATAACCAACTTCAATTATAATCCCGCGACAGTATTGGCATACGGCGTGAGGAATAACAGGTTCAGCGGGGACATTGTCGGGCACGTTCCGGGCGTCTGGAGGGGCATCCGCGCTTACGGCGTGGTGGGTGTGGAGTATGACCTCTTCTCCCCCACCAGTTCCGCTAAAACCTTGGCTAAGACGGAAGGGTTCGCCCTCGCGCCCAGCGCCACATTGGCGTCCCAAGGCAAGGCGGGCTTTAACGCCGGTGCCGGGATCGATTACAAAGTGGCATCGAAGGTCGACCTGCGGCTCGACGCGCGCTATCACACGTTCGGCTCCCCCACCTACGGTTTGCCCCAGGCGGCTACCTCGACCTCCGCCGCCTACTTTCCGGTCGGTGGGCCGGCGCATGACATTGAATACTCTATAGGCCTTGTGTACAGGCTCCGCAAGTGAGGGCTTGCCAAGGGTATTTGAAACACTCAGTGCTGCTGCACAAGTCTAGGTCAAAAGAAACTGACTACCGCTCGGTAAGTCGGATCTGCATACAGAGGTTCATGGCGGGGGTGACTTCGCGGAAGACGGCAAGCATCGACTCGACGAGGTCGAGCCCGGTCGAGGCGTGCACCTCGTCTTCGCTCATGGGGTAGTAGAGCTGGAATCCAGCCCAGTGGGCGGCGGGAGCGGCCCCCAGAAGGCGTCGGAGCTTCTGCATCGACGGGAAACTGTCGCGGGAGAAGCAGGCCGGCGCGGTTTCCCAACTGCCGCCGTGAAGCATGAAGCCTTCGCGGCGCACCAGACGCTCGAGCTCGCGCTCCATGGGGCTGCGCGGCTGGAGTGAACGAAGCAGGCGGTGCCAGTCCCAGTCGGACTGCAACTGGCACTCGCGGTTAGCGCGCGGCGCTTTCATGTAGCCGCGCTCCACCTGCAGGCCACACTTGAAGAGTTTCTCTTCCGTATCCACGCTGATGAAAAACTTCGAGCAGCCGAAACTGACACGCGAGGAGAGCGGCATGGCTTCGCGATTGGCCCGAGGCAGGTAGCCGATCCATTGCCAGTAAACGCCGCGTCCCCAGCGCTCGGTCACGAAGGGCTGGGCGTAGCGGGATTCGAGCGCTAGCTTCAGAATGCGCGTGATCCGCTCGTTGTCCTCGAGATTCCCCACATGGATGCCGCGGCGGAAATCGAGATACTCGGGCCGGAAAGCGAGGGCTGTCGCCGGGAGCGGCAGCGTTGTGTGCGATTTCGAAGCCATGACCGTGAATGAGACCTGAAATCAGAAAGTAGAAATCAGAAACTAGAAAACAAGCTTACCAGTTTCCAGTTTCTAATTTCTACTTTCTGATTTCTACTTTCTGATTTCTGCCTACTGGCTTACGCGGCGCGGGAAGCGCTGGCGGGCCGTCTCGAGTGGAAGCCGCCGACCAGCACCTTGGAGATCTCGTCGCGCTGGATCTGGTTGGTGCCTTCGTAGATCTGCGTGATCTTGGCGTCGCGCATGTACTTCTCAACCGGGTAGTCGTGCATGTAGCCGTAGCCGCCAAAGACCTGCACCGCGTCCACGGTGACTTCCATGGCGACGTCAGAGGCGAAGCACTTGGACATGGCGGAGTAGAGCGTGGGCCGCTCCTTGGGTCGCGTGTCGATGTAGCGCGCCGTAGCATAGACGAGAGCGCGCGCGGCTTCAATCTTCATCGCCATATCGGCCAGCAGGAAGCGCAGTCCCTGGAAGGAGCCGATGGGCGCGTCAAACTGCTTGCGGGTGCAGGCGTACTCGAGCGCCAAATCGAAAGCCCCTTGCGCAATGCCCACCGCCTGAGCGCCTACCCCGGGACGGGAAGCGTCGAAGGTGCGCATGGCCGTGATGAAGCCCGTGCCTTCGCGCCCCAGGCAATTCTCAACCGGCACGCGGCAGTCCTGGAAGACCAGTTCGCGCGTGGCGGAAGCGCGAATCCCCAGCTTGTCTTCCTTCTTGCCGAAGCTGAATCCCGGAGTGCCCTTCTCGACCACAATGCAGGAGGCGCCGCGGGGGCCCTTGGCGGGATTCGTGAGGGCGATCACAGAGTAGATTTCCGCTTCGCCGCCGTTGGTAATCCACTGTTTGGTGCCGTTCAGCACGTAGTGGTCGCCGTCGCGGATGGCGGTGGTGCGCACGGCAGTGGCGTCCGAACCGGCCTGAGGTTCAGTGAGCGCGAAGGCAACCAAGCGCTTGCCTGCGGCAATGTCCGGCAGCCATCGCTGCTTCTGTTCCTCGCTGCCGGAGAGGATGATCGGCAGTGCGCCGAGCGCCGTGCCGGCAAAACTGAGCGCGATGCCGCCACACGCCTTCGACAGTTCTTCGGTCACGATCACCATGTTCATGATCGGTGTTCCCTCGGTAATGCCCCCGTATTTCTCCTCAACGAAAACGCGGAAGAGGTCCGTTTGCGCGAGCACCTTCACAACCGGCCAGGGGAACTTGGCGTCGCGGTCATATTCCGCAGCTACCGGTTGGATTTCCTTTTCGGCAATCTCGCGGGCGAGATCTCGGATGGCCCTTTGATATTCAGTGATCCCATAATCCATAGTGAGAAGAACCCCCTCAAGCTGGAAACTGGTAACTGGAAAATCGAAATTGGAAAACCGAAACTCGAAACTCGGAAAACCATGACCAGGAAACCAGAAGCTGGAAAATCGAAACTGGGAAAACCATGACCAGGAAACCGGGAATTAGAAACTACAAAACAACCCTGCCATTTTCCAGTTTCGAGTTTCGAGTTTCGATTTTCCAGTTTCCGCTTTCTGCCGTCTCCCCGCGACATCACGCGACGCGTTCCAGGGGTGGCGGCGGCTGGGGCTGGGTTTCGACGGCGCCACCCCACAGGGATGGCTTAACCAGCCACGCCTCGCCGCCGCGGAAGGCAAAGCGGCAGTAGTCATCAAGGTCCCCGGTCCGAAATGAACTAACATCAATCTCTCCTTCGAGCGAACCCGGCCTGGCGAGAACCTGCAACGCGTAAACTAGGGGCAAAACGCTCGCATTGACGTCACGCAGGGTGACCTCGATCCGATCGATGCGGGCGACAATTTCAAAATCTCCCTCGGAATAGAGTCCAGCCGTGCGCTCCAGAAGTTCGCGGATGTCATCCGCCGCGGTGGGAATCCCCCCAAAACTGAACTTGCCGTTCAGCCGCTGATAGGGCTCCGGAACAACCGAGACAGGCTGGCTCCGGTATTGTTCCCAACTCGCATGCCTATAATCAGGTCGAGCCCAGGCAATCGCTAAGAAACCGCCTTTCCAGACCTTGAGCCTGACGTGCTGTGCTTTGACTTCATCCTGGTAGTAGAGGGTGCCGCCGGGAACCTGGGCACGTTCGTCATCCGAGACCTCGCTAAGGAACTCAATCAGTTCCCCCGCAATCTCCGGAAGCGCAGGGCGGTCGTCAGGCTGGACATGGCAAACCTCCAGCGACACCGACTCAGGAACAAACTCCAGCCATGCCGCTTCAACATGTTCAAGCTTTTGCTGGGTTTCCTTGCTGAGGGTCCCCAGCTCCACCTGCCCCGAACAGCCCAAATGAGTGCGCATTTTCTCACTCCCTTCCCCGATTCGTACAGACAAAGTGTCCGCAGTGCCGGTCCCAGACTGACAGATAGGCATTTTTGGGGCCGAAGGGACTAATGGTCGGCCGCAGAAAGATTTTGCCACAGGCGGAATCAAATGCATAGCGACTTGTTTGCATCGGCGCAGCGTTAAGTTATCCTGAATCCTGCGTCATTTGGAGCAAGTTTCACACTTCAAGCTCCCCGGCGGGGAAATAGTCAAGTCGAGTGTCTGCTCCACTTGCAATTTCCAAAGGAGAGAAAATGATCAGAACCCTTCAGTTTTTGACCTTAGCCGTTGCACCTTTATTTGCCCTCGCCGCGGCTGCGGGCGCGGGCCAGTCCACGGCACAGCCCGTCACGATTGAGTATTACTACCGGCTGGCACCCGGTGGGAGCTCAGAGTGGCTGGCGCTCTACAAGAAAAACCACAATCCGCTTCTCAAGGAATTAATGAAAGAAGGGTTGCTCAAGAGCGAGGAGCTTTACACCCGGCGTTTCCATGCCGAAAGCCCCGCCTGGGATTACAAAATAGTGATGATTTGGCGCGACTGGGCGGCCCTCGAAGAAGCGCGCCACCGCGAACCCGAAATTCTCAAGTCCCTCTATCCCAACAAGGAAGATCATGACCAGCAGGAAAAACGCCGCTGGGAATTGACCGTCTCCCATTGGGACGACGTGCTGAGCGATGTGTCTCTGGACTGAGGAGTTGGGCGATTGAGTGATCGACTGATACCGCGACCAATGTGGCCACTCTGGTGCTGTGCAGCCCAAGACCGTCGGGGAGGGTAAGATTGCCGTATTGACATGCGGCACTTAATACGGCATCATGCTGACATGGCTAAAGCGCGAATGAGGAAACTAACGATTCTCATCCCGGAAGACCTACTCCGGCGAGCCCAGAAGACGACCCAGACCGGCGTCACCCCGACCGTCCGCCGAGGTTTGCAGATTCTAGCGGCCCACGACGCTTACGAAGGTCTGCAGAAAATGCGAGGCAAGGTGAAGTTCGGTCTCACTTGGCAAGAAATGCGAGGCGACGAGTGACCTGCGCCGACACGAGTTCCCTCGTCGCCTACATCCAGGGGGAACAAGGATCAGACGTTGACCTCGTGGACCGAGCCTTGGCTGACTGCTCTCTAGTCCTTGCTCCGGTCTCCGTTACAGAATTGCTAAGCGATCCCCTGCTCATTCCTGCCCTGGAGAAATTTATCCTTGGGATACAGCAGCTCGAAATCAAGGCCGGATATTGGGAGCGGGCCGGAAAGCTCCGTGCAAAGTTGATGCGGCGTCGCTATCGTCCCAAGATTGCGGACACGCTTATAGCCCAGAGTTGCCTCGACTACCAGGTTCCACTGATCACCAGGGACCGCGACTTTTCAGCTTTCCAGGAACTCGCGGGACTTCGGTTGCTTTGATCCAGCACGTACTGCCCCTCAGCACAACACCAGCTCTACTTCTTGCGCGGAGGTTGCGAAGGCCGCATCTCAATGCGGCTGGCAAGTGTTGTCAGGGGATACGTGTAAAGGTCAACCACCGCCTTGGCGATGTCCTCGCCGGAAAGCTTCCAACTTTGGCGGGACCTGCTGCCCAGCGCTCCCCCGAAGTCCGTATCCACGCTTCCGGGCATGATGTAGCTTACACGAATTCCGTCATAGCGCACGTCCTGCATCATGGCCTCGCTGAACCCATTCAGCCCAAATTTAGAAGCGTTGTAGGCGCTCCCACCGGGGAAAGGATTCACGCCGGCAAGACTGGAAATATTGAAGATGTATCCGCCCCCTCGCTGGCGCATTATGGGGATGGCCTCGTGGCAGCAGTAGAACGCACCCGACAAGTTGGTGTGAATCGTGGCATCCCACTCCGCCGGGGTGAGCTGGTCCACAGGCTTCATGATTCCGATTCCCGCGTTGTTCACAAGGAGGTCGATCCCTCCGAAATGCTCGGCGGCAGTGTGGATCAGCCTGCGGCAGTCCTCATAGCGGCCCACATCCGCCGTCATGCCTTCAACCCGGCCGTCACCCTGCTTGCGCAGTTCTTCGAGCGACTGCTTTAGAATTTTCGCATCGCGCGCGCAGAGGTAAACCTTTGCGCCTTCTTTAAGAAGCCTTTCGGCGATGCTATAACCGATTCCGCGCGATCCACCGGTGACCACGCCAACTTTGTCTTTCAGCTCGTTTGTCATCAGAAATCCTCCCCCTCTGGATGTAGAACTAACAGATTAAACCGCACGGAGCGCTGGAGGCAACCGCATGATCCGAGGGTAGCGCAGAGTCTCGTTTTTCAGAGACTCTGCGGCTTGTCCGTGTGCAATCGGGCGTTTAATTCGGCTTCATGTCCCGCTCGCGCCGCCCGGTATTATCCGACCGACTCTGCTTCATCACCTGCCGGCTCATGAACGAGCGGCAATTTGGAGGCAAAGCCGCAGAGTCTCTGAAAAACGAGACTCTGCGCTACCGGCTCGAACCTGCGATTCCGGGTTGGAATCTATTTGGTAGACGTCTTGGAAGCAATCCAGAGCAGAATCCCGAAGGCGGGAACAACAAACGGGAAAATCCCGTAGAGCGTGTCGCTCACCGAATGTGAGCGCCGGTCAACGGCCACGAACACCTGCAAGCAGAACAGAAGCGTCAGCGCGAGACAAACCCAACCCTGCCAGGAAACAGGAAAATACACCCAACCCCACTCTTTAAACCAGGGCTTCCTCATGACTGCATGTCTCCTCCTCTTTCCCGAAGTGTGAATTCCCCAATTCCCCGCAGGCCAAATCTAATTTTTCGAGGCGCACCGCATTGCCTTCAGTCTTGCCTCGTTCTCATGCAACACCTGCGAGGCCCGTGCGCGAGACCAGTTCCAGGCGCGCCAGTCAGACGCCTGGGGGAACGCCCAACGTTTCAGGATGCCGGATACCACGGTGCAGCGGTCCTGTGGGTTCAGATTCGGGAGGGCCGCCACAAGTTCCGGCACGGCGTCTGCGCTGAGCCGGGTTGCATAACGAGCATCATAAGAGCGCCCTGCTTTGGCCCGCGCGAGATTGGTGCGAGCAATGAACGCGTCCGGATTGAGCGCTTGCAGGACAATAATCAGTAAGAAACCCGCCACCATCGCTCCGAAGGCAAAACGCTCGCGGTGCCCGCTCAAAACGGTCAGTGCGAACCAGAGGAACACCACCACAAGCCAGCCCATAAACGCGGTCGGATACAAGCGCTGCTCAGTGAGGCCATATTCAGCTTGGTAGAGACGCATGCGTTGGAATGCGGAAGCCATAATCACAAACAGCAGAAGGATTTGGACGCCAGCCAGAACCCTGAAAACTCGCTCACCGGTGGGACCACTCCGGGCAATCAGCCAATGCATGAGGAGGAGAAGCGGGAGCACGAGCGCGGCCACAGCCAGCAGCTCAAAGAAGCCGCGACGCGCATATTCCGCGTAGGTCAGGCCAGTTGTCGCCTGGACTAGTGCGGAGCCGCCAAAGAAATAACGGACCTGCACGAGTACGAAGGCAAGGAACAGAAGGTCGAGCGCACCCAGCGCTACGCCAACCTCGATTATGCCCATGGAGACGCAAGGGAGGCGTTTCTCCTTTATGACTGATATCTCCTTGCCCCACAGCATGCCGCGCAGGTATCCACCGACACACCAAAGGAAGAAGGCGGCCACAAAGAAGTGGGTAAATACTTGCTGGAAGTTCACGTGGAAGGTCTTCCTGACGATGTTATCGAACACCGCGTCCGCCCCCATGAACAGCCCGCCAAATATGAGTAGGCAGGGGAGAGCAAAAAGAACTCCGCGCACCACCGCCATCGCGCGGTGCGACCACCGACCACCGAGTAGCTTCTTCCACTCGGCCTCCCCGAATAGGACTGGCAGCAATCCAAAGGCAGCGTTGAGCCCGGCAACAGCCGCTCCGAGGGCGTGCTCGACAAGGCCGGCAAAACGAACCCGGCCCCCTTGTGCCCGCAAGATGACCAGGGAAAGCGCCGTGAGGGCCGCCAAAAGGCTCAGTATTTTCAAAGCGGGGGAATCGTGCCAAACGAGCCCAAGGGCGAAAAGCGCCACCACGACGAGCAACCACTGACCGCCTCCGGAAAGAGTTTCTGCCCTCCAGCGGGCGTGAAATGTGATGGCTGCGAGAAGCGCCACCATCCAGATCAGAAGATTGAGACCCCAGGGCACAGCCCGCAGCAGCGCATCGGCGAGTATACCCATAACCAGCGCCGTTCCAAGTACACTTAGTTCCAACTGCCCCTTGCTCAACATCATCTGCCGCTCCTCCGTGGTGAAGCTTTGGTCTGATCTCGATCCATGGTGACCTGTCTGGAATTGCCGATTGCCGATTGTCGATTGACAGCGGAGCAATTCGCCACACCGCTTTTTCAATCGACAATCGGCAATCATCAATCGGCAATCACTGCTAGGTCACGCTCCGGCAGGGACAGTCTCCGGAACGCGCCCGAAACGGCGATGACGGGAACGGAACTCGCGGACTGCGGCCTCAAGGTCGGCGGCTTCAAAGTCCGGCCACATCCGGTCCGTGAAGACGAGTTCCGCGTAAGCGCACTCCCACAACATGAAGTCGCTCAAGCGATGCTCACCGCCGGTGCGAATCAGAAGGTCAAGATCGGGGACCGGCGTCCCGTCGTGATTGACCCCGGCGAGCAAGCGCGTAAACTGGGCCGGCGTGGCTGCTTCGGAGTTGCCCAGGGATCGCGCGGCCCAGAAAATGGCGTCGCGAGCCGAATAATCAATCGCCAGGCGCAGGTACAACTGCCGGCCCTCCTGCGTTGCGGCTTCGGCAGCTTCAATAGCGGCGAGCAGCGCGGGCTTAAGTCGATCGCGCCGCCCGGTAACGCTGGCCCTTATTCCCGCGTCCACCCACTCTGCGACCGATGACCGCAGGAACTCTTCAAAAATGTCCATAAGTTCCCGGACTTCACCCGAAGGACGTTGCCAGTTGTCCGAGGAAAAGGCGTGCAGCGTCAGGGTCCCGATCCCCAGGGCGGGAGCAGCCTGCACCGTGCGGCGCACCGCTTCCACACCCTCGTAGTGTCCCGCGCTGCGCGACAGGCCTCGAGCGGCTGCCCAGCGCCCGCTTCCGTCCATAATGATGGCCGCATGAATTGAGTGGCCAGTGTCGCCGCCCATATTGGCGACTCCACGCGGCGAGTCAAGTGAAGAGGTGCGGGCCAAGTGCTCAGGACCATCGGGCAACGGTGCCATCAACCTCACCTGCCTTCCAAAGGACTTTACCGTGCAAAGCATCCGAACAAAAAAATTTGGTCCGCCGATTACCGCGGGCGCATGGATTGGATCAGCGCTTCCATGTGATTCAGGTAGCGCTCGAGCGCCCGCTGGCCTGTTATCGTGAGCCGGTACACAGTTTTCGGCAGCCGGCCTTCGAAATATTTCGCGCAGATGATGTACTCCGCTTCCTCCAGCTTGCGCGCGTGCACGCTCAAGTTGCCATCGGTTGTCTTCAGCAGTTTCTTGAGCTCGTTGAAGCTGAGCGATTCGTTCACCGCCAGGGCGCTCACGATGCCGAGCCGAATGCGTTCGTGGATCAGGCGGTCCAGTTCGGACGGCGCGCCCCACGGCGCCTCACGACGCAATCGCTGAACACCTGGCGCCTTTCGCCTCGCGCCTGCCACACGAGCCGCAGCGCTTGAAATCTGTCTAGCCACCGTACCTCCTTGCAATAATCGTCCCGAATACGATGTGAAGCCCGCCGAAACCCGCAGCCATGATCAAGTTTGCCCAGCCCGCGGGGCAGAACAGGGCAAGAATTCCCGCGAACATGAAGCACAGACCCATGATCGGGACGACCTTTACGGAAAACGCCCCTGCCGTCACCACACCGGCCCCGTAAAGCAGGAGCCAAAGGCCGGGCAGCAGGTTAAATACGCCTGCGTGGTAAATCACAATGCTGAGCACTGCCGCCGCCAGCATGGGGGGAGACAGGCCCAGTACAGCCTTCCGGCCAGGCCTTGAAAGCAGGGGCGTCTGCACCTTCCGCGCCTTCCAAAAAATAGCTGATGCGCCCACCGCAAAAGCGCACAGGGCTTCCAACCCCCACACCCCAACCCACCATTCCACTTGCGGGCGGAGCGCCGCAACCGCTGCAGCCGCCAAAGCCGTGATCCCTATCGTCACTCCGCCCCATCCCGGGACGGCGGTGAACGAAGCCGCGCTTTCCATGGTCTCGCGGATGAAACGCAGATCGTCAATGGCGTGCGTTGACATGGGCACTGGCCTGGAACGTCGTGCGCGAACTGGACCCGGACATGCCATGCAAGAGTTTATACAGGACGTTCTAACTCATGTCAAGTACTTTGTGATGCAAAGTCAAGTTTTCTAGCGCGGGCTCCCGAGCGCGGGCACGGCTCTGTTTTGGAGGTGCTGGTCAAAGAAATCAGAAGCCGTATGATAGGCCGCCAGCCAAGTGCGCTGCCGCAAGAAATCGTGAATCTCGTCCGGAAAGACGAGTTGTTGGAATTCCACACCCTGTTTCCGCAACGCCTCCACAAGGCGGACCATCTCCGTGAAGGGAACGTTGCGGTCATCATCCCCCTGGACCAGCAACACAGGCGAGCGCCACGTCTTGACGGAGGCCAGCGGCGAGGACTCCCACGCCAGTCGCGCCGCCTCAGGTCGTGCGGCGGGATCGTAGGAAGGAATCCAGTTCTGGTGTTCGAGGTTCCAGTCATGCACGCCGTGGAGATCTACGCCGCAGGCGAATAGCTCGGAGGCTCGAGCCAATCCCAGCGCTGTCAAATATCCGCCGTAAGAACCGCCCCACAGGCCGATGTGATTCTGATCCACCTCGGGGCGCGTGCGCAGGTAGAGGCCGGCGCCCTCGACATCGTTAAACTCGCTCGCTCCGCTGGCCCCGTAGTCGAGCGCCTCGCGAAAGTCCAGCCCATAGCCGATGCCGCTGCGGTAGTTGACCGATAGCACCACGTAACCGCGGCTGGCGAGATACTGGTTGAAGGCATAGGCGTTGTGATAGTAGCCCATATAATGCCAGCCAAGCAGCATCTGGCGCCGCGAACCGCCGTGAAAGAATACTACGGCCGGGTGCCGCTGCCCCGAGGCCTCCTCCTTAGGCAGAAAAAGCTGCGCGTGGATGCGCAGCCCGTCAGCAGCAGGAAAGATCACTTGCTGCGGGGTGACGAGATCAGCGGCGGGAAAGTCGGCGGGAAGCGTTTCGGGAGCAAGGTCGCGAATTCCGCCCGAGTTAGCCAGAATTGCCGGCCGAGCTGGGCGCTGGGCGTCGGAATGGAGCAGGGCCACGGTGGCGCCGTCGCTCATCATCACCGGTGACCACTCGATTCCTTCACCCCTGGTCAGTGGAGTGACGTGGTCGCCCGTGACCGGCTCGCGCCACAGGTGGCGGCGGTCGACGTCATCCTGGTTCGAGGCGAAAATCAACTGGCGGCGATCGGGACTGAGGGAAACGAACTCCACTTCGAAATCGCCGGGCGTGAGGAGCTTTGCCGCGCCGCCCGCAACGGGAACAGAATAAAGATGAGTCCAACCGTCGCGCTCCCAAGGAAAGACCAAGTTGTCACCGGCACCCCAGAAGATCTGATACTCGGCCGCAATCCCGCGAAAGACGCTGCCGCGGCCCGTATCGGCGCCCCAAACTTCGTGACCCTGGCCGGTGGCAGCGTCGGCCGCGCGGATCGACCACGGCGGCCCGGCGCGTTTCGGCCCGAAGGTAAGGTCGTCGCGCGCAGGAAGACGCAGGAAGGCGACCTGCTTGCTGTCCGGCGACCAAACAGGCTCGGAATCCTGGTCAACGCTCGGATCGAGATACAGCAGGCTCTTGCCCCCCACGTCGTACACCCCCACGAAGCTGTGTTCGCCACGGCGGCTCACGAAAGCGAGGCGCGAACCGTCGGGCGACCAACGGAGCGAACTGCCTTTGCCCTTGTCGTGGATCAATTGTTCGGGCTTGGCGCCTTCGGCCAGCTTGACCAGCCACACCTGGTCTTTGAAAATGTAGGCAACACTGTCACCCCTGGGAGAAACCGCCGGAGAATGGCCCTCGGCGAGCTTGCGCGGCGCCCCGCCCTCGAATGAGACAATCCAGACGTCCTGTTCGACACCCTCGGGGGCGCTGGCCGGGTTGGGGTAGGGGCCGCCGGTCTCGAAGTCGCCCCCGCGAACGTAGAGTATCGCCCGGCCGTCAGGAGTCCAGGTGAGCTCTCCGATCTCCTGGCCGTCGTCTTGGGTGTACCGGGTGAGCTGCCGTGACACATAGCCTCCACCGCCACCGGGCTCGGCCACCCCGATGTTGCGAAGGCCGCGCGCATCAAACACCCAAGCCACCCTACCCCCCGAAGGCGAAGCCACGAGCTCGGTTGGGAAGGGCGAGCTCATCACCTGCTCGAGCGTGAAGGAGCCTCGCGCCGCAGGGACGCCCCCGAGGACGAAAAGCATAAAGGCAGCGGTCTGCAATCTTCTACCAGGGAGTATGAACACGATTATTCCTCCTTGTGCGGCGTGCGTGGCCGCGTGGCCCAAATGCTACTGAACCTCGGCGGGAAAGTAAATGGCGGCGGCTTCTGGGCGCCGGCGCCAGCCAGATCGTAGATCGGAAGCGATGTATTTGAGCTTCGGAGAGCCTCTTGTTCGAACCCTGACCAGCCGATACTATTAGCGATGGCGGGGCAGATGGAGTTAGAATATTCTGGAATTGCCGACGTCATGGCCACGTCATTGATCTCTGATCGTCCGAGAGCAAGAGAGTACGATCCCATCCCCTCGGTGTGGGACGGGGACGATGCTGAATTGCTCGAAAGGATGTTGGCGCTCTATCCTCGCAAACATCCGCGAAGAATCCTGGATGCTACCGTCAACGGCGGTCGATTCTGGCGGGGAAGCAACCGCCGGGTCATCGGAATTGATATTGAAGCCAAGCACAAACCCTCCGTTGTGGCCGACAATACAGCCTCGCCTTTTAGAGACGATTTCTTCGATGTGGTGGTCTACGACCCCCCGCACATCCCGAACCAAGGGCGAGATAACCAAAAAGACTTCCACGAACGTTTCGGCCTCGGAGAGAAATCTCCGAAGGAACAAGGTTACACCTTCACTCACACTTACCCGCCCTTTGTTAAGGAAGCCTACCGCATACTGAAGGACGAGGGGGTTCTGTTCTGCAAGATTACTGACTATGTCCACCACCATCGCTACCAGTGGGCTCACGTCGAACTGATTCGAGCGGCAAGAGATGCGGGATTCCAACCGTGCGACTGCATCGTCAAAGTTCGTAAGGGCCCCATCATCGACCCTAAGTGGAAAGTGGCTCACCACAGCCGCAGGCAGCATTGTTACTGGCTGGTTTTTCGGAAGTCCAGAAAGTGTGAGTGAAGGCTACCGCCGCACATCCCACCCTTCCAGCAGGACGCAGTGCCGAATGCCAAGACCTCTCACTGAGCACTTCCCATCTGAGGCGTCGAAGTGAACCCTGAAAATCTTTTCTCCCTGTTCCGTGACATCGGAGCCGAGGCTCTGTCTGCCTCTTCGGTGGCCGGTTGGCTCTAGGCTAACTGTGCCGATCAGTCTGAGTTTCTCAACCGGGATTTGGACAAGTTGGTAGTGGATGACGTGCGGTTCCCACACCGCCCGAAACATGAGCACAACATCGTACCTCGAAAGGTGGTCCATTACGCGTCTCAGGAGGACCCCTGCCTGCCATGGCTCGCGCTCGGTCGTACACAGTTTGGTTATCGTGATCTGCTCGGGTTTTGTGTTATCGCCAGTCTCAGTTTTGAGAGAAATCCTGGTTCTTTCGACCAGCAAATCGTGCCGGGGTTGGTTCCTTCCCCCGGGTTCGATAATGGTCACTGGCCTCTTGATCCTGCGAAACGCCTCCCCAACAAGCGCCTCGAAGTAGATTCCCTGAGGCGGCGTTTGGGGGTAAATAGACTGGTGAATGCCAATTAACCCCCGGAGGGTTACGATGAAGTCAGGCGTGAAAATCCGGCGGTAGGCGCTCAGCACGGCGGGAGCATGTTATCACAGCAACCAAGAGGCAAAAAGGCCATATTCAAGAGGCCGACCCCGCGCCTGCGGAATCGGCCCTACAAAAGACATGCACAACCATCCCGTGAAACGCGGACGAGTGAATTCGCCCGATCAGTGGCCCTGGTGGGCTTTCAGGTTCTACTATCTCGATGATTCCTCCGTCCCGCATGCGGGATGGACAGGCCCTCGGTCGGTTTCCCTGTTGTCTGCAAACCGCGGAGCCGCGCTCTGCGGTAGCCAGCGATTTAAAGGCAACGAATACAGTCCGCGGTAACAGGCTAGTTAAGTCGCCCAAACGTGATAGAATCGTTGCATGGAAGAGCGGCCATCTCCCGCGCCTGGCTTTTGGCGACGACTCGCCGAGAACGCAGGCGGTAGCCTCATCGGTTTCGTGATATCCGCAGCTGGGTCGGCGCTCATCGGGCCGGCTTGGGCGAAACTTAAGAGCATCCCTCTCGCAAAAGGGTTTTACGTTTCTGCACTCTTGTTCGGGGTGTATCTGCTAGGACTGGGCGCCTATCTGACGGTCCGAAGGCTTAGACAGCAAGGGACGAAAGTCAGCACAAAGGCTCCAGCTGCCCAAGACCTTCCACAAAAATTGACCGTCAGAATTTTGGATGCGATTGCCGGTGATGAGTCGGTCTTCGTGGAAAGTCAAGGTGACCTTGGAATTTATCTTCGAGTTCGCGTCGTGAATAGAACGCTGCCGGCGGTCACGGTGACCATGTGGAAACTCGACCTCTTTCATGGCGACGAGCACTGGAGGATTGGTTTCGAACAAAAGCTGTTCGGCAATCCTGAGTTTAGGCGTTTAGGGACCGGGAAAGATGACATGAAGAAAGAGAGCGTGGGCCAGGCATTTGAAAAGAGTCCTATTGATGCGGGCGCCTCACCGGAAGGATGGCTGAAATTCGGAGTACCAAGTACGCTCCTGCACCACGTCTTTGGAGCGACGGTTCATCTCAGAGCACTCGATGATGGTGGGAATACATCATCCTGCACACTGCCTCCGGGCGAATGGTTATCTCCAGTTCAATTAAAGCCGTGATTCTAAAACATCGTCCGTTGGCCGGAACATGCTAGAAGAAGCGCCTTGTCTCGCGTCGCGCTTCGTTCGGCGAGCGGAGAACAGCGTGGTCCTGTGCTTCAGCTAGTCCCCAGACCCGCCAAGGCCACAGACTGTGGCACTGACCGTCGAAAACATGTACTAGCAGCCTTCATCTTCTTGTCGAGCCGCGAAGATTGCTCCTCGGCTGCGTGGCGTATCTGTGTGCCAGGCGCTCTGGAGTGCGGCAGCTTGCTGCCGCTTTGATCCGCCGAGCTTGCTCGCGGCCTAGCCTGCCCAGGCGCCGCGCACCGGTACGCGGCCAGCAAACTGGTCCCGCCGAGCGCCAAGTGGGAAAAGGCGGCAGCAAGCTGCCGCACTCCAGAGCCGTGACCGCGCGTCTCTGCTATACTGCGGTAGTAGTTCCATTCTTGGACACGGCGGGGGCTACTTTGGAGGATTTCTACAGCTTAGCCCGCCGCGTTCACAGGGGTTTTGCTTATGCCTCCAGTTCGCCTGACCACGATGGTCAAAGCGGCGGGTTGAGCGGCCAAGTTGAGTCCAAGTATTTTGGACCGCGTGCTGGCCAAGCTGCCGAAACAATCCGATCCAAGTGTCCTGGTGGGCTTCGACACCAATGACGACGCTGGAGTGTACCAACTCGCCCCGGACCTGGCGCTGGTTCAGACCGTGGATTTCTTTACGCCCGTTGTGGATGATCCCTACACCTTCGGCCAAATCGCAGCGGCCAATGCGCTGAGCGACGTTTACGCCATGGGTGGCCGACCCATCTCTGCGCTCTCCATCGTGGGATTCCCCAACAGAGAAGAGGGCATCGAGATACTGGAGAGAATCCTGCAAGGCGGTCACGCCAAAATGCAAGAGGCTGGCTGCGCGGTGATCGGCGGCCATTCAATCGGCGACGAGGAGATCAAGTTCGGTTATGCGGTGACCGGCCTCGTCAACCCGCAACGCATTCTCACTAATTGTGCGGCGCGGCCGGGCGACCAACTGGTCTTGACCAAGCGCCTGGGCACCGGAATCATCAGCACGGCGCTGAAGAAAGGACAGGCCAGCATGGCGGCGGTGAATGCGGCAAGCGAATCCATGTGCGCGCTGAATCGCGCCGCAAGCGCAGTTGCCCTGCAATTCGACGTACATTCGGCCACCGATATCACTGGCTTCGGCTTGCTGGGCCACGCCCGGGAGATGGCCGTGGGAAGCAAGGTGAGCCTGGTGATTGACTCCACTAAGGTTGAATTCCTGCCGGGGGCGGTGGAGTATTCGCGGGGTGGCTTTCTGCCCGGCGGCCTAAAAAGGAATATGGACTTCATCGGAAGTTGCGTCGAGTTCGCGAGCAGCGTTCCGGAAGAGGTCAGGAACCTGCTGTTCGACCCCCAGACCTCGGGAGGATTACTGTTTTCCGTGGCTGCCCAAGACTCTCCTAAGCTCGTCGAGGCCCTCCGGGCTCTGCCAATCCCCGCGCAAGCTATTGGCGAAGTCATCGAAAAGACACATCCGCTCATTCAGGCCCGGTAGCCTGACAAAGGAAACGATGTGGCATGATGAAGCTGGACCAGGCTGAAACGCCAGAGGAGATCGAGGAGGTAAGGCGATTGCTGCGCGAGTACGAAGCTTCCCTCGGAGTCAGCCTATGCTTTCAGAGTTTTGAGAGGGAGTTGGCAGAGCTTCCAGGAGATTACGCGCCGCCCGGGGGGAGATTGTGGATGGCGCTCGACGCAGACGAAGCCGTCGGCTGCGTAGCTCTGAGGAGACTCGATGATGAGACCTGCGAAATGAAGCGGCTTTATTTGCGGCCGGGGTTTCGAGGAAGAGGCGCGGGGAGACTGCTGGCCGTGGCCATCATCGGCGAAGCGCGGAAGATCGGCTACAAAAAGATGCGATTGGATACGCTTGCCGAGATGGGCGAGGCCAGAACGCTCTATGAATCACTGGGCTTCAAGCGTATTGAGCCCTATTATCACAATCCAATGCAGGGCGCGATTTTTATGGAATTGGAACTTTAGCTGGAACCGTACCGGAAATGGCCCTTTCGGCAACGTTGCGCCCTTCTGAGACACGGGTTAAGATGGCTGCCATGAAGAAGCAAATACCAAGTCAATTGATCCTCGCCGTTTCAATCCTGATCATCGGCGGCGGTCTGGCAGGGGGCGAATATCTGCTGGTGAAGTGGTATCCAGGCCACCAGCAGCGGGTCCGCGAGGAAACCCTGAAGCAGCGCCCCTACCACAACGATTCGCTCGGAATTGATATTCAAATCGCGGAAGGACTCTACGGGAACACCGAGACTTTCCCGGGCGGGGTGAAGATCAGTCGCTCCAAGTTTTGGAGCATTGGCCCTTCGCTCACCATCACTTCGCAGCCCAACCCCGACCAGACATGGGAGTTTTCTCCTGAGGTTCTGGCGAAATGGGAGTCAAAGGGCGCGGTCGAAGACCTTCCGCTCTATCATCTCGAGCATACGAAGATTAACAATCGTGACGCGATGCTGGTTCGTCAGTTCAGGGGCCGCTCCATGCTCTTGACTGCGAGAATCATCTCCCGGGAACGGATCGTCGAGGCCAATTGCTCCCCCGGAGCGGAAGATGAGGTTCTCTACATGGAGGCGTGCGACGAGACGCTGCGCACGATAAAAGTGGCCGGGGCTGAGCCGCCTCCCCCCTCTACACCCGGAGTTGTAGAGCTCTCGCCGGCTGTAACGGTCAAGTGACAGGCTTGTCATTGCTTTCTGACCAGGTACCGGCTGCTGTCTACGGAGAGCAAGCATGCAAAAGTGGGAAATTGTGGAAGGCAGCCTCGCTTCCGCGCGAGGCTTTCGTGGGGCGGCTATAGCGGCGGGAATCAAGAAGACGCGAGGCGAGCTTGACTTGGCGTTGATCCTCTGCGACGCGCCCGCCACCACGGCAGCCGGCCTTTTTACCACCAACCTGGTGCTGGCGGCCCCGGTTCTCCTCTCACGGCAGAACCTTGCGGATAGCCACGGGCGCTGCCGCGCGGTGCTGGTGAACTCCGGCAATGCCAACGCCTGCACGGGGCGCAAGGGCATGCAAACGGCGAGGGAGAGCGCGCGCGCGGCGGCCAAGCTGTTGAGTCTCCAACCCGCGCAGGTCCTGCTGGCCTCCACGGGCGTCATCGGGGTACCACTCGAGCTCGGCCTGGTCACGAACCAACTTCCCTCCCTCGTCGAGAGCCTTTCCATTGAAAACGCCTCGGCGGTCGCGCGCGCCATCATGACCACCGACACGTTCCCCAAGTCGTGCGTCGTCCGCTCGGAGGTAGGCGGAAAACCCGTGTACCTGGCGGGAATCGCCAAGGGCGCCGGGATGATCCATCCGCGCATGGCCACCCTGCTTTCCTTTCTGACCACGGATGCGCTCATTGGCCCGCGTACACTCCAGAACTTGCTGCGGGCGGCCGTGCAAGTCTCTTTCAATCGCATCACCGTGGATGGAGATACATCCACGAATGATACCGTGGTGGCATTGGCAAGCGGCGCCTCTGCCGTCGGCGTGCGCCCCGGCAATACAAGCTGGGCGTGGTTCCTTGAGGGACTTACGCAACTCTGCCAGACCCTGGCCAAGATGATAGCCAGGGACGGAGAGGGCGCAAAGAAACTGGTAATCGTCGAGGTGCAAGGGGCCAGAAAACCTTCCGACGCGGAACGGATCGCGCGCGCCATCGCGAACTCACCGCTGGTCAAAACCGCCATCGCCGGAAGCGATCCCAACTGGGGCCGCATCATTTGCGCGGCGGGTTATTCCGGCGCGCTCTTCGACCCCAACAAAGTGGATATCCGCGTCAACGACCTTCTGCTATGCCGAGACGGGGTGGATGCAGGCTTCGACGAAGCCTCCGCACGTAAGGAGCTTGACCGGAAGGAAATGACCCTCCGGCTCGACCTCCACCAGGGCAAAGCCTCTGCCCATATCTGGACCTGCGACCTGACACACGACTACATCACCATTAACGCCTCGTATAGAACCTGAGTCGCGGTTCGCGGGGACCGCAGTAGCGGCAGGCCACAATCCACCGTTGGCAGGGCGGTCTCCTGTTGACCGTCCTGGGCAGTGCAAGCCCACGGGAGTCGGCTTTAGTCTGCTATAATCATCCGTTGTCCCGGAGTTGCCCTGCGCATTCCTCCTGAATCAAGCGTCAAACGACGCTTCGTGACTCGCCAGGAAGAAGGATCTCATGTCAGGAATTATTGGTTACATCGGAAACAAACGCGTCGTGCCAGTTTTGTTGGAAGGATTGCAGCGGCTGCAATACCGCGGCTACGACTCGGCGGGCATTGCCGTGATTCAGGGCCACAACCTCGAGGTGCGGCGCGCGACGGGCAAACTGCACAACCTCGAAGAAGTGGTCCGTCTGAACCCGGTAGACGGAACTTACGGGGTGGGGCACACGCGCTGGGCCACCCACGGCGCCCCCACGGAAGAGAACGCACATCCTCACCGCGATTGTAAGGGGACAGTGGTCGTGGTTCACAATGGAATCATCGAAAACTACCTGGAGCTGAAGAAGGAGCTGGTTGCCGAAGGGCACAAGTTCGCCACGGAAGTTGATACGGAGGTCATTGCTCACCTCGTCGAGAAATACCTGGAGGGCAACTCCGGGGCGGCAGGGGCCTCAAACTCGAACAATCTCGAGGAAGCCGTGCGCGCCGCCGTGCGCCGGCTCCGGGGCGTCTTTGCCCTGGCGATTATCTCCACACGTGACCCCAACAAGATTATCGCCGTGCGCCAAGGGCCGCCGGTGGTCATCGGCTTGGGCAAAGACGAATACTTTGTGGCCAGTGACGTTCCCGCCATCCTCTATCACACCCGCGATCTTTTCTTTCTCGCCGACCACGACCTGGCCGTGCTGACACCCAACGGCGTGAAGCTGAGCGACTTTGACGGCCACCCCGTCTCACGCCGCGTTCAGCACATCACCTGGGATCCCATCCTGGCCGAAAAAGGCGGTTTCAAGCACTTCACCATCAAGGAAATCTACGAGCAACCGCGCGCCGTTCGCGACACCGCGCTGGGCCGATTCTCGCTCGAAACCGGCCAGGTGTTCCTGGACGAGATGGAAATCCGCGAGGAGGAATTCCGCTCCTTCCGCGACATCAAAATTGTGGCGGCCGGGACCTCACGCCACGCGGGCCTGGCTGGTAAAATCATGATCGAGCGGGTGGCTCGTGTCCCCGTGGAAGTGGACCACGCCTCGGAGTTTCGATACCGCGACCCTCTGGTGGACTCGCAAACCCTGACCGTGCTCATCACTCAATCCGGCGAGACGGCAGACACCATCGCAGCGCAACGCGAAGCACGGGCCAAGGGCTCGAAGACGCTCGCCATCTGTAACGTGCTGGGAAGCATGGTTTCACGCGAAGCGCATGGCACGATTTACACCCATGCGGGCCCGGAGATTGGTGTGGGCTCGACCAAGACGTTTACCGCACAGTTGACAGCCCTCTACCTCTTCGCGCTTTACCTGGCACAGGTGCGCGGCCTGCTCTCCTTTGAAGATAGCAAGTCCTGGTTGAAGGCCTTGGCCGCGCTGCCGAAACAACTGGAGTCCGTCCTCCAGAGGGACGATGAGATTGCAGAGCTGGCCCAACACTTCTACAGGTCTTCGGATTTTCTTTTTCTCGGTCGTGGCGTGCACTTCCCCGTGGCTTTGGAAGGCGCGCTCAAGATGAAGAAGGTATCCTACATTCACGCCGAAGCATATCCCGCAGGAGAGATGAAGCACGGCCCCATTGCTCTCATCTGCGACGGGCTGCCGGTGGTGGTAATTGCCACCTGCAACTGGGACTCCCCCTTTTCCCGGCAGCGTTACGAGCGCACCATCTCCAACATCAAGGAGGCCAAGGCGCGCGGCGCCACGATCATCGCCCTGGTGACCGAAGGCGACCGCGAAGTGCGCGCCATGGCGGACCACCTGGTGGTTCTGCCTCACACCAGCGGGACGCTCTCGACCATCCTGGAAGCTATCCCCCTCCAACTCCTCGCTTACCACATCGGCGTGCTTCGCGGTTGCGACGTGGACCAGCCGAGAAACTTGGCGAAGTCGGTGACGGTGGAATGACAGAGCCCTCCCCGCCACGGTCAGTCGAAACCACGCTTGAGGACCGCCAAAGGAGCCTCGCATGGATGCAAGATGGGCCGACTGGGCCAGCCGATTGAATGCCATCGCGCAAAACGGTCTCACCTTTTCGCGCGATCCCTTCGACATCGAGCGATATACCTCCGTGCGGAATATTGCGGCGGAAATTATGGCGGCACACACCGGGGTTGAAACAACCCTCGTTGGAGATTTCTTTGCGCACGAGGAGGGTTACGCTACGCCCAAAGTGGATGTAAGAGGCGTGGTGTTTCGCGACGGCACGCTGCTCTTTGTGAAGGAGCCCGCGGACGGGACCTGGAGTCTGCCCGGAGGATGGGCGGATGTCGGGGAGTCTCCCAGCGAAGCCGTTGTCCGGGAGGTGTTCGAGGAATCCGGTTACACAACCCATGCTGTCAAATTGCTCGCCTTGTATGACCGGAACAAACACGCCCATCCTCCCTTCCCGCACCACGCCTATAAACTCTTCATCCGCTGCGAACTCTTAAGCCAAGTGCCTGCCGGGAGCGGGGAGACGGAAGCGAGGTTCTTCGAGGAGGGTGCGATACCCGAGTTGTCAGTGGCACGGGTCACAGTGGAGCAAATTGCGCGGCTCTTCGAACATTATCGCCACCCGGAATGGCCGGCAGACCTCGATTAACATGGAAACACCGGAAGTGCTGCCGAACTCTTGCTCCAGCGTCGCCCCCTCATGATGCGTTCCAAGCCTCGGCCCACCCGATTAGCCAGGTTTGCCCATGGAGAAGTAAATGTTAGAATCCCGTTGGTGGGGGCATCCTCTTGAAACTCGTCTATTCAGATCGTTATGACTTAAACCTCGGGAGCCACGTGTTCCCGTCCATCAAGTATCGTCTTGTCAAAGAAAAGCTGCTGCGCGAGCATATCGCCGAGCCGGGAGATTTCGTCGAGCCTCCCCCAGCCTCGGATGACGATATTGCGTTGGTTCACCACCGGGAATACTTGCGCAGGCTCCAAGCCGGCAAGCTCTCGTACCTGGAGGTCCTGCGGTTGGAGATCCCCTATTCCCCCGAGCTGGTCCAGGCCGTTTGGCTTTGCACCGGCGGGTCGATTCTGGCCGGGCGTTTGGCGCTCGAGGATGGAGTGGGCGTCAATGTGGGCGGCGGTTTTCACCACGCTTACCCTGACCACGGCGAGGGTTTCTGCGTGTTGAATGATTTTGCCGTGGCCATTCGCCGCCTGCAAAAGGACAAGACCATCGAGCAAGCCATGACCGTCGATTGCGACGTCCACCAGGGTAACGGCACGGCGGCAATCTTTGGCGGCGATCACACCGTCTTCACTCTGTCGATTCACCAGGAGAACAATTATCCCTACCCAAAACCGCCCAGCTCGCTCGACATCAACCTCCGCGACGGTGTCGGCGATGAAGAGTACTTGAGGGAACTTACACAGGGATTGGATAGGGCGCTGGCGGAATTCAGGCCCGACCTGATCTTCTACCTCGCCGGCGCCGATCCCTACCGCGACGACCAACTTGGGGGGTTGAAACTCTCTCTCGAGGGCCTCGAAAAGCGCGACCGCTTAGTCTTTGAGAAAGCCAGACAGAAGAATATACCGGTGGCGGTCACTCTGGCGGGCGGCTACGCTCGGCAACTCGAGGACACGATTCAAATCCACTCCAACACCATCCGCGTGGCCAAAGAGTTTGCGAAATAAGAGCGGTGCTGGCGGGATTTCCATCTTTTCCACGTCTCTCGATTTTTTGAAGTGTTCTGCGCCAGCGACATCATATTTCCGTTTGTTTTCAAGGTGTTAGAAGGGTGCTGGGGACGTATGGAAAAGCGTATGAGTGTTGCATTTTGATACACTTTGCGCTTCGCCCGGTCAAGAATACGCTACATAAATAGCCCAGTCTAGCCAGGCGCAAAAAACCACTGCGGGGATTCTTCGTCCGCCAGCCGACAGGCTCAGAATGACAGGCGTTTCATCAGGTAAGCTGCGGTCCGCTATTTCGGAGGCGTGGCGCTCTCTTTGATGCGCACGATTTGGGCGTTCAGAGAGCCGGTCCGATAGCCCTCAAGATCCAACGTAATGTAGGCGAATCCCAGAGGCTTGAAGATCTCGACAAACCGGTGTGCCATCTCCGGGTTCAAGGCGCGCGGCAGCTCTTCCGGAGCGATTTCAAGCCGTACCAGGTTATCGTGATGGCGAACGCGGAACTGCCGGAAGCCCAGCGCGCGTAGAGCCTCTTCGCCCTTTTCCACAATCGCCAAACGTTCCGGCGTGACCTCGATGCCGTAGGCGATGCGCGAGGAGAGGCAGGCGGAAGCCGGGCGATTCCAGACCGGCACCTCGGCGCGGCGGGCAAGCTCACGGATATCGGCCTTGGTGAGACCCGCATCGAGCAGCGGAGTCAGAACTTTGTGCTCACGCGCGGCGCGCTGGCCGGGTCGCCAGTCGCCCTGGTCGTCCACGTTAATGCCGTAAGCCACCGCAGTGAAGCCGCGCTTGGCGACGAGTTCATCAAGTTTGTCAAACAGTTCGTCCTTGCAAAAGTAGCAGCGGTCGGGATTGTTGGCGCGATAGGCGGGGTTCGAGAGTTCGTCGGTGGTGATGAATTCGTGCGGCAGCTTGAAGCGCGCTACGACGGCCTGCGCCTCTTGCCGGTCGCGCTCGGAGTAGCTGGCGCTCAGCGCCGTGACCGCCAGCATGCGGTCGCCGAGCGCCTGGTGCGCCGCATAGGCGAGATACGCCGAGTCCACCCCGCCCGAATAGGCAACCACCAGCGACGGCACCTCCCGCAGTTGTTCCAGCAGTCTTTGTTCCTTCGCTTCCGGTTCACCCATCTCTGTCACCTGCTTCACACAATAGCGCCAGTGGGTCCGAGACTCAAAACCATCTGAAACGACGAGGGGACCGCCCCCACACGCCCCCACACATATACGATTGGATTCCGCCCCTATTGAATGAGTTTCGTCTGCTGGGTTGAGTCCTCGCCGTTTTCGCTGCTGACCAGGCAGACCGCCGCCACCTGGTCGCCTTCTTCGAGGTTAATCAGCCTTACTCCCTGCGCGGAACGGCCCGATTCGCGAATGGTGCTGGCATCCAGGCGGGTAATCTTGCCCTGCTGGCTGATCAGCATAACCTCTGACTCTTCGCTCACGCTCAGCACGCCGACAACCTTGCCATTGCGTTCAACGGTCTTCAGATTGATCACGCCCTTGCCCGCGCGGGACTGCAAGCGGTATTCAGTGATGGCCGTTCGCTTGCCATACCCTTTCTCGCTGACGGAGAGGATCAACTCCTTCTCGCCCACGATCTCCATGCCGACGATGTAGTCGCCTTTCTCCAGGTCCATGGCGTAGACGCCATAGGCAGCGCGTCCCATGTCGCGCACGTCGCTCTCCGGGAAACGAATGGCCATGCCTTCATGCGAGGCGAGGAAAATGGTATCGCGCCCGGAGGTCAGCGTGGCGCCGATCAGCGCATCGCCTTCCTCGACTTTCATGGCGATGATGCCGCGCGAGTTGGGGCTGGAGAATTCCGCCAAGCGCGTCTTCTTGATGATGCCGAGACGCGTTACCAAGGTCACGTAGCCTTCCGCAGCATAAGTCTCGCCCTCGATGGTCACGTCCTTCGGTTCGTCCGGCAACTCCCTGACGACTACGACCGCCGCGACTTTCTCTCCGGAAGCGAGGTTGACCAGATTGACGATGTTCTTGCCTTTCCCCGCGGCTCCCACGTCTGGGATTTCATAGACCTTCAGCCAATACATCTTGCCGGTGTTGGTGAAAACCAGGATGTAGCTGTGCGTAGAAGCGATGAAAAGGTGCTCGACGAAATCCTCGTCGCGGGTCTTCATCCCCAGGCGTCCCTTGCCGCCGCGAATTTGCTGGCGGTAAATGCTGAGCGGGGTGCGCTTGAGGTAGCCGGAATGCGAGACGGTGATGACCACATCTTCGACGGCAATAAGGTCCTCGAGCTTGATTTCCGCCTGCTCCTCGATGATCTCCGTTCGCCGCAGGTCTCCGTAGTCCTTCTGGATTTCCCTTAACTCATTCACAATGACTTTCTTCAGTACCTTTTCGCTGCCCAGTATTTCTTCGTATTGTGCAATCTTATTCTGAAGCTCGTCATATTCCTGCTGGATTTTTTCGCGCTCCAGGGCCGTCAGGCGCTGCAACTGTAACTCGACAATGGCCTGCGCCTGGCGCTCGGTGTAGTCAAACTCTGGAGGTACCGTAGTTACGATCTCCTTCTCTTTGTCGGACTCCAGATACCAGCGGTAATTCCGGTCGTGTATGAGCGGAACATACCTGGTATCCGACTGCCGGTAATCGCTGGGAACTGTTTTCTTCTCAGCGAGAATTAGCTTCATCAGCCTCTCGGATGCTTGGACAGGATACTTGAGCGTGGGCTCGCTTAGATAAGACTTGGTCCGGCTCCGGTTATTGTTCCACGTGATTTGACGATCAAGCTTGTCGCCGTCTCTGGTTCTGACCGTGACTTTCACGGTCTGCGGTTCGGCATAATTGTGCGATTTCACCAGGCCGTCGCGGGCCTCGCGCCCCGTGGCTGACCCTCGGATATGCTCGATGATGGGATAGAGTTGCGAGAGCGCTTTGAGAAAGCCTTTCAAAATCTCGGCGCGCTCCTGGGCCTTGCGCAAATCATAAGCGGTGCGCCGCCGAACCACGTTGACGCGGTGGTCGATGAAGAGTTGGATGGCTTCGATGAGCGGCAGGGTGCGCGGCTGGCCGTTAACAATGGCCAGCATAATCATGCCGAAGTTTTCCTGGAGTTGGGTATGTTTGTAGAGGTTGTTCAGGATGACTTCCGGCTGCTCGCCGCGCTTCAACTCCACGACAATGCGCATCCCGTCGCGGTCAGACTCGTCGCGAACGTCGGAGATGCCCTCGATCTTCTTCTCTTGAACGAGCTGCGCGATGCGCTCGATGACTTTCGACTTGTTCACTTGGTAGGGTATCTCGGTGATAACGATCTGCTGCTTTTCTTTGGTGGGCCGCTCGATGGCCGCCTTGGCGCGCATGGTGAATTGGCCGCGGCCTGTCTCGTACGCTGATTTAATTCCGCTTTTGCCGTAGAGGTAAGCACCCGTCGGGAAATCAGGACCAGGAACGAGTGAGAGGACTTCGTCGATGGAAGCGGTAGGCTTGTTGATAAGGAGGATCGTTGCGTCGATGATTTCCGTCAGGTTGTGCGGAGGGATCTTGGTCGCCATCCCGACGGCGATCCCATCTGAGCCGCTGGTCAAGAGATTGGGGATGCGGGTAGGGAGGACCGTGGGCTCTTCCGTGGACTCGTCAAAGTTGGGGATGAAGTCCACCGTCTCCTTTTCGATGTCCTCCAGCATCTCTTCGGCGATGCGCGCCAAGCGGCACTCGGTATACCGGTAGGCCGCAGGGGGATCGCCATCCACCGAACCGAAATTGCCCTGCCCGTCGATGAGGAGGTAGCGCATGTTGAATGCTTGCGCCATGCGCACCAGGGTGTCGTAAACGGCCGCGTCGCCGTGGGGGTGATATTTTTTGATAACTTCGCCGACCACGCCAGCGCACTTGATGTAACGCTTGTCGGAAGTGTTCCCCTCTTTGTACATGGCGTAAAGAATTCGCCGATGCACCGGCTTGAGCCCGTCGCGCACGTCCGGCAGCGCTCGCCCTATGATGACGCTCATCGCGTAGTCGAGATACGACCTGCGCATCTCGTCTTCGATGTTGACGGGGATTTCCCGCGCCGGCTTGAATAGTTCTTGATCACCCATTGTGACAGTTCCTCTTTGCGCTACTACGGCTTAGGCCGACGTCTGCCCAGTCGGTCGTATCTCGGCGCGCGAATCTTCCTCAACCAGGCGTGAACGTCTTTCATGTCCTCACGGTGCGCCCACATGCCAAAGGCCGCATGGTCGGCAAGTTGGCCCGTTTTCTTCCCCTTCTGGGTTGCGGGTCGTCTGCGCCCCTGTTCTGTGACCTCCGCTTTCCCACTCTCCACGTGCAGCGCTACTAGAAGACCTCTCAGTTCTATTGTAACGGATTTCACACCCGGTTGGGGTTGCCGATTGATGTCTCAATCGCGTTTAGGCGCACTGAGGTGATTGCCACTGCCCGCGCCTTCACCCTCGCGTAGCAGGGGCCGGTTCGTGACTCGCAGGGGCCGCGTCTCAGGCTTGCCTGATGGTTGTGGATTCCCGCTTCTGCGCGAATGCCGGGACGCGGGCACCCCAAAGGAACAATGGTCGCTCACCAGCCGCGTGTAACCCGGCGGGATGAAAAAAGCGGGATTAAATATCCAGGTTCTTCACGTCCAGCGCGTTATCTTCGATGAACTGGCGGCGGGGCTCCACGACGTCGCCCATGAGCACGGTGAAGATGGAATCTGCCTCCACATGGTCCTCGACTTTCACCTGGAGCAGCACGCGTTGCTCGGCGTCCATAGTGGTCTGCCAGAGTTGATCCGGATTCATTTCTCCCAAACCCTTGAAGCGTTGCACGGTGAACGCTTTTTTCCCCAGGGCCATGACGTGCTCGAGGAGTTGCCAGCGGTCCTCGATGGTCAATTGCGTGCCGTTGGTAGCAATGATAAAGGGGGGCTTATCGTAATCGCGCACGCGCCGATAGAGGTCAAGCAGGCGCTTATAGTCGGCGCTCGAGACCAGGTCCCAATCGATGGTTCGCTCGCCAAGCGTCTCGCTGGCAAAGGTTAAGGTGTACAGGTTGTGCTCCTCGTCAAGACGGAGGGTTATCGTGAATCCTTCCGCTTTAAGTTCGCTCGCGACCAACTCGAGTTTATCCTTGTTCTCGAGTTCCATCTTCTTGCCCAGTTCGGCTTTCAGCAAGGCATTGATAGGGCGCTCATCGCCAAGCCTCTTTTCAAGCTTGTCGAAGAGTTCGACGTATTCGGCCAACGCCATCAGAAAGTTGGTCAGCTCACCACCCTGGAGCTTAGTCTTCTTGCCGTCGCCCACCTCGACGGTGTGGTCTTCCGTGGCCCGGCGCATGATTTCGCGCCGAAACTCCTTCTCGTCCCGGATATAGCGCAGGGACTTGCCTTTTTTAATCAGGTAAAGCGGCGGCTGCGCAATATAGACATGACCGCGCTCCACCAATTCCGGCATCTGACGATAGAAGAAGGTAAGCAGCAGAGTGCGGATGTGTGATCCGTCCACGTCCGCGTCAGTCATGATGATGATCTTGGAATAGCGGAGTTTCGTGACGTCGAAGTCATCCTTCCCAATGCCCGTGCCAAGCGCAGTGATGAGGGCGCGGATCTCCTCATGGCCCAGCATCTTGTCGAAGCGCGCTTTTTCAACATTCAGGATTTTTCCTCTCAATGGCAGGATGGCTTGATAGCGGCGGTCGCGCCCCTGCTTTGCAGAACCGCCCGCCGAATCACCCTCGACCAGGAAGAGTTCACAGCGCTCGGGGTCTCTCTCCTGGCAATCTGCCAACTTCCCGGGAAGTCCGCCGGAATCGAGTGCGCCTTTGCGCCGCGTCAATTCGCGTGCCTTGCGCGCCGCCTCGCGGGCGCGCGAAGCGTCGATCGCTTTGGCGCAGACCTTCCGGCCCACGGTAGGGTTTTTCTCGAAAGCCTCCATCAACTTCTCGTACACGAAACTGGCTACCGTGCTCTGGATGTCACTGTTGAGCTTCCCTTTGGTCTGGCCTTCGAATTGCGGTTGTGGGAGTTTGACGCTGATCACTGCCACCAGACCTTCGCGCACATCCTCGCCCTGGAGGTTCTCCTTTACATCCTTAAAAAGCCCCTGATTCTGGCCGTATTGATTGATGGCCCGAGTGAGAGCCGACCGGAAACCTGATAGGTGTGTACCGCCGTCCACGGTGTTGATGTTGTTGGCAAAAGAGAAAACCGTCTCCGCGTAGCCGTCGTTATACTGGAGGGCAAACTCCATATGGACGTCGTCGCGGTCAGCCTCGGCATAAATCGGAGTCGGGTGAAGCACCTCTTTGTTCTTGTTGAGGTGCTTGATGAACTCCGCAATTCCGCCGTGGTAATGAAATTCCGCCTGTTTGTTGGTCCGTTCGTCCTTGAGGCGGATGGTGAGGCCTTTATTCAGGAAGGAGAGTTCGCGCAGGCGCTGGGCCAAGGTATCGTAGTTGAAGTCAATCGCGTCGAGGATCTTGGCGTCCGGTAGGAAGGTAATTTTGGTGCCACGGCGCTCGCTTTTGCCCGCCCTCTTCAAATCTTGGACGGGCTTTCCACGTTCATAGGATTGTTCCCAGGTGTACCCGTCGCGCCATATTTCCAGCTCGAGCCGCTCTGCGAGCGCATTGACAACTGAGACTCCCACACCATGCAAGCCGCCGGAGACCTTGTAGCTGTTGGTGTCAAACTTACCGCCCGCGTGAAGGACCGTCATCACAACTTCCGCCGCTGAACGCCCTTCCTCCTTGTGCAAATCGACTGGAATGCCGCGCCCGTTGTCGACAACCGTCACCGAGTTATCACTATGGACGACGACGTCGATGCGGTCGCAGTAGCCTGCCAGCGCCTCGTCGACAGAATTATCCACCACCTCCCATACCAGGTGGTGTAAACCCATTGCTCCCGTCGATCCTATGTACATCGCCGGCCTCTTGCGCACCGCCTCCAAATCGCCAAGCACCTTAATGCTAGCGGCGTCGTAGGCCTGGGCTCCGTCAGGTTCTGCCGGCTTTTGCTTGCTCACGTGTTCCACAACTCTCCCGTCTGATTCCAGCCTGCACAAGAAAGCCGGCGGAGAAGGAGTCTTCCCGCCGGCTCCGCTTCACCAAGCCAATCTGACTGCTCACTCCTCTTCAGAATTATTGACCCTTCCTTTCTCCGTCATTCAGAACCTAACGCCACCGACCCACGCGCCGCCTGAAGCCGATAAGAGGCCATCCCGCCGCGGTGGGCAGCTAAATCCGCATGGGCATCACTACGTACCGATACCGGTACGGCCCTTGCTCAACAGGCCGCAGTTGCCCGGCGCTCTGCTCGTCCTTCAACTCGAGATTGATCTTCCCAGCCTCTCCCAGCACGCCAAAGAAATCCAGTAGGTACTGGTAGTTGAAGCCAATCTGCATGGCTTCATCTTGGTAGGATATATCGAGTACTTCGCGGGCCTCACCGTACTCACCACTCGACGAGGATATTTCCAATTGTCCCTTCTCCAAATGCATCCGCACCGCACGCGAGCGTTCGTCGGCCAGCAAGGCAACGCGACGCACAGCAGCGGAGATTGTTTCCTTGTCGAGTTCTATGACGCGGTTGTTTTCGCGGGGAAGGACGGCCTCATAGTTTGGAAATTGGCCCGTCAACATCCGGCAAATCAAGACTCGCTGGCCAAGAGAAAAGAAGAGATGGCTCTCGTCCTTTGATATGCTAACCGGCAACTCCCCTTCCCCTTCCGAAAGTAGCCTCACAAGCTCCCCCATAGCCTTCTTGGGGATCAGTAGCCTCAACTCATTCTTAAGCCCGGGAACCTCAATATCTCGCTCAATCAGGGCAAGCCTGTGCCCATCGGTTGCCACCATGGTCGCACTGCCGGGCTTGAGTAGCAGTAGGCCCCCATTTAGGGTGTACCGGGACTCCTCGTTGGAGATAGCGAAGACAGTCTTCTGGATGGCGGTCGCAAAAACATTCGCAGGGAGCGATGCCAAAGCAGGCGGGACAGTCGGCAGCATTGGAAAATTGTCCCTTGCCATTCCCACCAACTTAAAGGACGAGCGTTCACACGTAACCTGCACCCAGTGGTTCTCCAATGCCTTGAAGTGAACCTCAGCTTCGGGAAGAGATCGCACAATCTCAAGCAGACGCTTGGCAGGAATCGTCCCCGAACCTGGGCTCTTCACCTTCGCCGGGCAATGGCAACACACCCCAAGGTCGAGATCAGTAGCGCTAATCCTAAGAATCTGCTCCTCCGCCTCAACCAGCAGATTAGAGAGAATAGGAATAGTCGTTTTCTTCTCGACCACTCCCTGAGTAAGTGCCAATTCTTTTAAGAGCTGAGACTTTTCGATGGAGAAATCCATTTTATTTGTATCCTATTAGAAGAGATTGTTCGTAGTAGATGCTGTGGAAGTGTGGAAAAGTGTGGAACGCTTTCCCAAACATCCGGTTACAGATACTTGCCCTGTGCACAGGATTCGTGAAACTGTGAATTTCAGTTCGCTGTTGGGTGGCCGGGAGAGATTCACATGTTTTCTTATCATGAACGTCATAAAAAAGCCGCTAAGTTGAACTGAGACTATCGTGAAGCTTGTTGAGAAGTCTGTTCAATTCTCTATCTGCCTGGCGCAATTGTGTAATCTTGTTGATAGAGTGCAACACGGTCGTGTGGTGTTTGCCGCCGAACTCCCTGCCAATCTGCGGTAGCGACGCGGTGGTAAGCTCCTTCGCAAGGTACATCGCAACCTGTCGAGGGTACGATACAGGGCGGCTGTTGTTTTTTGATTTCAATTGAGGGAGCGTTAAACCAAACTCCTGGCAGACGGCCCGCTGAATGTTCTCGAGCGAGACGCGGCGTTCACCCAGATCCACAAGATTCTTCAGCACCTGCTGCGCCATTGAAAGCGAAATCTCGGCGCCGGTCAGAGAGGAATAGGCGATGAGTTGATTCAGCGCGCCTTCGAGGTCACGCACACTGGACTTGATCTTGCGCGCCACGAAGTCACTGACCTCGTCGGGTAGAGCAAGGGCTCGCTCTTCGCATTTCTTGGCCAGAATGGCCCTTTTGGTCTCAAGATCAGGAGCTTGCAGATCAGCAGTCAGACCCCAGGCGAAGCGGGAGCGCAACCTCTCTTCCAGACCAGGGATTTCCTTTGGAGCACAGTCGCATGAAATCACGACCTGCTTCTGCGCCTCATAGAGGGTATTGAAAGTGTGGAAGAACTCTTCCGCTGTCCGTTCTTTTCCGGCGATGAACTCGATGTCGTCCATGAGGAGCACATCGACGTTTCTATACTTATCCCGGAATGACACCATGCGGTCATATCGAAGGGAGTTTATGACGTCGTTGGTGAAAGCTTCAGAGGAGACGTAAGCCAACCGCATGTCCTTCCAGTTGTGCTTAATCACGTGGCCAACAGCCTGCATGAGGTGGGTCTTCCCCAAGCCGACTCCCCCGTAAAGGAAAAGCGGGTTGTAAGCCTTTGCTGGAGCCTGCGCCACGGCGCTCGCTGCCGCGTGAGCGAATTGGTTACAAGAACCGACTACGAATGTCTCGAAGGTATACTTGGGGTTGAGTTGGTGGTCGACGGAATCAAAGTCCAGTTTCCTCTGCAGAGGTTTCGCGTCGTTACCGTTCACACTCTTTTTCTCTGCATTCTCCTCGAAAATGTAGTGAATCTCCCTGAAACCCAATTTTAGGTGCTCTAAGGCCTCGGTGACAAGCCCGCCGTAATTCTCCTGGATCCATTCTTGGAACTCATGGTTCGGCACGCACACTACAATGGCTTCGTTTTCCACGTGGCTGAACCGCGTAGGCCTCAACCAAGTCTGGTAGCTCTGCGTGTTGACCTTCGTCTTGAGATAATTCAGGACTTGCAGCCAAGCATTCATTGAGGTTTCATAGGGGGATAGGGCGTAAGCCTTGTGAGACTTGCGCCCAGCGGGTTGGGAATCAACCCGTCGAGCAAACTCGCAATGGAAGGCGTCGCTGGGCCTCCACAAGCGCCGAGTCTTGACCCTAGTTTTCCCCCATTATTCGAACCGGAGCGTTCCTAAGAAGGCGCACAAGCTTACCTGAAACGACTCAGCTCACTTCCTCAATATAGCACGAAAGGATGCCCGTGCCAACCGCTCTTAGGCCTCCTTCTGAAGCGCCGCTACAATGCCTGCACCCTTGAGAAATCGAACTCGATCAGCCACGCAAGTTGCGAGAAGGAGCACGGTCGTTGAGAATCAGCGAAGGGGTTGTCCTGCTCCAGATGGCCTGCCACCCAAGCCTCCCGCGACTTGAACTCGTGCAGTTTACTCTTTATCTATTCGAGCAGGCGGGCAATCTCATCTCTGACGGGAACCCGAAGCTGCCTTACGCGGTTCTTCTCGACCACTTGGATGCCCTCGGTGGCTTCCCTGACCTCGCCGATGATGGCGGCTCTTACACCATGGCGAGTGTAAGCGCGAAGCAGGTTCGGGGTCGAGTTCGCACTCGCGACCACCAGCAATGCACCCGACGCAATCAATGCAAAGGGATCGAATCCCAGGATTTCGCTGAAACTGCGTGTCTCCTCGAGAACGGGGACCTTTTCTTTCCAGATGCGCAACCCCACGCCGCCAGCCTTTGCGAGTTCGTACAACCCTGAGGTCAGTCCGCCTTCGGTGGGGTCGTGCATGGCGTGGATTTCACCATGCCGTTGCGCCAGCAATGCGTCCCGGACTACGCTAATCCCCGGACGGAAGAGCAACCGCTCAGCATGGCGCAGAGTTTTCATCGGCAGTTTCCGGGCGAGAGTAAGACGCTTTTCCCTTGCCAGGATGGCCGTGCCCTCGATCGCAATGCCACGCGTGAGCAGCACAAGGTCTCCCGGTTGCTGGCTTTCCTTTCGAACTAGCTTCGATTTGCCGACCTCCCCGAGCATCTGACCAACCATAATTGGACGGTCGATGCCACGGGTGATCTCTGTGTGACCGCCACAGAGTGTCACACCTAACTCCCGGCAGGCACGAAGCGTCTCCCTAAAGATCTTGCGGACTAGTGCCAAGGAGGTGGTTTTTTCAGGAAGCAGTAAAGTCGCCAGGAACCAGAGCGGACGCGCTCCCAGAGTGGCGACATCATTGCCATTAATGTTAACCGCGTACCAACCGAGGCGCTCCGAGGTGAAGGTAATTGGGTCTGTTTTCGCCACAAGGTATTTTGCGCCAAGGTCGATTACGGCGGCATCCTCACCGAAGCGCGGGCCCAGAACCACTCTGGAGCGTCTTGACACTCGGCACTGGGCCAAGAGGGCCTGGAGAATGCGCGGCGGCAATTTCCCAACTGGAAATCCCTTCATAGTGTGGTGAGTATAACTCTCCTGGGTCGATTGGTGCGGAGCGTTGTTCGAGAAACTCGTAGGACTTGCCCAAAGACTCCCTGCCGGGGTAATCTCCTTCCTTGCTGTCAGGCGCGAGTAAGCCCCGTCATGCTCACTTCGCTGACATAGGGAACAATGCAGACATGAGGATTAAAAAGGCGACCAAGAGGTACGAAGCATGGCTGGGCGAGCGCCTCACTCTCGTCCAGGCGGACCTGGCGTTGAAGCACTCCTGGATGGCGGAGGCGCCGTTCCCCTTCTTCTTGCGCGCGACATTCTATCGGTGGGCTCAAGTGTGGCCAGACATCTGTCCAGACCTTACGAAGGCACCTCGAGTTCTGGCTGTAGGCGATCTTCACGTGGAGAATTTCGGGACGTGGCGCGACGTCGAAGGACGCCTGATCTGGGGCGTGAACGATTTCGACGAGGCCTTTCCGATGGCCTACACCAACGACCTCGTCAGGCTCGCGGTCAGCGCGCATCTGGCCATTGCTGCCAGCCAGTTGGCGCTGACCACGCAAGCCGCGTGCAAGAGTATTCTGAGCGGTTACCACGAAGGTCTCGAAGAAGGGGGCAAACCATTCGTTCTGGAGGAGAATGACAAGTGGCTGCGCGAAGCCGTCACCGGCGAACTCCGCGACCCTGTTCAGTTTTGGGGAAAGATGAATACCTTACCCACGGTGCGGGGCGAAATCCCTAAGAGTGCCAGGAAGGCGCTCGAGGAATTGTTGCCGGAACGAGGATTGATTTATCGCGTTGCCCATCGGGTGGCAGGGCTGGGGAGCCTTGGGCGGGAACGTCACGTGGCGATCGCAGACTGGGGAGGAGGAAGGGTCGCGCGCGAGGCGAAGGCGATGGCGCCTTCGGCGTGTGTTTGGGCAAATGAAGGTAAAGGCCCGCAGAAGATATTTTATGAGGACATCATCACCAAAGCCGCGCGGGTGCTTGACCCCTTCGTGCATTTACGCGGCAAATGGATCGTGCGCCGGCTATCACCCGATTGTTCTCGCATCGAACTGGCCGCCCTGCCTGAGAAGCGAGATGAGCAGCGGTTGCTCCACGCCATGGGTTTCGAGACCGCAAATATCCACCTGGGGAGCAAGGACGCAATCAAGGCCGTTCGGCGCGACCTGGGTAGACGCAAGCCGGACTGGCTGCACGAGGCCGTTCATCAAATGACCAAGGCCGTTTTGAAAGATTGGGAAGAATGGAAGAAGGCCTAGAGAAAACCAGAAAGCAGAAACTAGAAATCAGAAACTGGAAATTGGGAACTGGCAATCTTATTTTCTAGTTTCTGATTTCCATTTTCCAATTTCATTTCACTACTTCAAGACAAGAAACGATGCACTTCAAGCAACGGGCTGAGTGAAACAGGGAGCATACTTGCGAGGATGAGCCTTTTTCTCGCGGTAGGATCGGGCGAGTTCGAGGTAGATGCCCAAGTCACGGTCGAGGTCGGACTGCGTGCCATCGAAATAGAAATTGCGAATAGGGATACCGCCGTACTCCTTGCTGAGCTTGGGATAGATGGCCTCGCTCACAATTCCGTTCATGCACGTGAAGGGACTGATATCGATGACGCCATCGGCCCCGTGAAGGGCAAGATAAGCCGCCCTCCCCACGCTTAGGACCATCTCACCCTGCGCCCCGCAGACCGGCAAATAGGGCCAGGCTAGTTCTATAACCTCCTCGACTTCCGGCTCCTCGTAACCCACAAAGTCCTCATGGAACGGGGCGATCAGAGTGTGCTCATCGGAATGCTGGATGTACGTCCGCAAGCGCGCCTTTAGCATATCCAGAGAAATGACCCGTCCACGCAGGCGAAGCTTTCGTTCCTGCTCGGTGTTGGTGTAGGCCACCCATTCAGCAATGTGGCTCAGGGAGCACTCGGCTCCATAGCTTTCCAACTTGCGTATCAAGTCTTCATTGGAAAAGGTATTCAGGCGGCAGAAGATCTCCCCCACCACGCCAATCAGTGGAGTTTCGGGATCGTAGTGGGTCGGGACGCGCCGGAACCTCTCGCGCGCCCGGATCATCGACTCGACCAAGCTCAGGAGCTGGCAGTGCATGTCCGCGCAACTTGCGTCCAGTGTTTGGCACAAGTCTTGGAGGGACACTTGGAAGACACGGTCCGAGGCGCCTGGGCTTTTCTCATAGGGGCGGGTCTTAAGCAAGGCGCGGTGGAGCGTGTCTGCCGCGACCAGCGCCCGCCAGCCTGCCCGAAAGAAGGCGTTGGTAATGTCGCCCAGATCAGCGTAGCCATTCTGGCTTGTGGGCGACAGGATCTGGACGTCGCCGTAACCGGCCTGGCGCAGGATTTTCTTCAGGAAAGGGGCGTACTGGCCGAACCGGCACGGACCCTCGGCCGTAGGCATGAAGAACGCCGCGCGCGCAGGCCTGAAGCCCGGCATTTCGATGACTCGGAGGAAATCGCCCACCGTAACCTTGGCTGGGTAGCACTCATCGCCGGTCGTATACTTGCTTCCCAGCTCGCGTGTCCGCTCGTTGGAGGGCGGGGTGGGCTGCGCATCAATGCCCAGCCAGCGAAAAACTGCCGCGAATGCCTCGGAACTGCCTTCCGCCATGGTGGGGATGTAAACCGTCTTGCCCGCCAGGGGATGCCCGGCGCTAATGCGACGGCTTACATGACGGTGGTCGAAGAGGGGCATCGCAGAAATCCTTTGCTATCCAGATAGGCTTCGCAGCGGGTGATAAACCCGGCGTCGTTCGAGTGGCCGTCGAACTGGAGCACCAGCGAGGGCTTGCCGGCGGCATCGTCGAGGAACGACTTGATATAGGAGTCCGGGCCACACTTGAAGTTCGAGATGTAGACCAGGTGCAGGTTGGGGTGGCGGCGAGTCAATTGCGCCGCCGCCAGAATCTGCCGCCCGGAGTTCCAGTACATATTCGCGTTGACCTCGGTGATGTCTTCGAAGTCCAGGGGAAGGAAATCCATGGGCAGAACATTGACCCCATAAAGCGCGCGCAGCTTGCGCAGGATGTCGCAGTTGACACTACGGTCGTAGAGGTTGTAAGGACGCCCCACCAGCACCAACGCCGGCTCGCCGCTCTCCTTGAGCTGGGCCAGGGCCTGAGCGCCTGCCTCCAGCACGGCCTCCGTAAAGGCTCCCTGGGCGGCGTAGCCCGCCGTCACCGCGCGATCGCTCTGCTGGCGCGAAATGCCGAGTGATCGAGCAAATTCCGCCAGTTCCTTCTCGACGTGCTTCCGCCCGAAGCGGAAATGCACGGTAGGGATCAGCAACTTGGTGTGCGCGCTCTCCACTTGCGGCGCCGCGCGTACGACAAAGGGGAGCGTCTGATTCCAGGGGCAGAGGTGCGAATCCACGCCGCTCGGCGGAGCTTCGGCGTTGACGACGTTGGGCAGCAGCAGGTAGTCCACCCCTTTGTCCAGCAAGTCCAGGACGTGCCCGTGCGCTACCTGTACCGGGAAGCAAGGCTGCGCCACGGCCAACTCCTCACCCCGGGTGGAGATTTTCCGGTCTGTCGTGGCGGAGAGCACCACGTCGAATTGCAGTTCCTGGAAGTAGGCGCACCAGAAGGGGAAGCGGTCGTAGTAGAACATGGTGCGTGGGATGCCCACGCTAGGCCTCGAACCTCGGGCGGGCAGCAGAACTTCTTCCAGCAGCTTGTCACGGTAGTCGAGCAGATCCTCGAGGATGGGCTTGCGGTCGGAACGCGCCCGCTTGCGGAACTTGTCAGAGCACTGGTCCCCCCAGTAGGTGCGTTCTCCCTCGATGGTGAACTCCTTCATGTCGCAGTAATTCGAGCAGGCGCGACAGACAAAGTCCCGTGCGGTGAACTGCACCCGGTAGAGGTCGTAGCCCCGGAAACGGCTGGGGCGGTCGGCGCCCTTCATGCGGTCGCGCGCGATGAGCGCCATGCCGATGGCCCCGATCACGCCGTTATGCGGCGGAACAACAATCTGCTTGCCGAGGACTTGGGAGAAGGCGGCCGCCACGGCGTCGTTGTAAGCGGTTCCCCCCTGGAAGAAGATGACGTCGCCGATTTTCCTTCCACGCACCACGCGGTTCAGGTAGTTCAAGGCCACGGAATAAGCCAGGCCCGCCGCGAGATCCCCCACCTCCGCGCCCTTCAGCAGCAGCCCCGTGACGTCGCGCTCCATGAAGACCGTGCAACGTTCACCCAGCCGTGCGGGATTGGCGGAGGCCAACGCCAGGCGCGCGAATTCCTCCTTGATGGAAATCCCCAGCTTCTCGGCTTGCTCTTCCAGGAACGAGCCGGTGCCGGCGGCGCAGGCTTCGTTCATGGTGAAGTCCACCACCACGCCCTTCTCAATGCGGATGAACTTCGAGTCCTGCCCGCCGATTTCGAAGATAGTATCCACCGGCTCCATGCCCATTTGCTGGCAAACGTGCATGGCCCCGGTCTTGTGGGCGGTGATCTCGTCGTTTACCGTGTCGGCGCCCACCAATTCGCCGATCAGCTCGCGGCCGGAACCCGTGGTCCCCACGCCTCGAATGTCCAGCCAGGTCCCGAGTTCGGCCTCGATCTCCTTGAGCCCCCGGTCAACCACCTCGATGGGCCGCCCCTGCGTGGGCAGGTAGATTTCTTTCAGAAGATTGCCTGCCGCATCGGTAACCACCAAGTTGGTGCTCACCGAGCCGATATCGATTCCCAGGTACGCTTCGATCTTATTTGAAAATTGAGATTTCAAATTTGCTGTTTCCGTAAGCGGGCGGTGGTCCGGTATCAGGTCCGCTTGGATCTTGTCTGAAATCTGAGATTTCAAATTTGCTGTTTCCGTAAGCGGGTGGTGGTCCGGTATGGGGTTGCCGCCCTCTCCGTTCGGGCCGGCCACCGGTGGCCTTACATTTTCCGCTCGGTCCCGCAACAGGAGCACGTTTTTCATGGAGAGCGCTTCCGTGCAGGCAAAACTCTTCTTGGCGGCCTCATGCTGCCGCAGTTGATGAATGCGCTTGAACGACCGTTTGCGCCATTCCTCAGCCTCCAGCATGGCTGCGCCCAGCGCCCCCAACCACGCGTAGAGGCCGGGGACCACAAGGTCGTTCTCGCCCAGCTTGAATGCCTCTCGCAGGGCGCTCGAGATGCCCGCGTTCAGCGCTACGCCGCCGATAAAGGCCACCGGCGCAACCACGGCCCGGCCTTTGACGATGCTCGATTTGAAGTTTCGCGCTACGGCGTCACACAGGCCCCGCAGGATCTGCTCCGTGCTGTAGCCCTTCTGCTGAGCGTGGATCATGTCCGTTTTGGCGAACACGGAGCATCGGCCGGCAATGCGGGCCGCGCAACTTGCCCCGCACGCCGCCGGGCCGACCTCCTCGATGCTGTAAAGCAAACGCGTGGCCTGCTGGTCGATAAAGGAGCCTGTGCCCGCCGCGCATTCGCCACTGGTCTGGTAGTCCACGATTCCCAGGTGCTTGCCCATCGCCTCCGGGTCCAGCCGCAGGTATTTCGAGGACTCGCCACCGATTTCGAAGATCGTGCGCACCTCCGGGTTGAACGTCCGCACGCCCTTGGCAATGGCGCGAAACTCGTTCTCAAAGTAGATGCCCAGGATTTTAGCGATGAGTTGGCTGCCCGACCCGGTCACGCGAATCCCTTCAACGTTTTCCTCCGAGAGGTCCTCGTAAAGCTCTTGCAGCAGGTCGAAGGTGGATTGGATGGGGCTGCCCTGAATGCGCCGGTACCTCGAGAGGATCAGCGGCCGCCCCGCGAAAGGGCTGGAAGCAGGAAACGTGGCCCCGTAAAAGGTCTGGGATTTTTCACTCAGGCTGCGGAATAGTTGGTCGTCCGCCGTTGCTCCGATGGCGGCAAGCTTAAAACTGACAGCGCCGATATCTAACCCAATGTTGATGCTCATAGAAGCCTAACCGTTTAAAGCCGGGGGCGGTGACGGTCACCGGAAGGACATATCCCGGGAACCTCGAGCTATCGGTTTCTTCTGAGTCAGCTTGGCATGCGAGATTCTACTCTTTTTCCGCTGACTTGTCCCCTGGAAATCTCCTTCGAGTTAGCTTGGAATGCGGTCTCCCGCTTTCGGGTGAAATCACCCTAACGCTCCGCCCACACTCTAGGGATGGGCAATTCTCGTTCCGAGGAGGAAGGCAGGTACTAATTGTCCAAGAAAATAGCTGGCTTAGGACAAACTGACAGTACGAATGGGATATTGTGACCGAAACAAAACAGTTTCACAAGAAAATTGATGAATTTATCAACAACTCGCTCAATACATCTGCCGCTCAGTACCCAAGACTCGTTGCATCGTTCGGCCTTCTGCTTTCTGCCTGCACTTCTGGAATTCTTGCCCCACCTACCACCTACTAACCACCTGTGTTTTCAATAACATTCCCGCCTTCGACGCGCAACTCCCTTTTTTTCTATAACATTCGCGGTTCGTTTCTGCCCATTGGAAACCGGTCCTTTGTTTTCATATACATTCCCGCGTCGTTCCTTCACTTTTTAAAGTTACTGAGTTTTTCTTTTCCCATCCCAACTGACAAGTTGTCCAATAGGAGCAACGGGGGTTCGTGACCTTTGTCGCGCCGCCTGACACGTCCTCAAAGTCTCTCTCCTGACTCCTGATTGGACTGTTCCGAAAAGGCCATGAGTTCCAGCCCAACTCGATCTAGAATTGTAGCCTATGTTATTCCTCTTGTCAAGAGACAGGGAGTCCGCTGCGTCATTAGAAAGCCGGGGAGCGAGGCGCTGCCGCGTCATAGGCGGCCAGCAAGGAGCGAAGCTGGCGCTGAAGCAGTCTGTTCGGCGGCCCGGTAGAACCGCAGGCCCATTTCGAGACTCTGATCACCGGTGCAATTCGACCACGTCTTTATCCTCGAGGAGGTAATCGCGGTTGACCATCTGGCCCTCAAATTTCCCGTGCCCCCAGACGCGCGCATACTTGAGTTGGGTGAGAAAATCATGGTGAACATGTGCAGCAAGGTCGAGCAAGCGGGATCCGCGCTTTAAGATGTAGGGCGCGGTCCGCTCCAGTTTCTTTCCGGGGGCCTTGGTGTAGACCCGGATCACCTCGAGCAACTCAAAAGCGCGCCGCCTGAGTTCATCCAGTCCCTGCCCCGTTTCGGCAGAGACCGGCAAGGTCTCAAGCCGCGCGCCGTAGAGGTCTTTCAGGACTTCCAAACTTCCGAGGGCGCCGCTGGCGTCGAGCTTATTGGCGACGAGCAGCGTCCTTTTGCCGAGCCATCCCGGGGTGTTTGGCAACTCGCCGGCGCCGAGCTGCACCTTGGCTTTGGCGAGCTGGGTGAGGGTGGTTTCGAGATCTTCGAGAAGATCCGGATCGCTCAGGTCCACTACTAGCATGGCTGCATCCGCGTTGCGGATGATCTGATAAAGCCATGATTCAGGGAAGTCGGGATGGACGGGGGGCAGATCCACAAGCTGGATCTGAATGTCTTCGAACCTCATCATACCCGGCAGGGGAACGCGAGTGGTGAAAGGGTAGTCGGCTACCTCCGGCATGGCATGGGTGAGCTGCCGGACCAGCATCGACTTGCCGCTGTTCGGCGGGCCCACCAACGCCACCTGGCCGGCGCCCTCCTTCTCGATGCGGTGGATGATGCCTGCACGGCTGACTGGCTTCCTGGCCTGTTCCGTCCGCAGCTTGGAGAGGCGCCGCTTCAGGTCGGCTTGCATCTTTTCCGTGCCTTTGTGGCGGGGGATGGTGGCCAGCATTTCTTCCAGCGCAGCCAGCTTTTCTTCTGTCGTATTGGCGGCCTTGAACCGTCTTTCGGCTTCCAGGTATTGCGGCGTGAGGTTCGCAGGCATAGGTTCCCTGCTGCCAGGGTAGCCCTATTATGCGACGATTCCAGCCTCAGGTACTAGGGGCTGGGGCAATTCTGAATAGTGAATAGTAAATTATAAATTAACGAGGCGTTGCGGTCAGAACGCCTGGGCGCGGCGCGCAAAGCAAACTCTGCGTCCGCAATTCACAATTTACCATTCACCATTCATAATTGCTGATGGGATTCACCTTTCCGTTGGCCCGTTGTAACACTAGCGCAAGGTGAATCTGTCCTATACTCGAAGATCGCGGCAAGACTTTTATTAGGGAGGCGTTCCTTATGCGTCGCTTGGCATGCAGAGCGGTCCTGCTGGCGGTTTTACCTGTGTTGTTAGTCCCGGAGCACGTACTGTTTCTCGCGCGTCAAGGCGCTGGGCAGGGAAGTTTGGAACTCCGGGCGCCTGCCGTTGAGCGTCCGGTCAAGATTGATCTTTCCGGCCAAACAATTCTTCCCAACGGCCGCCTGATTACTCCGCTGGGCAGGCATGTTAAGGTTGCCCCTCACCCTTACGGCCTTGCGCTCAGTCCGGACGGAAAGACTCTGGTCACCGCCAACAGCGGCACCCACCCGTTTTCCGCCTCCATCATCACCCAACTGGACAGCCCCGAACCCCAGGTCGTTCAAATTCCACCCGGCTTTAAACCTGCGGACGCAGACCCGGACAGTGTTTTCCTCGGCGTGGCCGTAGGCCCCGATAATCGAACCCTTTATCTTTCGGAGGGGAACAACGGCAGGGTCGGCGTCTTCGACCTGGTTACCCACCAGCGCCTCTATTCCTTGAGCCTCGACGGGACTTTCCAAGGTAAGACTTATGCCAACAGCCTTACTGCCTCCCTACAGCTTTCACCGGATGGTCGTCGCCTTTTCGTGCTCGACCTCGCCCATTTCCGGCTTGTCATCCTTGATACAAATTCAAAGCAGATTGTCTCCAGCATTCCTGTCGGACGCATGCCTTTCGGATTAGCCATTTCGCCGGATGGCAGGTTTGCTTATGTCTCAAATGTCGGCATGTTCCGGTACTCTCTGGTTCCCGGATACAACGCGGACCGACCCAAGCAGACTGGGTTGGATTTTCCTCCCTACGGTTTCCCGTCGAAGGAAGCGGCGGAAGGCGCGACCGTCGAGGGAAAGCAGATTCCCGGCTTGGGCGACCCGAATGTGCCCGAGGCGAATTCTTTATGGGTGATCGACGTAGCAGACCCAGCCCAGCCTAACGTCACCGCGAAGATCAAGACCGGAATTCAGGTCGGAGACAAGTCCGTAGGCGGTTCAAGCCCTGGCGCTGTTGTGGCTGGCCGCGAAAGAGTATTCGTCTCCAACGCCACGCAGGACAGCGTCACCATTATTAATGCCCGCTCAAACCGAGTCGAGAAGACCATCTTATTGGAGCCCGCAACCACAGTTAAGGGATTGCGCGGTGTGCTTCCTTTCGGGATGGCGCTCAGCCCGGATGACAAGCGCCTCTACGTGGCATGTTCCGGCATTAATGCCGTGGCGGTGCTCGACGCCCAGAAAGGGCAAGTGATGGGGTACTTCCCAACTGCTTGGTTCCCGGCCCGGCTTGCTGTGAGCCCCGATGGCAAGATGCTTTACGTGGCCAATACCAAAGGATTTGGCGCCGGACCCAACGGTGGACCGAATTTTCAGGAGGGGCCGGAAGGAGTTTACATCGGAGACATTACGCACGGATTCGTTTCCACCATTTCTTCTATCCCTACCGGACGCGCACTCGAACAGATGACCGCTCGGGTGCTGGCGAACAATGGCTTCGTCTCTACAACTCAGACCCTCGCGGGCAGCGCGAAGCTCCCTGTCCCCCCACCCGGACAGCCGAGCACGAAGATCCACCACGTCGTCTTCATCGTGAGGGAGAACCGGACTTATGATGAGGTCTTTGGGGACTTGCGAATCGCGGGTGCAACGGTGGAAGGCGAACCCAGCATGGCGCGGTGGGGCGAGAATGCGCTCGTGAAGGAAAAGGGAGAACCTGCAGTCGTGGAGGATGCGCGCGTCACGCCCAACGCCCACGCGTTAGCGCGAAGGTTTGCCTTCAGTGACAACTTCTACGTAGACTCGGACGTTTCGGTGGACGGCCACCATTGGCTGGTGGGGAATTATCCCAACGAGGTTGTCGAATCGGTATGGCCGGCCGCGTACGGCCACCAGCTTAGCTTCGTGCCTGACGCTGACGCGCCCGGCCGCCTCGGCATCGAATGTGGGAACCCCTGCCCGGAGTCTTATCTTGAGGCAGGTTCTCTTTGGGAGCACCTGGCAAGGCATCACATCAGCTTCCGAAACTACGGCGAGGGCGTTTCGATGGCTGGTAGCAACGGCGGTCCCGGTCTTATGCCCACCGGCCTCCGGGAGGCTGTCAACATCCCCATGCCCGAGGTTCTGTTCGAAAATACTTCGCGAAGCTACGCAACCTTCAACACGAATATCTCCGACCAATATCGCTTCGGGCAATTCCAACGCGAGTTTGAGCTTCGCTTCGCAAATGGGAAGGGATCGCTTCCGCAATTCCTTTATATCTGGCTGCCCAACGATCATACGGCCAAGCCGCGTCCGGAAGATGGCTATCGTTATCGCGCTTCTTACGTCGCGGATAACGATCTGGCTCTGGGGAAGCTGGTGGAACTGTTTTCGCACAGCTCTTTCTGGAAGGACATGGCCATCTTCGTGACTGAGGACGACGCCCAGGGGGGCCAGGACCACGTGGATGCTCACCGGAGTCTGTTGCTGGTGATCAGCCCTTACGCTCGCCGCGGCGTCTCACACGTCCACACGAGCGTGGCCAGCATCTTGAAAACATTTGACCTGATTTTCGGCCTGCCCCAATTGAACCAGTACGACGCCGCAGCCACTGACCTTTCGGATATGTTCACCGACAGGCCCGATTTCACACCGTTTGAGGCGCTGCCTTCAGACACGCGCATCTTCGACCCTGCGAAAGTCCACGAACCGGGACTGGAGATGCAAGCGCGCCCCGGTGCGCCCCTTGACGACCCCGAAACCATTCGGAGGGACATGCGCGACCGGGATGAGGAACACGAAAACTAGTGTGGCGGAGGAGTTTTCGTAGAGGCGCGCTTTAGCGCGGCACGTCGCCCAATGCGCAAGAGTGCCCGGCTAAAGCCGGCCTCTCCGAAAAGCCAAAAGGTGGCGCAATCGTGTACAATGGACATTCGAACTGGAGGAGAGCCAGGGTCAATTTGAGAAGTCACCGAAGGTAACATCCTGGATTTACTTTCGACCTTCGACTCTCGACTCTCAACTTGCCAGATTCCGAATGTCCAACCTCCTCAACCAACTTAATCCCCAGCAGCGCGCTGCGGTAGAAGAGACTGAAGGGCCCCTGCTTATCCTGGCAGGAGCCGGCAGCGGCAAGACCCGCGTCATCGCCTACCGGATTGCCTATTTGATCGAAGCCCGGCAAGTTCCACCCGAGAACATACTGGCGGTGACGTTCACCAACAAAGCCGCCGATCAAATGAAGGAACGTGTTGGGAAGCTGCTTTCCGGGCAGTTGAAGCTGCGGCCGGGCGCCCCGCACGTTTCCACCTTCCATTCATTTTGTGTCAGTGTGTTGCGCCGGCATATTGAGCGGCTCGGTTACAGTCGCGATTTCACCATCTATGATGATGACGATCAGTTGCGGGTGTTGAAGGCCTGCATCCAGGAGCTGGGTCTCAGCGAGCAGATCACATCCCCGCGAAGCACGCTGGCGAAAATCAGTTACGCGAAGAATCGGGGACATTCCCCCGAGGAGCTATACAGGCAGGCTGCCAACCCGGAAATGGAGAAGTTAGCCTCCCTCTACGAGCGGTACGAAAGCAAGCTGCGACGTGCCAACGCGCTCGACTTCGACGATTTGCTGCTCAAGACGGTAGACCTTCTCTATAATTCCTCCGAAGTCTGCGAAAGCTATAACCAGCGTTTCCGCCATATCCAGGTGGATGAATACCAGGACACGAACCGCATCCAGTATCAGTTGATCCGCCAGTTGACTCTACTCCAGCAGAATCTCTGCGTGGTCGGCGACGAAGACCAATCCATTTATCGCTGGCGCGGCGCCGACATCGAGAACATCCTCAACTTCGAAAAGGACTATCCCAGGGCGAAGGTCATTCGGCTGGAACAGAACTACCGCTCCACCCAGGTCATTCTTGATGCGGCGGGGGCGGTGGTGAGCCGAAACCTGGCGCGCAAAGGCAAGACCCTGTGGACGGACCGCAGTAGCGGTGAAAAGCTCCGTTTATTCGAGGCCCGCAGCGCCGATGAGGAAGCGGAATTCGTGGCCGGCGAAGTGGCGCGGGCGGTTGCCGAGCCGGGGGACGGGAGCGTGGCTGTCCTCTACCGGACCAATGCGCAATCGCGAGTGCTGGAGGAGGGCTTGCGTCGTCGCGGAATCAGTTACCGCTTGGTTGGTGGGTTCAGTTTCTACGCGCGGGCAGAAATCAAGGATGCTCTCGCTTACGCGCGGCTGGCTAATAACCTGAGTGACGACGTCGCGTTTGGGCGCATCGTCAACACGCCGCCGCGCGGGATTGGGGACACGACGCTGGGAGCGCTCGCGGAGTCCGCGCGGCAGAGCAGACTGAGCCTGTGGGAAGCGCTCGAGCACGAACTGTTTCAAAACCGGCTGCCAGCGCGAGCCCGGAGCGCGCTGGAAGGCTTCCACGCGCTCGTGAAAGAACTGGTGGACGACCGCCAAGGCCTGCTCCTGGGAGAATTCTTCAAGCGCATCCTGGAGCGAACCCGCTACCTCGAGCTTCTGAAACAGGAGAATCAGCCGGCCTCCGAAGACCGCATTGAGAACCTCCAGGAACTGGTCAATGCCGCTACCGAAGCCGAAGAGCAGGGCGTAACGCTTGCGGAGTTCCTGGACCACGCCTCGCTGGTTTCCGACGCGGATGACTACGACGAACATTCTCGAGTAACCTTGATGACTCTGCATAGCGCCAAAGGCCTGGAATTCGAAACCGTATTCCTGGTGGGCATGGAGGAAGGACTGTTTCCCCACAAGTTCTCGCTCGACGATCCGGCGGGGATTGAAGAAGAACGACGGCTCTGTTATGTGGGCATGACCAGGGCGAAGGATCGCTTGACCCTTTCCTGGGCCCGGCAACGACGCTCCTTTGCTCGCGAATCCTATGAGGAAACGAAGTCTTCCCGTTTCCTGCGGGAGATCCCAGGGGAACTTCTGGAGCCTTTCAGTTCTGCGGGTTTGGGTTGGAAGCCTCGAACGAACTGGGACAATGCGGTCAATTCCGTCTCGAGCGTCGAGCGGTTTCTCGAGCGCCGCGGGAAGCGTGGGGCCCCAGCAGCTTCCAGAGCGCGCTCCCCCGCCGGCTCACGCTGGCGAATCGGGTCGAAGGTCCGGCACGCCAAATTCGGGGTGGGGACGATTCTTGGGGCAGAAGGCGAGGGCGAGGATACAAAGTTGACCGTCAGTTTCCCTGATTACGGGCCGAAGAAGTTCATGGCACAATACGCTCTGCTGGAAAAGGCGTAGCCGGATACGTTCTGGAGTGCGGTCCCGCCTTGCGGGACCGCTTTTCCCGCACGGCGGGACCAGCTTGCTGGCCGTGCACTGCAGCGCCGTACTTGGACCGGTGAGGCGCGAGCAAGCTCGCAGGAGAAAAGCGGTCCCGCAAGGCGGGACCGCACTCCAGAGCGCCTGCGGCGCTTTCCATAGTGTACTCTGTGTTAAAGCTCGAAAGGCATGTCTCATTTCGGCTGCGCTCCACAGCCAGCCTATACCACGGCCATTGTTAACCAAGACGAGGTGACCACATTTATGAACACCAAGAACATTAAGGACAGAGCAGAGCGCAAGAAGCTAAAGCGAGCGGCGCGCAAGAAGCGTCCTCCCAAGCCGAAACGGACTGAACCGCGAGGCTCCCGCAAGCCCAAGGTCAAGAAAAGAGGACCCGGCGCGCCGCCACGACGGTAGCTGAGATTTGTGATCCGCAGACGGATTGGGGCACCCCCGCACCCGTCCCGCGTCCCGATGAAGTGCATCGGGATCGCGGGCCACCCTCTCCCCCAAGGGGGAGAGGGCCAGGAATATCTCAGCGCAAATGTGGAAACTCCAATCCTCTCTGAGGAGGGGAGCCAGATCATCAAATCCAGTCCCCTCCTCTCAGAGGAGGGGGCAAGGGGGTGGCGAGGAATCGCGTGGCCAATCAATTCTTTCGGAAAAAAAGCATCGACAAGCTCATTGCGGATGCCGACGCGCCCGGACATCAACTCCGGAAGACACTGGGGCCATGGTCGCTGACGGCGCTAGGCATCGGCGCCATCATCGGCACGGGAATCTTCGTCCTGACCGGCACTGCCGCCGCCGGTGAGGTTTTGGAAGTGCGCTCCATCCTCAAGGCCCCGCTGCTGGACGCGCTGCTGCACGGCCAGAAGGCGCTGGGAATGGCAGGACGGCCTGGAGCGGGGCCGGGGATTGCCCTCTCTTTCCTGCTGGTGGCGATTGCCTGCGCCCTGGCGGGACTTTGCTACGCCGAGTTGGCCTCGATGATTCCCATTGCAGGGAGCGCCTACACTTTTTCCTATGCCACCCTAGGTGAAATCTTGGCCTGGATTATCGGATGGGACCTCATCCTCGAATATGCGGTCAGCAACATGGCGGTGGCGGTGGGATTCTCCGCCTATGCCGACAGCCTTCTGCGAGGTTTCGGGGTGGAACTGCCGCGCAAATTGATGCAGCCCATGATCGCGGGCGGAAAGATGACTGGGGCCTATTTTAACCTGCCGGGCTTCCTTATCGTGATGGCCCTCACCGTGATTCTAGTGATTGGAATCCGGGAGAGCGCCGGCGCCAACAATTTGATGGTGTGCGCGAAAATCGTTGCCATCCTCATCTTCCTCATTGCGGCCTCGCGGTTTATACACGTTTCGAATTGGAAGCCCTTCATGCCCAACGGCTTTCAGGGCGTGTTAACCGGTGGGGCCATTGTCTTCTTCACCTACATCGGTTTTGACTCGGTATCCACCGCCGCCGAAGAGTGCCGGAATCCTCAGAAGGATGTTCCTTTCGGAATCATCGCCTCGCTGGTAATTTGTGCTGTGCTCTATGTGTCGGTGGCGTTGGTTTTGACGGGAATCCAGCACTGGCAAACTTTGCGGAACGCCGCGCCCGTGGCGAACGCTCTGATGGCCATCGGCCTTTCAAACGTTATGAAGTGGGTGACGGTAGGCGCGCTGACAGGGATGCTCAGCTCCTTGCTGGTTTTCCAGTTGGGGCAAGCGCGGGTGTGGTTCGCCATGTCGCGTGACGGCCTGCTTCCTCGAGCATTTTCAAAAGTTCATCCGCGGTTTCGCACCCCTCACGTCAGCACCTGGGTGGCGGGCTTCTTTGTGGCGATCCCTTCTGGCATCTTTGATATTGGCACGCTGGCGGACCTCTCTAATATCGGAACGTTGTTTGCCTTCGCACTGGTGTCGATGGGCGTGCTCGTGCTCCGCCGCACCCAGCCTGAGCGCCGTCGTTCCTTTCGCACCCCCTGGGTTCCCGTCGTTCCAATCCTTTCCATCCTTTGTTGCCTTGTCCTCATGGCCAGCTTGCCCATCGAAACCTGGGTGCGTTTCGTGGTGTGGTTGATTATTGGCCTGACCATCTATTTCGGTTACAGCAGGCACCGTAGCGAATTTGGAAGGAGTCCGCGGGGAATCGTTCCTGCGGCAACTACGCCCGCTGGGCGTCCGGACCTTTGATTGAGATTTCACAAGCCTGATGAGCCGATATGGCTTTGCTATCCGTATGCGCATTTTAAGCGCGCGTGGTCGCGTCGGTGTTTGATCCCGAATTCGAAAGTTGGCAGCCGCCGTTCGAACCGAATCACTTGATTCGAGGCCCGTTCGACGCGGATACCGGAGGAACAAAATGGTGCGGGGCCGGGCGTAGGGGCACAGCGCGCTGTGCCCCTACAAGATACGCATCGCACCCACGCTAACTTCCGAATTCGGGTTAATCGCTGACGGACGACGACAAATTTCCGTGAAATAGGGTAAAATCGGGCAGATCGTTTGGCATTTTGAGGACCCCCGAACGCGGGGGAGTGAGATCGTTATGCCCAAGGTGCGGCGCCATTCGCAGTTGACATCCCGTTGCTCCATTGGCCGGCTGGTCGCGGTTCTGGCGCTTTGGGTATGGACCGTTCATCCGGTGGCGGCCTGGGGTCCGATTGGCCACGACATCGTGAATACCTGGGCGATCCAGACCCTTCCCTCCGAAATGCGCGGCTTTTTTGAGGCGAATCGTCAGTTTCTCGTTGAACACGCCAATGATCCCGATGAGTGGATGAAGAAAGATCGTTACGAACGCAAGCGGCACTATATCTACATGGACAAGTATGGGATCTTTCCATTCTTGGGGTTGCCGCATTCGTTCAAACAGGCTGTGGGGCAATACGGGTCCTGGCGCGTCAATCGCGATGGCGTGCTGCCCTGGCAGGTGGGAGAATATAGCCTCCGCTTAACGGAGGCGTTCAAGTCTCGTAACTGGGACCAGGTGAAGCTGGAGGCGGCCGTACTGGCCCACTACGTGGCGGACGCCCGCGATCCGTTTCATGTGACCCAGAATTTTAACGGCCAATTAAGCGGCCAGACCGGACTGTCTGATCGGTATGAAATCCGCCTCTTGGACCGCTACTCGAAGTTCTTCATTCTCCATCCCGAAGACGCGGCAAAGATTGACGATCCCACGGAATACGCATTCCAGACCTGCCTCGAGGCTTATACCTGGTTGGATTCCATCCTTCTCGCGGATTTGCGCGCTCGGGCGGGCCTGCCGGATTATACCGACGAGTACTTCGATCGCTTTTATTCACAGGTCGGCGCCAACGTGATGAGGGCGATCAACGAAGCAGCGCACGACGCGGGGTCCTACTGGTACACGGCCTGGCTCAACGCGGGTAAGCCGGCGCTGCCCGGAGGGCGGTAGGTCGTAGGTGGTAGATGGTATGTGGGGGGAGGTTTTTCCCCACCTACGACCTACCATCTACCACCTACCTTTACGTTTGCCATGCACGGACCCGCCACTGAACTTGAGTCATTCATCCGACACCTTCCCAAAGTGGAGCTGCACCTCCATCTGGAGGGAAGCGTCCAGCCTGAAACTCTGCGTGAACTCTCGCGTTCCAAGGGGCGTCTGGAGAAGGAGACGCGGGACTGGATCTCGGAACGCACTGGGCAGAGATACCGGTACAGGAACTTCCAGGACTTTCTCCAGGCCTTCAAGCTGGTGACCTTGCTCCTGGAGACGCCTGGCGACTATGCTATGGCCACCGCCCGGCTGATCGAGGGGCTGGCGAACCAAAATGTGAAGTATGCCGAAGTCATTTTCGCCGCCGGAGTTGTGCTGTGGAAGAAGCAACCTCTCGAGGCAATTTTCGAGGCGGCGGCTTCGGCAGCGCGCGCGGCGCAGAAAAGCTTCGGCGTGCGGGTGCAATGGATTTTTGACGCCATCCGCCATTTCGGCGTCGAGCATACGCGTGAGGTGCTCCACTGGGCCGAGCGCTTCCGGCCGCAGGGCGTGGTGGCTTTGGGAATCGGCGGTGACGAAACCCGCGGTCCGGCGGAACTCTTCCCGGAGGTATTTCGGGAGGCGCGGGAAATGGGCCTCCATGTTGTTGCCCATGCGGGAGAAGCCTGTGGGCCGGAAAGCGTCCGCAAAGCGGTAGAGCTGCTGGGAGCCGAGCGCATCGGACACGGGCTCACAGCGGCCCGCGATCCGGCCGTGCTGGCGCTGCTTCGTGACCGCGAGATTCCATTAGAGGTCTGCCTCACCAGTAATGTCGCCACGGGCGTGCTGGCTCGCGTGGAAGACCATCCCTTGCCTCAGTTTCTGGAAGCCGGCCTTGTGGTGACGTTGAACACCGATGACCCGGCCATGTTTGGGACAACCTTGGTTAATGAATATTTGCTGGCCGCAAAGACTTTCGGTCTCGCGCGCCAGCAAATCCTTCATCTTTGCCAAAACGCCATCCGCGCGGCCTTCCTATCGGAAGAAGAGAAGCTGGATTTGCTGAACAAGGCGCCGGACGATCCTCCTGCGTGACATGGAACCCTTAGCCCGCATTTCTCACCACGGGTCTGGAAGGGCGGGGCTTCAGCCCCGCCCCTTGAGTTTCTACATTTTTGCTGAGATTTTCTGGCCTGGCGCGACTTGCCCTCTCCCCCTTGGGGGAGAGGGTGGACCGCCGTCCCGATGCACTTCATCGGGAGGCGGGCCGGGTGAGGGGGTGGTGGGCCTGCGCCCGTCCATTTGCAGTTCACATCGCGCCGCTGAAAGCATTGGGCAACGACCACGCGACGTCCAGCACCTTCTCGAGAAACCTGGGGACAGCGTTGCGTTGTTTGTGGTTTCAGGGCGTTGACCCCCTCACCCCCCGGCCCCTCTCCCCCAAGGGGGCGAGGGGAGAACGTAGAAACTTGACCGGCGGGGCTGAAGCCCCGCCCTTCCGCCAGCCCACTAAGAGCGTCCAAACGTGGTGAGAAATCCGGGTTAAGCGCCTCCCGTGGCGTCGAAAGCCGCGGTCCAGCGGAACTCTTTACCGAGCTTTTTCGCGAAGCGCAGGCTTTGGAGTGGGGAACCTTGCTCCCGCCTTATCTTCCAAGCCAAAGGGTGGGGGAAATCGGTCCAAACCAATCGAGTCGGTCCTCAATGCTTGTGGGGATGGATATGGGGGTGCGAGTGAACTTCGCCCGAGGGGTGGAGGTGGCGATGCACATGGATAAGGTTGGTTCGCTCCAGCAAGGCCGTCTCCCGCAACACCTCCGAGGGCTCCCCTTCTGCGACAACACGGCCCGTCTGGAGAACATAACAGTAATCCGCAATATCCTCGACGATCTCCAGGTGGTGTGTTGTCGTGATCACGGTCTTGACTCCCCCACGCCAGCCCACCAGGAAGTCGATCATTTGGCTTGCGCTCTTCGGGTCCAGGGCCGCCGTAGGCTCGTCGAGCAGGAGCACTTCGGGGTCAAGCACCAGCACCGACGCCAGCGTTACCCGTTTCTTTTCGCCCGTCGACAAATGATGGGGTGAGCGGTCTTTAAGGTGGGTTATCTTCATGACCTCGAGCATTTGGGCAACCTGACTGCGCACCTCCTCCTTGGGCCAATGAAGCTGCAATGGGCCAAAGGCCACTTCGTCAAAAACCGTCGGGGAAAAAAGCTGGACATCGGGATTCTGGAATACCAGTCCTACCCGGCGTCGAAACCGGTAACCGAATTCAAGATCCTGTAAGCGATCCTCGGTGAGTGACTCGCCGCAGAATAGAACACTGCCTTTTTCAGGGAAGGCGAGACCGTCCAGGATGCGCAGCAGGGTTGACTTGCCCGACCCGTTGGCTCCCAGCAGAGCCACCCGCTTACCCGCTTTGATGGCAAGGTTCAGGCCGTCGAGCGCTGTCACCTTGTGGTAGCGAAAAGTGACGTCTCGGACCTCGAAAACCGGAACTGACATTCAGATCTCCCTAATGGCGGGGCGTTCTGTTGATAATGTCTTTCTCATGCGGGCGGCCTTTTCGCAGCCCCGTCAGGGGTCCCGCAAGGCGGGATAGCACAGGGCGCAAGCCCTGGGGTAGGGAGCCCTCACCCCGTCCCGCAGAGCGGGACACCCCTCTCCCGCCCGAGCGGGAGAGGGGACGGGGGTGAGGGAGAGCTCGCTGACCCATCCCGCCCTGCGGGACCGTGGGCTACATTCTTTCGCCCGCTCCGCGGGCTCCCTATCGCCCGAAATAGAATCCGCCTGAAGCGAGTACCACAAATACGGCCAGCATGATCCAATCGATCGTTGATGTCTGGAAGTCATCCAGCACATACACTTCGCCTCGAAAGCCTCTCGACAGCATGGCACTGTAAACCTCGCCGCTGAGTTGAAGGCTCTTGGACATCAGAACTCCTGCGCTCGAGGCGGCCACTCGGCGGCGTTCGGGACCCTCCAGCTTTCCCACCATCCGGCTCCGGCGCGACTCAAACATATCGTGGGCGGTTTGAAGCAGCAAGAGAATATAGCGGTACGTCATGCCCAGAATCACGACGAAGACCACGGGCACTTTGAGCACTCGAAGCGCCTTCAGCACGTGGCTCCAGGGTGTGCAAAGTATCAGCAAGACCGATAACGTTGCCGCGGTTTCAACTCGGGCCACGAGGTAGCACGCGCTGGCCAGCCCCTGGGCCGTGACCGGCCAATCGAGTAGTGGAAGGCGCAACACCTCCCGGCCAGGGACAATGAATGGAGCGGGCAGCGCGATGACCCCGGTAAACAAGAGGATTGCAACCCAGACCCGCTTGGCCAGGATTCCAAGAGAGACGCGAGACATTACTGCCATGCTCACCGCGACCGCGAAAACCGCGCCGATAACCCAGAGTCTGTGGGCCATCGCTGACACAATCACCAGGGCCAGGATTCCGATCAATTTGATACGTGGGTCGAGACGCTGGAGCAAGCCGTCGGTCTTCGCGAGTTCTTCCGCATAAAGAGCTCGCTCCATCGCACTAACAAGACTTGAAAGGGTCCGCTCAACAAAATTCATCCGGTACCTACAAGAGGCTCTCGATCTTGGGTGGGGACATCCCAATCCTCATGTGCCCTGCTGTCATTCTGGGTCCTTCGCTGTCATCCTGAGCGCAGCGAAGGATCTCGCTCTGCCCGCTCAGGATAAACTGCGCGAAGAATCTCGCCCTGTACTTTTCCGCCGGCATGCTCAGGACTCTCCCGTGTGGCTCTTCATCGAGTCTGCTTCTTGTGAGCTGCCTCCGTGTGCGAACAGCGAGCTGGCGATCCGGAAACCCAGGATGATGATGCCAGAACCGAACATGGCGGAAAGTACGTAGCCAAGAGCCGGTCGCCGGACGAACGAAGGAGCGTACTGGGGAAAGGGTGCAGTCCACACGGAGTAAAGGCGGTCCAATCCTTGGGGTGCTCGTGGGGGCGGCGCCAGGTTCCTGGATGCCGCCGCGATTCTCCGCCGTGCCGCTGCATCGGAGAAATCGCGCGCCCCCCACTCGCCCCAGGCAGCGCCGCCCGCTAAGATACCCAGAGGAGTCAAGGCCAACAGCAGGGCCAGGGCGGTCCAGAGGGGTTTCAATGTACTCCAAGCGCCTCGCCCCGTAACTTGGCGGAGTTCTTGATCGCCTCGAGTTGCGCCCGGGGCTGTGAGCTTCAGCAAGGACGGATTCGCGCGCTGGAAGTAGGCCACAACTCCACCTGACAAGACCATTTCGGCGAGTCCGGCAAAGCTCAAGTGTCCAATCATCATGGCCGGAATGGCAATGCTCAAAGGGTACGGGGCATACAAAGGCGCTCCGCTGAGGTCACGGAAAAGCAGCGGCTGAATACCTAACTCAACGGCCGCACAAAACGCGGCTGCGTTGATTGCGGTGTAGCCCGCCAATGCTGCCGCGACGACTCTTCGCGATGACGTGATGGCCGCCCGGCCGGCCAGAAAGCGGTAAACAAGATATGCTACCAGAGAACCGACAATCGCCATGTTAAGGCAGTTGGCCCCCAGCGTGGTGACGCCACCGTCCCCGAAGAAGAGAGCTTGGATCAGCAGCGCAATCGAAATGGCGAGGATGGAAGCCCAGGGGCCGAGGACTATGGAAGCGATGGCGACGCCCAGGGCGTGCCCGGTGGTGCCGCCGGGCAGCGGCAGGTTAAACATCATCACCAGGAAGGAAAATGCGGCAAACACTGAAAGCAGCGGAATAAGCCTTGTGGTGAGCAGTCGCTTCAACCGGCGCAGCGCCACGTACCAGAACGGCGCGGAGGTTGCATACAGGGCCGCGCAGGTCGCCGGACTTAGATAGCCATCGGGAATATGCATAGGAATCAGCTCGTCAGCATAGCACATCCTCATTCTACAGTATTATGGTTATAGAATTCGTGTTACCCGCTCAGCGTGACATCCGTGCGCTCGCCTGCCATGCTGTCATTCTGAGTCCGCCATTCTTATTGGCGGACGAAGAATCTCGCTCTGGACTTTCCCGCCGAGAAACAACAGGGCGAGATGCTTTTCCGGGTCCCGCTCTGCGGGACAGTGACGGGGCGCTCTCCAAGACGCCGGTGCGTAAATCCGTTGCTTTCAGCGGTTCGATTGCGCCGATCTCGCGCCAACGTCCTGGTATCACGGGTAGCCGTTTTCGGCTATGAACGCTCAGGATCACGCGCCAATAGCTTTCTTCAACATCCTCTGCACGACCACGACTTGCGAGGGTTATAATGGCCACCCGGAGGTCTCATTATCATGTCTCGCATGCTATTGGCATTTCTTTTGGTCTTTGCATGTCTCACTCCCCTGCCCGCTCAGACGCCACCCAAGATCAGGGTCCTGATTTTGACGGGCGTTTCGAACCACGACTGGCGCGCTACAACTCCGCTCCTGCGCGAAATCCTGGAGCGCACGGGGAAGTTCGACGTTCACGTCAACGAAGAAGTCCGCGGAAACACGCTTCAAACCTTTTCGCCTTATGATGTTCTGCTGCTCAACTACAACGACTGGAAGAATTCGGGCCCCTGGTGGGACGAGGGCGCGCGCCAGGCGCTGCTCGACTTTGTGAGAAACGGCAAGGGCCTTGTTTCCTACCACGCTTCCAACAATGCCTTCTGGGGCTGGCAGGAATTCGACAAGCTGGTGGGAGGCACGTGGCGCGAGACGGCTGGACATGCCCCTTATCACGCTTACACCGTGAGCATCGTTGACCGTGACCATCCCATCACCAAGGGAATGCCCGCTTCTTTCGCCGAAACAGACGAGCTTTATCATCGCCTCTCATTGCAGCCCAACATTCACATCCTCGCCGCCGCGTTCGATGACCCTAACAATTGCCACAAGCCCGGCGAGGGTTGCGGCACAGGAAAGGACGAGCCGCTCATCTGGACACTTCCTTACGGAGCAGGCCGCGTATTCCAGACCGCGCTGGGACATGACGTGAAGGCCATGCAGAGTTCCGGTTTCATCTTGACCCTTCAACGCGGCGCCGAGTGGGCCGCCACGGGACAAGTGACTATTCCCGTGCCTGCGGACATGAAGTAGTGTTCCGTGGACCGCAGCAGCGTGAATCCAAGAGCGTCGCCCGGTAGGGTAGAATAGGTGACGGCGTGAACAACCCTCGAGCCGGCTATGGGCTCGCGTGCCGGGAAGCAGGCCAAGCCCGATGCCCGGCAGGAAGTCAGCCGATGATGCACTCCGCAGGTCGTGGTCTCGCCTTCTTCTTGTTGGTGGGCTTGCCACTGCTTTTTGGTGAAGCAGCCCGGGGACAGCAAGAAGAACCGGCGCCGTTCGAAATCCGGCTTCCTCCTGAGATTCGCTCGGAGCAGGTGCAGGCTAAATACTTCTTAACTGGACAGTTTGGGGCCCACGGAGAATCTGTGAAGGCAGAGCCGGAGAGGAACGCGTACCTGATCGGCACATCCGTGAATCATCAAGCCGCAGAAACACTCAAAGTCATTTTATATGCGCCTGGGTGCCAGATTGTGACTATCGTTGTTCCCTCGTTATCTGAGTCTGAGAAAGCCACAGATGTTTCCTGTGAGGACCTCCCTCCTATAACCTTCAACGGAAGAGTGGAGCTGCCGGAACCTCTTCGCAGCCGGCATTACGAGGTGGAAATCACCTACATGGCCTACTGGGCGCATGATTTCTTCGGTATCGCGGACGGGCTAATAACCACCTTTCATCTGGCGCGAGTGACGCCAGACGAAGGCGGTGCATTCCAGGTCCTTCTCCCGAATTTCACCAAGGACGCCGTCACGGAATCCTTTCATCGTAACGCCGGGCTCCAATTCATCGCTCGAGAACGCGATACCGGCAACATCGTTTCTTTCCTCGTGCCGGCCAACGAGGAATGGAAGAACTTGCGCGACCTTCCACTCAAGCCGAAGTATCATACCCCGGTAGTATTCAAGCCTCTTCCTGAATCACCTCAAAAGCAGATTATCGGACCGAAGCGGGAGGACGTGCGCTAACGCGACCCAGGGTGATCCATGCCTCCTAACTTCGCGGAATACTACGACGCGGTCATTAATTGGAAGAAGCGTCTGTCGCGCGAGATGCCGCTGCTGGAAGAACTCGCCCGCAGTGCCGGCCCGCGAGTCCTTGTGCCGGCCTGTGGGACGGGCGGGCATGTCGCGGCGCTGGCCGAGAGGGGCTTCAGCGTCCTTGGCTTCGACTCCGATGAAGACGCGGTGGCATTCGCCCGGCAACGAATCAACCAAGAGGCGGATGCCATCTCAGCGGCCGGCGGCGAAGCCAAAGTGAGCCTCCTGAAGATGGAGCAAGCCGGGGAACTCGGCCCCACCCACAACGCAGCCTTCTGCTTGGGCAATGCCCTGCCGGGCATCTCGGGCGAGGGGCAGTTGCTGGCAGCCTTAAAAGGCATTGCAGGCGCCTTGCGAGCTGGAGGCATATTGCTCACGCAAAACCTCAACTACGACCTTCGATGGAAAGAGAAGGCCCATTGGTTCCCGCTGCTTTCGGGAGAAACTGCCAAAGAAGAAGTCTTGCTCGTGAAATTTGCCGACTACGAACAAGAAGCTATCAACTTTCATGCCATGTTTCTGGTGCGCGAAAAGGCAGGGGCAAAGTGGCAATCTCACGTCAGAAGCTCTCGGCAGATCCCTCTTTTTCGCAACCTCCTCGCCCAGCTTCTGACTCGAGCCGGTTTTGGGAAGGTGCGATTTTGGGGCGATTACGCCAAGTCACCGTTCGATCCGGCAAAATCGAACGACCTGCTGGTGGCGGCAGAAAAACTGTAACTCTCGCTTCCGGTTTCTGCCGGGGGTCTTCGGGTGACGCCAGCCTGAAGGCCTTGTGAAGCGCATTGAACTCTAATGCGGGGAGCGGTGGTGGGCGATCCAGCGCGCAGGGTTCTTGCAAATTCTCGAGAGGAGTGAAACGAGATGATGAATTCGATCCATAGAAGACGATTCTTGCAAAACGCGGGACTCGGGTTGACAGCTTTTGCCTTGAGCCGCAATGGGCAGCTTCTGGGTAGTCCTTACGGCATGCCCATCGGTTTACAGCTCTATACAGTCCGTGACCACATGGAAAAGGACCTGGAGGGAACGCTCAAGAGGGTGGCCGAAATTGGATACCAAGTGGTGGAGTTGGGCAGTTTCGACTTTTATGGAAAGAAGCCCGCAGAGCTCCGGCGGATCCTGACTGACCACGGCCTTACGGCGCTCAGCATGCACTTCACTGAGTCCCAGCTCAAGTCTGACCTCGAGAAGCACCTTGCGGAGGCGAAGGAATGCGGCATCACTTACATCGGACTGGCCAGCCTGGACGAGCAAGACCGGAAGTCGCTCGACGCCGTCAAGCGAGATGCGGAATGGTTCGATCAAATCGGCAAGTCTGTCCGCGGTGCAGGCTGCCGGTTTTTTTATCACGGCCACAACTTCGACTATGCCGCCGTGGAGGGTGCGGTCGTGTACGACGAGCTGATTCGTAGGACGGATCCCAAACTCGTTAATTTCGAGTTGGACTGCTTCTGGTGCGTGCGCGTGGGGAAGGACCCGGTAGACTACTTCCACCGTTTCCCGGGGCGCTTCCCGCAGCTTCACCTCAAGGACTTGAAACCCGGCTACCCGCCAACCACTGGGGAGGACTTCCGCCCTGGGGCCTTCACCGAAGTCGGCCAGGGCGTCATCGACTGGAAGAAAATTTTCAAGGCCGCACGCGAAGGCGGCATGAAGCATTTTTACGTGGAGCAGGACGAGTGCGACCGAGACTCACTGGAAAGCGCGAAGATCAGTTACACCTACCTGGACAACCTGAGCGTTTGACCTTATTGCATTCGCCTGATTACCGCGCAAGGGAGGGTGTTTTCCATTTGGCCCATGCGTCTCATTTTTTTGAAGCGTTCTGGGCGCGCGACGCCTTATTCCCGTGTGTTTTCAATGGGTTAGAAGAATTCCGGGAGGATGCGGGCGAGCGCATAAATGTGGCATTTTGGCACACTCGGCGGCTCGCCCGCTTGGTAGTACGCTAGATGTATAGCCTATCGCCAGCCTCTCTCGCGCCACCACGCGCCGCTTTCCACCCCTTCTCGTTGCCAGCGCCTGGGAGCGAAGCCCTCCGCCGGCCGCGGGAAAGCGCAGCCGGTAGCGCAGCGTCTCGTTCTCCAGAGACTCTGCGGCTTGTGCTGCCGAGCGCGATCTCTCCGCCGCGGCCTGCGGAGGGTTGAGGGATATTCCGGGAAACCGGGGCAGGATCACCCAAACTCAATGACGGCGGGCCTTGTCAAGCACCCCGGCGACTGGCCGTGGTCCCGCCGCGGCGGGGAGGTTCTATTTCTGGAATGACGCTTCGGTCTTGGCCATGGACAAAATGGTGTGACGGTACCGACCGAAGGGCGCATACATCCCGACAAAAATCGTCGGGACGTATGCGCCACCCGCGGACAGCCGACGTTCAGCCCTCATTCTAGTGAGCGCTAGGTCAGGACAGCCTGGGTTGCCGGAAAAACCGGCGACCAAGTTAAGCGAATTGATGGAATGAGCGCGCCTGAGTGGGGCCGAGCGACCTCAAACAGTCATTTGCAGCAGCTCAATAGCGGCTTGGCGGCCTTCACGAACTTCGTTGAATTCGTCGGGACCGACTTCCGGCAGGCTCTCGAGGGCCGCGTGCCAATCCCAAGCCGCACTGGAAGACCGAAGGAGTTCCAGGACCTCCCTCCTTTCCGCCTCGGGCAATACCTCTATCCCCAAGCGGACCTGCCTCATGGCCGCAACCACATCGCCGTATGCAATCGAAGCGTCAGGTAATCTCAAGTCCGAACCCTGTTCCAGAGACAGCGCCTGGAGCGCTTCCCGCGTTCCTCCTGATACTAGCGCGTGTATCGCGGCGGGGTCCTTGTGACTGTGTAAGCCCCAGACGACAGAGTCCCGACCATGACCCGCCAAAAACGTGATGCGAGGTCCGCGAGGCAGTGTGGCTGTGGGGATGCGCTCCCAGGCCTCATACGTCGCTTGCCAGTTGTCAACTCTGGACCAGCAACGAGATAGGGTATCAGCGAGGTGGACCTGAGCGAAGCCAGAAAGGTTGCCAGGGCTCTCAAGCCTCTCCTCCATTTCTTTCCGCACCTCCTGAAAAGCCGAGTATGGGGCTAGCGGGTGCTTCGTTGCCAGTCGGTACCGGCAAACCAACTGGGCGGCTATGCTTTGCTCACCCATACCCTCCAAACGTGTCAGTGCTTCGGCGGGTCTTGGATGAATCTTCGCGCAGAACAGCAAAACCTCTTCGTCGAGGAAACTTTGGGGAAGTAATTCAAAGACTTCGACTTGCCTGCCACCTGTGCGCATGCCCTTGAGCATGGTGGCCGCAATCACCTTGGTGCCATAAGTGGAAAACGTGATGCCGGACTTCATCACCTGGTCGAATGCTGCAAGGAGCTTGTCGATTCGCCTGGCACGTGCGTACGCGCCCAGCAGCGCGCTGTAGGTCACTTCGTCGAGCGCCCCCGCCCCTTTCGCCCCCGCAAACACCGCTTCTGCCTTGGCCAGATTGCCCGCCTTGCCGTAGGCGTCCAGCAATGCGTTGTAGGTCGGCCCGCTGAGCAACCCCGCCTCTTTCGCCTCCGCAAACACCTCTTCCGCCTTGGCCAGATTTCCCGCCTTCCCGTACGCGTCCAGCAGCGCGTTGTAAGTGGGCGCGCTCAGCAACCCCGCCTCTTTCGCCTCCGCAAACACCTCTTCCGCCTTGGCCAGATTTCCCGCCTTGCCATACGCGTCCAGCAGCGCACCGTAGGTCACTTCGTCGAGCGCCCCCGCTTCTTTCGCCCCCCCAAACACCGCTTCCGCCTTGGGCAGGTTCCCTGCCTTCCCGTTCGCGTCCAGCAGTGCGTTGTAAGTCGCCCCGCTCAGCAACCTCGCCTCTTTCGCCTCCGCAAACACCTCCTCCGCCTTGGCCAGGTTCCCCGCCTTCCCGTACGCATCCAGCAGCGCACCGTAGGTCACCTCGCTGAGCAACCCCGCCTCTTTCGCCTCCGCAAACACCTCTTCCGCCTTGGGCAGGTTCCCCGCCTTCCCGTACGCGTCCAGCAGCGCGCCGTAGATCTCCTCGCTGAGCAACCCCGCCTCCTTCGCTTCCGCAAACACCTCCTTCGCCCTGGCCAGGTTCCCCGCCTTCCCGTACGCGTCCAGCAGCGCGCCGTAGGTCACCTCGTCGAGCAACCCCGCCTCTTTCGCCTCCGCAAACACCTCTTCCGCCTTGACCAAGTTCCCCGCCTTCGCGTACGCGTCCAGCAGCGCGTTGTAAGTCGCCTCGCTCAGCAGCTGCGCTTCTTTCGCCTCCGCATACACCTCTTCCGCCTTCGCCAGATTCCCCGCCTTTCCGTACGCGTCGAGCAGAGCACTACAGCTCACCTCGTTGACTAACCCCAATTCCTTCGCTTCGCCAAAGACTTCCTCCGCCTTCGCCAAGTTGCCCGATTTCCCGTAGGCATCAAGCATGGCGTTATAAGTGGCCGCATCAGTCGAGCTTGTCGCAACGGCGTGCCAGAATGTCTCTTCGGCCTTCGCCAGATTTCCTTCCCGAGCGTGAATCAGAATCTGCAAACTCACCGGGTACGGGTCCTCTGGTGCCGCTTCGCGCGCTTTCTGGAGGCAAGATTTTGCCCGTTCGGTCAAACCGCAATCCAGAAGACACTTGCCAAGCCGCGTCAACGTCTGTGCATAATGTTTCGCGTCTTCGGGCCTTTGGCCCTGCCATGCTTCCAGATAGGCGATCTGCTGGTCGATCTGGCGTAGAGTAGGTTCGGGGCGCAGTTTTTCGTGTCGGAGCCTGTCAAGGAGCCGTTCCATTCTGATTACATAGCGATCGGCAATCTCCTTCTTTTGTACTGCCGAGCGCCGTGCTTTCTTGTCAAGCCGATCACCTTCTTCTGACCCAGGCTCCTGCGAAGCGCCTTCCGAGATCAGTGCCGGAACGGCGGGGATGCGCCTGAACTTCCAAAGCTGCGCGGCTCGTAGCGCTTGGGGGGTAACACCTGGCGTTTGTTCCAACGCTTCCAGAAGACTCTGAGTCAACTCGGCAGAATCGACAAGCCGGAGCGTTGAGCCAACTTGATTGAAGAACTCCATTTGCTCGGGCTGAGAAAGCGATGGCAAGAGTAGGGCAAGCGTTCGCGCCAGTAAAAGAGGAGCGTCCTGTCCCCTGCCCAGCAGGCTCCTAGCCACGGTTGGCAACGCCGCAGCGGCGGTCGGTCTGTGGATTCGATAAAGCCCTCTTAAAGCGATTCGAGAATATTCGGTGGCGGTTGCCTTCTCGAGGAGCCAGGGAACCAGTGCAGTATCTTCGGGCCCGGCCAGAGCGGCAATACACCCGAGGAGGCGCTGGACCAGTGACGTGTCCAGAAATTCGACCACTGGCAGGAACCTGCGTACGGTGGGTAGCGCTTCTCGGTCGCCGGTCTGTCCGATCAGAAAGAAGACGCCTTCGAACAGGCTGCGGCGGCCATTCAACTCAGGGGAGCCGGTAAGGGCAAAAGATCGCAGGTTTCTCTCCAGGACCTGGGCAAGGGCATGCTTGAATTTCTCTTTGAAGGCTGCATCTCCCTGCTCGAAAGCGTACTGGAGGATTGCTCCCGGATCTTCCTCGCGCTCCGTCGCGGGAAGACCTGCGCTTTCGCCGCGCAGACGAGCCTCGACCACCGACGCCAACTCCTCTGGCGAGAGCCGAGCGAGGGCGGCAGCGATCTCGGAAGTCCTGGAGTACTGAAGCATGGGGATCTTCATCTGCTCCATAATAGCTTGGATGCGCTTCATTAATCTACGCGTCGTCCCAATCGCGGGCCAATCTGCCCATCCATCGAACCCCCATCGTGTCTGGCGGAACGTCCGCGGAGTGCACGAATTCGCGCGGCCCGGGCGTGCCCTTAGAATAATCCATTGTAGTTTGTTTCCGTAGGTCTTTGGCGGGCCAGTAGGCCCATCCGCCCAAGGCCTCAACAGCCGTCGGTACGCGAGGTGAGGTACTCCCCGGCAGTAGATAGGTGAAGAACACCAGATCTCCCCCTTTGCGAAAATGCACAAGTCCTAAAGCATTCCTCGTATCGTCCGCCGTCACATGCGGGGGCAGATCGTGCTCTCGCAGCGCCCATACCATGTCAAACCGCTCAGGGTAGGGTGGCGGAGAGGATCGACAGGAGGCTGGCACGCCCGTTCGCTTTCCGAGAGGGCGCTGGAACAGCGCAAGCACCTTCCGTTGCTCAGCGGGATTGGTCTTCTGGAGTGACACGGCAATACTCTCACGGTCAGCCTCGGAAATCAGGCCCAGCCCAGAATCCACGTCAAAGTAGTAGCGGCAGAGGTCCGCGACCGTAGTTCCCGAAGCCAAGCGAGCCCCGCCAAGATCTCCAGCCTCAGGGCATCCCCAAACAGCCTCGAACCCCCTGAAGCACTTCAAGTGCGAGAGATCCGTAGCGAACGGATCTGCCCCCTCTGTCTTCAGAATGTCGGTAAGCCGCTTGGCAACCTGTTCCACACGACTCGGATTTACGCGCCACTCGCGGCGCCAAGCGCGCAGGATCATCCTTCCCGGTGTCGTTGCGCCCGTCCAGCAGGCGATTCGACCATGCTCAAGGCTCCTCAAGGCGCGAATGAAGCTTGCCCAGGTCTTCTTTTCCACGCCCGCCGCGAGAACGCTTTGTTTTAGCTGATAATAAAGGGTCGGCATAACTCAGCCTCAGACCTGGCCGCGCAGTCCTTATGACGCGATGGGATGCAGATTAGCACTTATCAAGTCGTCGGGCAAGTCGTGTGGCTCTCGGTGTGGCTATCGGCCGGGTGCGCAGCGCGCAGAGTTATCTCGCGCCCAGCGGGATTACTCTGCGGCACTTCAAAACGACCTCCCTTATAGGCAGCGAGTAGCGCGGACCTCCGGTTTTGAGGTCCGCGGCTTTTTTCTGGCAATCGCATTCTCCCGTGATGTCTTCTAGCGCCGACCTGTCCCGCGTTGCGGGATCGCCCCTTTCTTTCCGATCGACATTTCTTGGTCACCGTGCGACGACTCGAAGAGCGCGCCGAGGTCGTCGAGGCTGATTTCCATAACAAGCACGGTCAGAGGAACGAGCCGCGGACCTCAAAAACGGAGGTCCGCGCTACCGGCTGGCAAATGCGGAGATTCTTCGCTTCGCTCAGAATGACACAAGGAACGAGCCGCGGACCTCAAAAATGGAGGGCCGCGCTACCGGCTGGCAAATGCGGAGATTCTTCGCTTCGCTCAGAATGACACAAGGAACGAGCCGCGGACCTCAAAAACGGAGGTCCGCGCTACCGGCTGGCAAATGCGGAGATTCTTCGCTTCGCTCAGAATGACACAAGGAACGAGCCGCGGACCTCAAAAACGGAGGTCCGCGCTACCGGCTGGCAAATGCGGAGATTCTTCGCTTCACTCAGAGTGACACAAGGAACGGGCCCGCGGACCTCAAAGACGGAGGTCCGCGCTACCGGCTGGCAAATGCGGAGATTCTTCGCTTCGCTCAGAATGACACAAGGAACGGGCCCGCGGACCTCAAAAACGGCGGTTCGCGCTACCGGCTGGCAAATGCGGAGATTCTTCGCTTCGCTCAGAATGACACAAGGAACGGGCCCGCGGACCTCAAAAATGGAGGTTCGCGCTACCGGCTGGCAAATGCGGAGATTCTTCGCTTCGCTCAGAGTGACACAAGGAACGAGCCCGCGGACCTCAAAAATGGAGGTCCGCGCTACCGGCTGGCAAATGCGGAGATTCTTCGCTTCGCTCAGAATGACACGAGGAACGAGCCCGCGGACCTCAAAAATGGAGGTCCGCGCTACCGGCTGTCAAATGCGGAGATTCTTCGCTCCGCTCAGAATGACACAAGGAACGAGCTCAGCGCAGAGTTATCCCGCCACCGGCTCCCGCGCCGTCTGGGCCTTCCTGCTCGATGAAGAGCCGCGGAGTCTCTGAAGAACGAGACTCCGCGCTACCGGCTCACCAAATGGCGATGTAAAATCTGGCTTGTCCAAATTACGCTCGATCCGGTCAGCGATGACCTGCGGCTCCGCCGCCTGCCGTGCGGAAAGGCTTCGCCTTTCCGAAGGACGTGCGCCCTGAAGAACCTCCTCCGCGCAGGCTGGAAGGCTCAGCCTTCCAGCCTGCGCGGAGGAGGACCAAGGGTCCGGCATTGGCCGGAAAGCCGGAGGCTTTCCGCACAGCGTCTGGGCCTGCCTGCTCGATGAAGAGCCGCGGAGTCTCTGAGGGACGAGACTCCGCGCTACCGGCTAATTTGGACAGCCCCGATGTATAATCGCCTCTACATCAAACTGACCCACAAATGGCGATGTAAAATCGCCGCTACTCACCCATGGGCGGCTCGTTGCTGCACGGCCTCGTAACGGGGCACGCCCGTTGATCCCCCCACAGCCTCGATACAGAACGCCGCACAGGCGTTCCCAATGCGCGCGGCGGTGAGGATATCTTCGCCGCTCGCCAATCCGGCAATAAAACCCGCATCCCAACAATCGCCCGCGCCTGTCGTATCTACTACATTGGCAGGGAGGGCCGGCACCCGAATGCGGTCGCTGCCTCGGGCAACCAGACAGCCGTCTCGACCCATTTTCAGCACCGCGTTGCGGGTGCCCAAGGTCAGGAGCCGGCCTGCCATTTCTTCCGCCGAGGCGCCCGGGTAAATCGCCCGCAGATCATCGAAGCTGGGAATCACATAGTCGCAGTGAGGCAACATGGCCGCCAGGGGCTCGAGCTTCGGCCCATAACCAAAATCCTCGTCCAAGAAGGTCAGCACGCCCCGCCGTTGCGCCTCCGCCAGCAAGGTTGCCGCGGGCTTGCCGTCCAGTTCCGGCAGAACATACAAATCATGATAGAGGAGAAGATCGGTGGCCAGCACCCGGTCGAGGTCCAGGTCGCTGAGATTGAAAGTCAGGTTGGCGCCGGGGGTATGGATGAACGTCCGGTCCCCGTCGGCGCGCACTCCCACAAACGTGAACGGGGTCGTGTCGCGCGCCGAAACACGAATGCCGGTCGTGTCCACGCCTAACTTCGCGAGTTCGCGTGGAATGAACTCGCCATTAAAATCATCGCCCACCTTGGCGAAGGAACTGACCGGCAAGCCCATGCGAGCCACCGCCGAGGGCATGTTGGCGGCGCCACCACCTGGCATGATGCGAATCCATTGGGCGGTGACCTGGGGCTGGACGCGCGGCACGGGGTACTGCGGGATGGGCCCGTTCAACAGGTCCACCACCACGGCTCCTACACAGTGGATTCTCTTCATGCTTTCACCCGTTACGAGCCTCCAATCAGACACCGTCTCCGTGTCATTCCGAGCGCAGCGAGGAATCTCGCTCTGGAAACAAAGGACTTGCGAGATTGCTCGTCGTCCCGATCAGATCGGGACTCCTCGGAATGATCCGTCAGCTGACGGACTAGGCGGTTTTTTCAGCATCCTTCCAGGCGCGGCCCGCCGCAACAATTGCAGCATGGAAACGAATTCCATCCTTCGCTCCCGGTCGAACTCGCGTAGAGGCCGGCTTTAGCCCGAGTTCGGAAGTTAGCGTGGGTGCGACGTACATCTTGTAGGGGCACAGCGCGCTGTGCCCCTACGCCCGATCCCGCACCACTTTGTTCCTGCGGTATCTGCGTCAAACGGGCCTCTAATCAAGTGATTCGGCCCGACCGGCGGCTCCCAACTTTCGAATTCGGCTTTAGCCGGGCACCTGTTGCGCATCGCGAGGTGCCGCGCTGAAGCGCGCCTCTACGAAAGGCTTTGCTACGAAAGGCTTTGCGATAGAGGTGCCGCGCTGAAGCGCGCCTCTACGAAAGGCTTTGCGATAGCCTCCCGCGATCACGCTTTTTTCGCTTGTGCCATCAGGGCCTCGACCTCCACGCGCGTGGGCAGGGAAGGCTGAGCGCCCAATTTGCTCGCCGCCAAAGCACCGGCACAATTGGCGAAGCGAATGGCATGTTCGAGGTCGTGGCCGGCAGCCAGTTCAACCGTCAGAGCTGCTGTAAATGCATCGCCTGCTCCCGTGGGATCAACAGGGTCAACCTTGCAGGCGGGAAAGTGTTTTGACTTCTTTGCGGTCACCAGCATTGAGCCGTCGCTGCCCAGCTTCAGAACCACTGTCTTTACACCCAGAGCGAGGAGTTTTTCAGCCGCCTCGCGCGCCGAAACTCGTCCGCGAACTTCCTCGCCGGTCAGGTGCGCGAGTTCTGTCTCATTGGGCGAGACAACGTCGGCCAATGTCAATATCTCCATCGGGCAGTACCGGGGCGGACCCGCGTCAAGCACCGTCAATTTGCCGGCCTTCCGACCCAGGCGCAATGCTGCTTCCACAACTTCTAATGGGATTTCCAGCACGGTTGAAAGTGCATCCGCGCGCTCAATGACATCCCTTGCCCGCTCGATGTCGGCGGGTGTCAGGCTGAAGTTTGCGGCTGGGTCAACCGTGATGCAGTTGTTCCCGTTGGGGAAAAGCATGATGAAAGCGCTCCCGGTGGTGCGCACCGGGTCTCGCCGGACGCAGGTAGTGTCAATCCCGTTCGCCACCAACCCCTGAAGCAGGAAGTCTCCGATTATGTCGTTGCCCACTGCACCAACAAGCGAGGTCTTGGCGCCCATTCGCGCCACGGCCACCGCCTGGTTCGCTCCCTTGCCGCCAGGAAAGAATTTGAGATTTGAAACCAACATGGTCTCGCCTTCTCTCGGCAGCCGCTCCGCCTTGACAACCAAATCGAAATTCGTGCTGCCCACAACCACAACCTGAAGATCTTCTGCGCGACGTATCATAGGACTCCCTTGGGGTGCTCGACCCCGGAAGAAACTGCTTCCATCCGGGGGTGGCGCTGACCCCCTTTACATACTGAAGCGGGAGGAGTATTTTATCATTACTGGCAAGAATGGTCTTCCGGAGGTAACTGCGACGGATGAAATGGCGCTGCGTGAAACCGCAGACAACCTTGGTCTGTTGTTCCTTGCCGTCGCCGAGACGCATATAACAAATCGAGTTCGACTCACATTGATCGCTGGAGTAAGTGGGTCACGTTTCCTTTGACTCACACTTCACAGAGGGGATTTCATCATGCCAAAAGCGAAACAAATCACAGCTTGGGTAGAAAACAAGCCTGGAGAACTCGGCCGAATCGCTGAAGCACTGGGCAAGGCGAAGCTGAACATCACAGCATTCTCCGGGTGCAGCACAACCGGTGAGAGTCCGGTTCACCTCCTGGTCAGCAGCCCGGCGAAGGCAAAAAAGGTGTTGGAGGGCCTCGGCATCCGCTGCACCGAAGAGGAGGTCTGGCGCATTACGCTTTCTGACCAGCCTGGAAAGCTCGGGGAGGCCGGGGTGCGGCTCGGCGCGGCCAACATTAATGTGGACTATGGTTATGGAAGCGTCGCTGAAGGCGGTAAGAAGGCCGAGATCGTGCTGGCCGTCTCTGATCTCGCGGGCGCCGCAAAGGCCTTGCGCGGTTTGTGATCAGCGTAGGGGCGTCCCTCGTGGGTGGGCAGTAGGCCCGCCCCTACACCAAGATGCAAACGGCTGCGCGTTTGCGCACCCGGTGCGCGTTCGCCCTTCACACGAACGGGTACCGATTCAGGTCTAGCGCGCGGTCCGCCACTCGCCGCCGCAGTTCGATCGTATCCGGTGGCGTGCGCCGCAAGAAGCGCCTTAGCATGGCGAGTTGGGCGCGGAGTGTGTCACCCTCGGCGATCCGCGCCAGTGCGCGGTGCGCCTCGACATCCGTGCGGTCGCAGGCATCGTAGATGAACACTCGCGTGGCCGCGACCTCAGCGGCGCTCGATTCGGTTCCGCGGGCGGAGAGCTTCTTCAAGGTGCGAAGCAGCAGGCTCTCCATGGCGTAAACATCCATCACCAGGTTGCTGAGCACGCCGATCACTTCCTGCTCTTTTTCGAGCCCCATCAGGAAGCGCTCGACGGCGCTTCCGGCCACCAGCAGCGCCACCTTCTTGGCCCCTTCAACTAGCTTGGTTTCTTCCCCGAGCGGCTGATCGTCCAGCAGTTCTTCCCCCGGCCCCATGCCCAGAATCTCGTCGAGCAGTTTCCGGGCAGCGGGAATCAGCGCAAGCTGGCCCTTCATCGACCGCTTCATGAGCATATCGGTAATCAGCAGCCGGTTGATTTCGTTCGTACCCTCGAAGATGCGGTTCACGCGCTGGTCACGGTAGGTGCGCTCCACTTCATAATCGCTGGAAAAGCCGTAGCCGCCGAAGATCTGGACAGTTTCATCTGTGACGTAGTGCAGGGCTTCGGTTCCCATCACCTTCAGGATGGAGCATTCCACCGCGTACTCTTGCAGGGCTTCCATGATCTGCTTGGGCGCTGCGGGCGCTCCTTGGTCAATTCCCTCGAGCAGAGAATCGATCATGCCCGTCGTCCGATAGGAAACGCTCTCGATGGCGAAGGTGCGTACGATCATCTCGCCCAGTTTTTCCTTGATCAGGCCGAAGTCCGCGATCTTGCGGCCGAAAGCCTCGCGCTCCTTGGCCCACTTCAGGGCTTCGAGCAATAGGTACTTGCAGGCTCCCACGCAACCCGCCCCGAGTTTCAGCCGCCCCACGTTCAGGATGTTGAAGGCGATCAAGTGGCCCTTGCCGATCTCACCCAAAAGGTTCTCCACGGGAACTGGCACGTTTTCGAGATTCAGGGGCGTGGTCGAAGAACCGCGAATACCCATCTTGTGCTCTTCGGCGCCTGCCGAGACACCCGCGAATCCCCGCTCCACGATGAAGGCGGTGAACTTTTCCCCGTCCACTTTCGCGAACACCACGTACACGTCGGCGATGCCGCCGTTGGTCACCCACATCTTAGTCCCGTTCAAGATGTAGTGTTTCCCGTCGGGGCTGAGGACCGCCCTGGTCTTGACATTCAAGGCGTCCGAGGCCGAACTTGCTTCACTCAAGGAATACGCGCCCACCCATTCGGCGCTGGCCAGCTTCGGCAGGTATTTCTCTTTTTGGGCGTCGGTCCCAAAGAAGACAATAGGCAGAACCCCGATGCCCGCTTGCGCCCCCACCGTCGCCGCCCACGAGCCATTGCGCGCCATCTTCTCCGAAACGATGATGGAAGAAATCTTGTCCAGCGCCAGCCCGCCGAATCTCTGGGGGAGGTCCGTAGAGGAAAGGCCAACCTCCGCGGCTTTCCTCAATAGCTCCCTCAGCACGCCTGGCTTCTTGTCCTCAATCTCCTGAAGGCGAGGGACAATTTCCAGATCGATGAACTCCTGTGCGGTTTGGGCGATCAACTTGTGCTGGTCGGTAGTGTCTTCCGGCGTGAACACGTCCCCGGGAGAACGGGTCTCGATCAGAAAGCTCCCGCCCTTGGGTGCAACTTTACTGGACGCTGCGCTGGTAACCATTTTCTAGTTTCTGAATTTCTTATTGCAGGTTTTCAAATATCCCTGCTGCTCCCATGCCACCGCCCACGCACATCGTGACCATGCCGTACTTGGCGCTTCGCCGCTTCAACTCAGCGAGCAGGGCAGCCGTGAGTTTGGCGCCGGTGCAGCCCAAGGGATGCCCCAGGGCGATGGCCCCGCCGTTGACGTTCACTCGTTCGAGGTCCAACTCTGCCAGCTTGATCACCGCAAGCGCCTGGGCCGCGAACGCCTCATTCAATTCGATTACTGCGATATCCGCGAGCTTCAGGCCCGCCAACTTCAGCGCCTTGGGGATGGCGTAAACCGGGCCGATGCCCATCTCCTCCGGCAGGCATCCCGCCGCCGCGAAGCTCACGAACCTGGCCAGCGGTTTCAGTCCTAGCGCCTTCGCCTTCTCCGCCGACATCACCACGGCCGCAGCCGCCCCGTCACTCATCTGCGAGGCGTTCCCCGCCGTAACGGTACCGTGGGCGTGGAAGGCAGGCTTCAAATTGGCCAGCGCATCCAGGGAAGTATCAGCCCGCGGTCCCTCGTCGGTGTCGAACCGGATCTTGCGCCTCTGCGGCTTATCCTTCCCGTTCAGGCTGACCTCCACCACCTCGAGCGGAACGATCTCCTCTTTGAATTTGCCCTCCGCAATCGCTGCCAGCGCCCGCTGATGGCTGCGCAGCGCAAACTCATCCTGTTGCGGGCGCGTGAGGTGGTATTTTTGTGCCAGGTTTTCAGCCGTCAACCCCATGCTGAGGTACGCATCAGGATAATGCTCCATCAGGTAAGGGTTAGGCGCGAAATGATGTCCGCCCATGGGAATCATGCTCATGGTTTCCGTGCCGCCGGCAATGACCACCTCGGCGAACCCCGCCATGATGCGTTCGGAAGCGATGGTGATGGCCTGAAGGCCCGAGGAGCAGAAGCGATTGATCGTCATCGCCGAACAGCTTACCGGCAGGCCGGCCCTGAGCGAGGCGACGCGCGCCACGTTGTTTCCCTGTTCAGCCTCGGGCATCGCGCAGCCGAGGATCACGTCTTCAACCTCGTTAGGGTCAATCGCCGGGGCCCGCCTCAGGACCTCCTGAATGGCGGCGGCGGCCATGTCATCCGGTCGCGTGTTGCGCAGCGTTCCCCGCGGCGCCTTGCCCACCGCAGTCCGCGCGATGGATACTATTACTGCCTCGCGCATGCGAACCTCCCAAAGACAGTGACACGTGACAAGTGACGAGTGACGAGTGACGAGCCAAAAACAAGTTCAGGCTGGCAGGTGCCAGGGGCTGGGTGCTGGGGACTGGGGGCTAGGGAAAGGCGCATGCTGAGCACCCACTCTCCGGTTCCGCCCTTCCTCCTGACTCCTGAATCCTGCTCGTCACTCGTCACTTGTCACTCGTCACTGCTCTTCTAGTTCCTTAAGGGCTTTCCCTTCTTCAGCATGTATTGGATGCGCTCGCTGGTCTTCTTCTGGCCGCAGAGGCTTATGAAGGCCTCCCGTTCCAAATCCAGCAGGTACTGTTCGGAAACAAGCTGCGGTGAAGTGAACTCGCCCCCGCCGGAGAGGATCTTCGCCAATTGAGTTCCGACCACCACGTCATAGTCGGAGATGTACTCGGCGCGGCGCATCAAGTGCAATCCCAGTTTCATTTTGACGAAAGCCGCCTGCCCGAGGACTCGAACGTCCTCGCGCGGGCTGCCCGGACGGTACCCCAAGCGGGCCAAGTCGAGCGCCAACTGCTTGGCGTCTGCGAGTTGCCGGTCGCGGTTCATGCTGATGGAGTCCTTCGCGGAAAGGTAGCCGAGCTTGCGCGCTTCCTCAGCGCTGGAGGAGACCTTGGCCATGCCGATATTCGAAAAGACTTCCTTGACGAATGTAAATGGGTCGGCCTCCGGATCGGCAGGGACGGCGTCCATGGCGCGCACTAACATTTCCTTCGTCCCGCCCCCCGCCGGAATCAGGCCCACCCCGAATTCCACCAGACCCAGGTAAGTCTCCGCCGCCGCGCGAACGCGCGTGGCGTGTAGAATCATCTCCGTTCCCCCTCCCAGCGTCAGGCCAAAGGGAGCGGCCACAACAGGCTTGGGCGCATACTTGAGCGCCATGTTGGCGTTCTGGAAGGCGCGCACCGCCCTGTGAAGGTCGTCCCACTCGCCTTCCTGAATCGTCATCAGGACCATCATCAGGTTCGCGCCCACGCAGAAGTTCGCCGCCTGGTTCCCAATGACCATGGCGTCAAAGCCCTCGTTCAAGGTTTTCAGCCCGGAGTGAATCATCTGCACCGTGTCAGCCCCAACGGTGTTCATCTTGGAATGGAACTCGAGGCAGACCACGCCATCGCCAAGGTCGATGAGGCTTGCGCCGGCATTCTTCCTGATTTCCTTTTTGCGGGCTTTGAGCGACGGCAGCAGCAGGACGCCCGGCTTATCTTTGATATCGCGGAACGCGCCGCTCCCGAAATCAAAGTAGCTACGAGCGCCGTCGCCTGACGCGTAGAAGCTCTTCTTCCCGGTGGCGAGGAGTTTTTCGACCAGGGGGGGTGTTGATCGGCCTGCCTTCTTCCAGGCCTCGACGACCTTCTCAATCCCCACCGCATCCCAAAGCTCGAAGACGCCGCACTCCCAGTTGAAACCCCACTTCATGGAATCATCAATGGAGACGATGTCGTCCGAAATCTCCGGCACGCGCATCGCGGTGTAGTGGAACGTATCGAAGAGAACCTTCTGGTAGAACTGCCCGGCGCGCTCAGGTGACTGGCAGAGCGTCCTCACCCGCTCCCGCGCATCCTCGATATTGCGGGCCATCTCAAGCAAGGGGAACTTCGGTTTCTGGCGCTCGCGATAATCGAAGGTCTTGAAATCCAGCGTGAGAATTTCGCTCTCTTCCCTACGTGATCCCTCAGTCTCGGGTGGTGTAGCGCCCCGACTCGTCGGGGCACGTGCCGGTCCCGCAGTGCGCGGGACCGGCACTTTCTTGTAAAAGCCTTGTCCGGTTTTATCTCCCAGCAGCCGGCGCTGCATCATCTGCTGGATAAAACCGGGAAGCTGGAAGAGGTCGTGCCGTTCATCATGGGGCAGCGACTCCGCAAGGTTCTTGACAACGTGCGCCAGGACATCGAGGCCGACGATATCGAGCGTTCGGAAGGTTGCGGACTTCGGCAAGCCCATGGCAGGGCCAGTTAGCGCGTCGATTTCCTCAATCGTGTAGCCATCCTCCTGCATGGCGCGGAGGACGTTCAGGGTTGTGAACGTCCCGATGCGGTTGGCGATGAAATTGGGCGTGTCCTTGGCGATGACGATCCCCTTGCCCAGCACTACCTCGCCGAAGCGCGAGACCGCCTCGACAACCTCCGGCAGCGTCTCGGCGACGGGAATAATCTCCAGCAACTTCAGGTAGCGAGGAGGATTGAAAAAGTGCGTGCCCAGAAAATGCCGCCGCAATTCCGCGCTGAAGCCTTCGAGGATGCTGGCGATGCTGATGCCCGAGGTGTTGGAACTCACCACCGCCCCGGGCGCGCGCACTGCCATGACCTTTTCGAGCAATGTCCGCTTGATGCTGCGGTCTTCCGTCACGGCCTCGATGATCCAGTCACAATCTTTAAGCCAGGTTAAGTTGTCCTCGAAGTTGCCCAGGGCGATCATCCGAGCGGCCTCCGGGACGAAGAACGCTGCCGGCCGTGACTTCAGCGCTGCCTCGAGCCCGGCTTGCGCAAAGCGGTTGCGAACCTTGGCGTCGCCGAGCGTCAAGCCTTTGGCTTGCTCCTCAGGTGTCAGCTCGGGAGGGACGATATCGAGCAGAACAGACGGAATTGAAGCGTTGGCAAGATGAGCAGCAATACGAGCTCCCATCGTTCCCGCGCCCAGCACGGCCACTTTGCGAATGTCACGCACGGTTTGCCCCCAAGGATGTCGGCAAGTACCGAACCGGTCATTATGTGGGAGGGATTCACGCGGGGTCAAGGCGCAGAAGGCAGGAGGCAGGAAAAGGGGCTGATTTTTTGGGCGGGAAAGCCTATATTGGGCAGTCGTCCTTCATTGCCACGTTTCATGGAGGTAAACGATGTTCGATGTTGTGACCTTTGGCGAAGCCATGATTCGCCTCTCTCCACCGCATTTCGAAAGACTGGAGCAAGCCAACTCGCTGGACTTGCGCATTGGCGGCGGCGAGTTGAACGTCGCCGTGGGTGTAAGCCGTTTGGGCCTGCGAAGCACCTGGGTCTCGCGCCTCCCGAAAAACGCGCTGGGAAAGCTGTTGGAAAACAGGGTCCGCCAAGCTGGCGTGGACACCTCCAACCTGGTTTGGACCGAGGAGGGAAGAGTGGGGCTTTACTTCCTCGAGTTCGGTGCTGCGCCAAGAGCCAGTTCAGTGCTCTACGATCGGTCGCAGTCCGCCATCAGCGCCGTGCAACTTGGCGAGATCGACTGGAAAGAAGTGTTCCAGGGCGCGAAGTGGTTCCACACCAGTGGCATCACGCCGGCGCTCAGTGATTCCGCTGCCGCCGTTACCTTCGAGGCCTTGAGGGCTGCAAAGCAGGCTGGGGTTACCGTGAGTTTCGATCTGAATTACCGCGGCAAGCTCTGGCCGCCTGATAAAGCACAGGCAGTTCAGGAACCGATGATGGAGTTTGTGGACGTCCTGATAACCACTGAGGAGGACACGAAGGTTGTCTTCAAGATCAAAGCCTCCGGCAAGACCGAGGATAAGGGTTTTGCGGAAGTCTCTGCCGAGACTTACAAGGAGGTGGCACGCCAGCTTCAGGAGAAGTTCAAATTTCAGGCCGTGGCCATCACCTTGCGAGAGAACCCGCTGGTTTGGCGGAACACCTGGACGGCCATTGCCTACCACGATGGGCAATACTTTGACGATGTGAAGTACGAACTCGAAATCGTGGACCGCCTGGGTGGAGGCGATTCCTTCAGCGCCGGGTTCATCTACGGCTATTTAACGAAGAAGTCTTATGCGGACGCCGTCCGTTACGGAAATGCGTTCAGCGCCCTGAAGCATTCTGTACCCGGCGACTTCAATTGGGCAACGCTCCAGGAAGTGGAGAATCTGCTCAAGGGCGCCAGCCTGAGAGTAGCAAGGTGAGAGCAGTGACCCGCCGTGGCGGGACGAGTGACAAGTGACGAGCCGGACAAGTCATCAGCTATCAGCAGTCAGCTTTCAGCAAACCACAAGGTTGCCTGTGAGTGAGTGTTGACCTCCGGCACCTTTCTCGTCACTTGTCACTCGTCACTTGTTACTTGTCACACCTCGTCTACCGTGGAAGGAGAAAGCAATGTCCTGGACAAGAGAAAAGGCTCTGGCACTTATTCGTGAGGTTGGACTTATTCCCATCGTTCGCGCGCCCTCACCTGACGACGCCCTGCGTGCCGCGGAAGCCATTATAGAAGGAGGGATAGGAATTGCCGAGATCACCATGACAGTTCCCAATGCCATTCACGTGATGGAACGCGTGGTGGAGAAGTTCGGGGATAAGGTGCTGCTCGGCGCGGGAACGATCCTCGATCCTGAAAGCTGCCGGGCAGCTCTGCTGGCAGGCGCGGAGTTCATCGTCACACCCTCCCTCAATCCCCAGGTCATCGAAGTGGCGCGCCGGTATAGCAAGGCGTGTTTCCCTGGCGCCCTCACGCCCACCGAAGTCGTTTCGGCATGGCAGTCAGGCGCGGACATGGTGAAAATATTCCCTTGTGGACCCGTGGGCGGTCCCAGTTACATTAAGGCACTAAAAGGTCCATTCCCGCAGATCGATTTCGTCCCCACGGGCGGAGTCAATCTTGAAACCACACCGGAGTTCATCAAGGCTGGGGCAGCGGCAGTGGCGGTGGGCGGAGAACTGGTGAACGTGAAAGTCCTGAAAGAAGGCAAACTGGATGTGGTGGTTGCCAATGCCCGAAAGTTCATCGAGGCTGTCCGCTCCGCCAGGGCATCGCTCGGCCAATAGCAAGGCATGAGGTCCGCGCTGCTCAATTTCGCGCTTGCCGCCGCTATCCTGGGGGGCGCCTGGGTGCTTACCAATTTGTTCGCTCGCGCCATGTACCTAGTTTGTCCATTGTGCCAGATGCTAAACGCCCGGCGGCGAAGCCAGTGTCGGAAGTGTGGGCAGCTCCTGCGCGCGCATGGCCGTGAAGTCAGAAAGCCCCAATGAATCCGCCTCTCGGACGCTCGCCCTGGGAAGGTTGTCTAATGGCAGGTCAAGAAAACCGAGTCGGGGAGAGGTCAACTGAATGACGAGAGAGGAGCGGCTCGAGGCCATCCGACATCGGCCGGGGGTTTCGGTGCTCATTGTGGGAGGCGGGATTAATGGCGTTGGCCTGCTTCGTGAATTGGCTTTGCAGGGGGTGGACGCGCTTCTGGTGGAAAAATCCGATTTCTGCTCCGGCGCCAGTTCTGCTTCCACGCGCATCATTCACGGTGGGCTACGATACCTCGAAAACGGCGAATTTCGCCTGGTCAAAGAAGCCTTGCGGGAGCGCAACCGGCTGCTCAAAAACGCTCCGCATTATGTAAGGCCTCTCCCCACCACCATTCCAATCTTCAGTTGGGCAGACGGCCTGTTTTCGGCCCTGGGAAAGTTCCTGGGCTTCAGGGTGCGGCCCAGCGATCGAGGAGCCTTGCTGTTCAAAATTGGATTGTCTTTGTACGACCTCCTCGCAGGAAATCAAGCGGTTTTACCCGCTCACCAGTTCAAGTCTCGTCATGTTTCCCTGGCCGCGCGCCCTCAGCTCCACCCGGAGATCGTTTGCACGGCAATCTACTACGATGCCTGGATCAGCTATCCCGAACGGCTCTGCCTGGAACTCGTTCTAGATGCAGAGAGCCAAGGTTCAGGCGCGTACGCTTTGAATTATGCACGCCCCAAAGGCGCGAAGGGAGATACGGTTGTCCTGGAAGATGAGATTTCCGGTCGCAGAGTCGAAATCAAGCCCAGGATCGTGGTGAATGCCAGTGGGGCCTGGATCGATTTCACCAATGGCGCCCTCGGGCGGCAGACTCAATATATCGGCGGCACCAAAGGCTCGCACATCGTGCTTGAGCATCCCGAACTGCTGGCCGCGACCCAAGGACAGATGCTCTATTTTGCCAATGCGGACGGCCGTATCTGCATCTTTTATCCCTTTTATGGGAAAGTGATTGCGGGTTCCACGGACATACCTGTTACGAATCCCGAAACGGCGTTTTGTGAGGAAGATGAGGTGGACTACATCCTGGAGTCCCTGCGCCAGGTTTTCCCCGCCCTTCCGCACCTGCGGGACCGGTCCAATATTGTTTACCGATTCTGTGGAGTCCGCCCACTGCCCCGCAGTGATTCCTCCACTCCGGGAGAGATCAGCCGAGATCATAGCTGTGCGGTTATCCCGGCGGGGAATGGAATTGACTTTCCGGTTTATTCGCTGATCGGTGGGAAGTGGACCACCTTCCGTGCCTTTGCCGAGCAGGTGGCGGACAAGATTCTCAACCACTTGGCAAGGCCACGCCTGACCAGTTCCGCCGATTTGCCCATTGGCGGCGGCAAGGGCTACCCGCAAACACCGGTGGAAAAGAGTGCATGGCTGGCTTCCCTGGAGCGCAAGACTGGGCTATCAATCGGGCGTTTGACGGCCTTGCTGGACCGGTATGGGACTCGCGCGGAAGGCCTGGCACAATTCATCAGTGCTGCGCCTGACCAGCCGCTGCATTCGTTGCCCGAATATAGCCGGCGCGAAATTCAATTCATGGCGTCGCAGGAGAGCATCGTGCACCTGGATGACCTCATCTTGAGACGGACCATCGTGGCTCTCTTGGGCCAGTTAAGCCTTGATCTGTTAGAGGAGCTGGCTGTCGTGCTGGCGCTGGTGTTGGCATGGTCGCAGGAAAGAACCCGGCAGGAAATCGAGCGCACGGTAAAGCTCTTGAGCGAAGTCCACGGCGTGAAAATTACAGACGGCTGCAGAAAGGCTTGAAGCGGTCATCCGCGGGTGGCGCAGACATCGGTTTGAAGCTGTGAAAAAATCAACAGTCTCTCGCAAAGACGCCAAGGCGCAAAGACTCGCAAAGAACAACCGCTTTGTTTTCTTTGCGCCTTCTACGACTTTGCGCCTTCGCGTGAAATGCTTTTGGTCACCCAGGGATTATTTCACAGCTTCTTTGTGATGTATGCGACCTATGGGTCACGACCACGGCCAGTCTCCTGGCTGCTTCACCAGGCCGCGCTTGACGGGATCGTTGTGCATGTAGCTCAATTTCTCGTCCCGCTCCTCGGGGCCCCAGATGTTCATATCATAGAACCATCGCTGCCGCAGCCGAGGCATGAGAAGATTCTACCTCAGCCTCAAGCGGCATCAGCATGTCGCAGACCCGCCGCGGCGGGCCTGCGCCACCCACCACTTGAAACCCAATCGATATGTTACCCATGCTACAATTACGATACGGATTCGGGGAGCGAGGTCGAAGGCTCGAGGCCCGCCGCCCCGATATTTTTTCTCCGGGAAGACTGCTTGAGATGAAGCAAATCCTTTTGACCAATGACGACGGGATTCAGGCCCCGGGGCTGAAGTCTTTGGAAGAGAGCATGGCGTCGATAGGTGAAGTCACCGTGGTAGCGCCGGACAGGGAGATGAGCGGCGCCAGCCAGTCCATCAGCGTGCACGCGCCGCTGCGCGTTCGTCAGCTTGATGAGCGGCATTACGCTGTTTCAGGCACGCCCGCTGACACCGTCATTATCGCTCTCTACCACCTCCTCCCGCAGAAGCCCAATCTGGTAATTTCCGGCATCAACCCGGGCGGCAACCTGGGGGAAAGCGTGGTTTACTCGGGCACCGTGGCGGCAGCCATGGAGGCGGTCCTGCACGGTGTGCCGGCGATCGCAATATCCCTGGCCACGCGCAAGCACCTGGATTTTTCCAGCGCCGCCACATTCGCCGCCCAACTGGCTGCAAAGGTCCTGGAGGAAGGCTTGCCCGAAGGCGTGATGCTTAACGTGAACGTCCCGCGCGGCGAAGTGTCCGGCGTACGTCTGACACGGCAAAGCCAGAAGATTTCGCAGAACCTGGTGCTGGAAAAGAAGGACCCGCGCGGCCGCCCCTATTATTGGCTTGATGAAACAGTGGAACTTAGTGAGGTCGAGCCGGATTCCGACTATGCCGCCATTCTCGCCCACGAGGTTTCCGTTACCCCCCTGCACGTTGACCGCACACATTACCCCAGCCTCAATCACCTTTCCCGCTGGCTGCCCGCATTGGAGTTGACCGTCGACAGGTAGCTTGGGGCTGTCTCACAGGTCTCGGTCCGTTCAAAATTGGTTAACGCGGCTTCGCCTCAGACCGAAGCCGTAGCACTGACCCCGCATCGCGGGGTCAGCACCGTGAAAATGCCGACCCCGCGATGCGGGGTCGGCGCTACACCAACCGAGATTGAGGGACTACAGGGCTGGCTGATTTTTTTGACAACAGGAACGTTGGAGAAATAAAATTAGTATCTTAAGGGGATTTCGAGACATCAACTGAAGAGACGACTGTTGGGTGCAACGCGTCGTCTTATTCACAGCTTCCGATACGGCTCGGCAGAGTCCGGTGGTCGAAAGCTCTTCAGGCAGCAGGCGAGGCACCAGAGCGGGACCACGGTAACAAACAGCGCGATCTGAGAGCAACTCGCTTCTGGAAACTCTGTTGGGGCTTCCTCCATGGCCCAGATTTTTCATCGCAGCACCAATACCATCTCGCGCGTGAGTATCTATGGGGCGGTATTTATCGTCGCCGCTCTCTGCTACCTTGGGTGGGCCATCACCCAATCACCCTACTTCACCGACGTCAACGTTGCCCGGCAACAACCGGTCCCTTTCAGCCACAAACATCACGTGACCGATGACGGGATTGATTGCCGCTACTGTCACACCTCCGTTGAAAAATCATCCTTCGCCGGCATTCCCTCAACCCATATCTGCATGAGCTGTCATTCGAAGCTATGGGTTAACAGCCCGATGCTGGAACCCGTACGCATGAGTTATCAGACCGACAAGTCACTGGAGTGGACGCGAGTCAACGCGCTTCCCGACTTTGCGTATTTTGACCACAGTATTCACATCCATAAGGGCGTTGGGTGTACCACGTGCCATGGCCCGGTTGGGGACATGCCTCTCACTTGGCGAGCCAACACGCTTTACATGCGCTGGTGTATTGATTGCCATAAACACCCGGAGCGTTACGTCAGGCGACGCGAGGATGTTTTCAAGGCCGATTACAAACCACCCAAAGACCAGCTCGCCCTGGGGCGACAACTGGTGAAGGAATACAAGATTAAGGATGCGAGGCAACTGACCGACTGTTACACATGCCACAGGTAAGCTGCAATGGCGGAAAAAGTTAATGGCCGATAGAGAGAACACAATGCGGGCTCACGATCTGGTCAAGCACGTAGCGCCGGTCCCGCGCGCGGCGGGACCGGCAGCTGCCGCCCCTTCTCCCGCGACTGCGGGATCAGGGCAGGCTCTAAAGGGCGACGCTACACACCCGAGTGCCGACCTGAAGGTCGGCGCTACATCAGTCGCGAATGACGCCAAGAAGCGGTTTTGGCGCGGCCTGGACGAGCTGGCGGAGACTCAGGAGTACAAGGACTTCCTTCGTCACGAATATCCGTACGGGGCCCCGCATCCGTCGGCTGACGGATTGCAGGGCGGAGCTGACCACGAAGTCAACACCCTCGGACGCCGCGATGTTCTCAAGCTGATGGCCGCGTCCGCTGGTTTTGCGGGCCTTACCGCATGCACGAAGCTCCCCACCGAAAAAATCGTCCCATACGCTCGACAGGCGCCTGAGGAATTCATTCCGGGCAAACCGCTCTTCTACGCTACCGCCATGCCTTTCAGTGGTGTGGGCACGGGACTGCTGGTGGAAAGCCACATGGGCCGCCCCACGAAGGTCGAGGGGAATCCCGGCCACCCGGCCAGCCTTGGGGCCGCCGATATCTTCGCGCAAGCTTCTGTGCTCGGCCTCTACGACCCGGATCGCTCGCAGGTGGCCATCCGCAACGGCCGGATTGGGAGTTGGAGCGCCTTCCTCACGGCAATGGATGAGCTTCGGCTGCAACTCGCAAGCGACAAGGGAGCAGGGTTCCGGCTGTTGACGGAGACTGTCACTTCGCCGGCGCTCGCGGACCAGATTCATGCTCTTCTGACTCAGTTCCCATCCGCCAAATGGCATCAATTTGAGCCCTGCGGACGCGACGCCGCGCGCGAGGGCTCGCGCCTGGCTTTCGGTGAGTACGTCAGCACGGTCTATAGATTTGACCGGGCAGACGTAGTCCTTTCTCTCGATTCCGACTTCCTCTCCTCAGGGCCCGGCAGTCTGCGTTACGCGCATGACTTTGCCGGCAAGCGACGGATTTCCGACCGCCAATCTACGATGAACCGGCTGTACGTTGTGGAGAGCACCCCGTCGGCTACCGGAGCCATGGCAGACCATCGGCTGCCCCTGCGGGCTTCAGACGTGGAAGCTTTTGCCTGCGTGGTTGCGGAAGGGCTGGGAGTTAAAGTGCCGGTGGGAGCACAAGCAAGCTTTCCGGGTCTTCCTTCCGATTGGGTCGGCGCGCTCGTCCGTGATCTTCAGAATCACCGCGGGGCGAGTTTGGTGGTCGCAGGCGATCAGCAGCCGCCCGTCGTGCACGCGCTGGCGCACGCCATAAATGAAGCGCTGGGGAACGTGGGCAAGACCGTTTACTACACGGCGCCCATCGAGGCAAACCCGGTCAATCAACTCCAATCCCTGCGCGAGCTGGTTTCAGAGATCGAAGCCGGCCAAGTCGATGTGCTGGTGATGCTGGGCGGCAACCCGGTTTTCACTGCCCCTGCGGACATGCAATTTCGAGAGAAGCTTCTCCAGGTTGGCCTGCGAATCCATCTCGGGCAGCACGAAGACGAGACCGCTGAACTCTGCCATTGGCACATCCCCGAGGCACATTATCTCGAGTCGTGGGGCGATGTCCGGGCCTTCGACGGGACCGTAAGTATCATCCAGCCGCTCATTGCCCCGCTTTACGAGGGCAAGTCCCCGCACGAGCTGCTTTCGGTGCTCCTGGGCCAGGCAGGCGGGCAAGCCCACGCCGTTCTCCAGGACTATTGGAAACGCCAGACGCCTGGTGCGAATTTTGAAGCGACCTGGAAATCCTGGCTCAACGACGGAGTGGTTGCCGGGACGGCTTTGCCTCCCAAGCCAGTGAAGCTCGTGCCCGATTTCCGCGCACGGCTCTCTCAGAACGCGGCCGCCGGCCACACTCAGAGCCGCGGCCTTGAAATCATCTTCCGACCAGACCCCGCAATTTGGGACGGGCGGTTTGCTAACAATGGCTGGCTCCAGGAATTGCCGAAGCCGCTGAGCAAGCTCACCTGGGATAACGCGGCCATGCTCAGCCTGGCCACCGCCGAGCGCCTTGGGGTGAAGAACGGGGAGGTGGTGAAACTCCGCGTCGAAGGTCGCGAAGTCCAAGCCCCTGTCTGGGTCATGCCGGGTCACGCGGATGAGTCTGTCACGGCGCACCTGGGCTACGGGCGAAGGCGGGCGGGCAAGGTGGGCTCGGGGATCGGGTTCAACGCGTACGCGATTCGCCCCGCGAGCGCGCCGTGGTTTGGCTCCGGGCTTGAAATCGCGAAGACCGGCGACATGTACAGTCTGGCGACCACGCAGCATCACCACATCATCACCGGTCAGAACCAGAAGAAAGAAGAAGAGGAAAGCGTTGCGGCGGCCCGGCGAGACCTTGCCAGGGTTGCCGCAATCGAGGAGTATCGGAAGAACCCGGATTTTGCCAAGGACCCGGAGGAACAGACCACGCATGCCCCCTCGCTTTATCCCGGCTTTAAGGACGAGGGATACTCCTGGGGCATGGCGATCGATCTGAATAGCTGCACAGGCTGCAACGCCTGTGTGGTGGCATGCCAGTCTGAAAACAACATCCCGGTGGTCGGCAAGGACCAGGTGGCGCGGGGCCGCGAGATGCACTGGATCCGGGTGGATACCTACTTCCGCGGGGCTCTGGAGAATCCGGAGACTTACCACCAAATTGTACTGTGCATGCAGTGCGAGAATGCTCCCTGCGAATCCGTCTGTCCAGTGGGCGCCACGGTCCACAGCCCCGAGGGCCTTAATGAAATGGTTTACAACCGCTGCGTGGGCACGCGGTATTGCTCCAACAACTGCCCCTATAAGGTAAGGCGCTTCAACTTCAAACTCTTTCAGGATTGGACAACACCCAGCTTGGTCCCTATGCGGAATCCAAACGTGACGGTCCGGAGCCGGGGTGTGATGGAGAAGTGCACCTACTGCGTCCAGCGCATCAACGCAAAAAAGATCGAGGCGGAAGAGCAGAACCGCGAAGTGCGCGATGTAGAAATCCTCACGGCGTGCCAGCAAACCTGCCCCACGCAGGCCATTGTTTTCGGAAACATCAAGGATCCAAACAGCCGCGTATCCAAGCTGAGAGCGCAATCCAGAAATTACGCGCTGTTGACGGATTTGAACACGCGACCACGGACCACTTATTTGGCCAGGCTGCGAAACCCCAACCCGGAGATCAAGGAGTAATCGTTGAGCCCCGACGCACCAGACAAGACAGCCGCCGCTCAGCCGGCTAGTCCCTTTCTTGGGCCCGGCCATTCCTACGCGTCGGTCACCGACAAGATCAGCTCCATTGTCTTGGTGGAAGGCACGAGGAAGGGCTGGTTGGCGGGGTTTGCCATCGCCTTTGCACTCTTCATGCTCTTCAACATGGCGGTGGCTTACCTGCTTTACATCGGCGTTGGCATCTGGGGAATCAACATCCCCATTGCCTGGGGATTTGCCATTGTCAATTTTGTTTGGTGGATCGGAATCGGTCACGCAGGGACGCTGATCTCAGCCTTCCTGCTGTTGATGCGCCAAGCCTGGCGGCAGTCGATCAACCGCTTTGCCGAGGCGATGACGCTGTTCGCCGTTGCCTGCGCGGGGATGTTCCCGCTCCTGCATATGGGCCGCCCATGGCTGTTTTACTGGCTGGTACCCTACCCCGACACGATGGGAACCTGGCCGCAATTCCGCAGCCCGCTGGTTTGGGACGTCTTCGCGGTATCCACGTACGCAACTATTTCGCTCCTCTTCTGGTTTGTGGGGTTGATTCCCGATCTGGCCACCTTGCGCGATCGCGCCAAGCAGCGCTTGGCTAAAGTCGCCTACGGCGTGTTAGCCATGGGGTGGCGCGGCTCGGCTGTACACTGGCGCAATTATGAAATGGCTTCCTTGTTGCTCGCAGGGCTGGCCACGCCGCTGGTTGTCTCTGTCCACACGGTAGTGAGCTTTGATTTCGCTATTGCCATAGTTCCCGGCTGGCACAGCACCATTTTCCCGCCCTATTTTGTTGCAGGGGCCATTTATTCGGGCTTCGCCATGGTGTTAACGCTGGCAATCCCGCTCCGATATTTCTACAAGCTCGAGGACTTCGTCACCGAACGCCATCTGGACAACATGGGTAAAATGCTGCTGGCGACGGGCTTGATCGTGGCCTACGGCTACGTGATGGAGACGTTTTCGGCCTTTTACAGTGGGAACCAGTACGAGAAGTTCATGATTATGAATCGCATGACTGGTCCATACGCACCTGTTTTTTGGTTGCTCATCGCCTGCAATATTGCCATCCCCCTGACACTTCTCTGGTCCTCTCGGATCCGGAGAAACGTGCTGGCGCTTTTCTTGATTTCGCTGGTGATCCAAACCGGGATGTGGCTGGAGCGCTTTGTCATTGTCGTAACCAGTTTGCATCGCGATTTCATGCCCTCTGCCTGGGGGATGTACTACCCGACGATTTGGGACTGGGCGACTTTCATTGGAACGATCGGCCTGTTCTTCACCTTGTTCCTGCTTTTCATCCGCTACCTGCCGATGATTTCGATCTTCGAGATGCGGGAACTGGTGCACAAGACGAGGGATTGAGTCATTGATTCATCGGGTCACTGATTCATTGAACGACATGAAGCGACACGCAATATACGGCCTGTTGGCCGAATTCGAAAACTCGGAAGACCTGCTCAGTGCTGCCCAGCGCGCGCACGAAGCGGGATACCGCGGGTTGGATGCGTTCTCACCGTTTCCCATCGAGGGATTGGCGGATGCGGTGGGTTTTCACAGCACGCGCATCCCGCTCCTCTGCCTGGTGGGAGGACTCATCGGATGTTTTGGGGGCTTCTTCCTTCAATACTGGCCGAACGTTTTCGGCTATCCCCTGGACATCGGTGGCAAGCCTTACAATAGCTGGCCTAATTTCATCCCCATTACTTTTGAGCTGACGATTCTCTGCGCGGGTCTGGCGACTGTACTCGGAATGTTGGCGCTCAATGGATTGCCCACTCCCTATCATCCGGTCTTTAACGTCCCCCGTTTCGAGCTGGCCACGCGGAACCGGTTCTTCCTGTGCATCAAGGCGTGGGATCCGAAGTTCGATTTGCAAAAGACCAAGGAATTTTTGGCGACCCTGAAAGCCAAAGAGGTTTCAGAGATTGAGTCCTAAAGGCTTGTTAAAGAACTTGTGGAACAGTGCGTCCGGCGGGCGCTTCCCAGCCCCGGCAGGGGCGGAAGACTGTAGCCCAGGGCGCAAGCCCTGGGAAAGACGACCCACTCCCCGCCTTCGGCACCCCTCTCCCGCGCGGGCGGGAGAGGGGACGGGAGTGAGGGAGGGTTCGCCTACCCACGGCTCACGCCGTGGGCTAAGTTCTACCGCCCCTTTCGGGGCTGTGGAGTCGTTCTCAAAGTACGGCGTTTATCCAACAAACTTCAGTTACAGAACGCTAGTGCTCCAGAGCACACGTTGGCTTTGTATCGCTCTGTGCGGGCTATTCCTGTTCGGGTGCCGGCTGGACATGCACGTCCAACCAAAGTACAAGCCGCTCGACCCGAGCACCTTCTTTGACGACGGCAGGTCCGCGCGGCCGGAAGTTCCAGGCACCGTGGCGCGCGGGCACTTACGCACCGACGAATTCCTGTATACAGGGAAGGTGAATGGGGAGCCGGCTGATGCCTTTCCATTCCCCGTTACGCGTGAGGTCCTGGAGCGCGGCCGCGAGCGATACAACATTTACTGCTCACCCTGTCACGACTACACGGGCAGTGGACGGGGGATGGTCGTCCAAAGAGGTTTCCCGCCTCCGCCTTCTTATCACATTGAGCGATTGGTGAAGGCCCCGGCGGGGCATTTCTTTGAGGTCATGAGCAACGGTTATGGGGCCATGTACAGTTACGCGTCGCGCGTGACTCCGGAGGATCGTTGGGCCATCGTCGCCTACATTCGGGCCCTCCAGTTGAGCCAGCATGCAACGCTGGAAGATGTGCCACCACAAGAAAGGGAGCATTTGACGGAACAGGCTAAATGAATTCGACTGAATCCATCCAAACCGGTCTGGGCCGCTTCCAGAGGGGTTCGCTGGTCGTCGGCCTGCTGGCCCTGACGCTCTGTTTCGCCGGGGCATCCCACAGCCCTGTGCAGTTCTTCCGCTCTTACCTGCTGGCGTTTGTGTTCTGGGTCGGAGTGGCGCTTGGGTGCACCGCCATTTTGATGTTGCACCACATGGTGGGTGGGAGGTGGGGCTTTCTGCTGCGCCGCCTGCTCGAATCGGGGACACGAACATTCTATTTGATGGCCGTTTTGGCGCTGCCTCTACTGTTCGGCCTGCGCCTCCTTTATAGTTGGGCGGACCCGGAGAAAGTCAGGCTGGACCCTATTCTGCAATACAAGCAGCCTTACTTGAACGTTCCGTTTTTCATTCTCCGGACGGTGATTTACTTTATCGCTTGGATCGCGCTGGCCTACTTCCTCAACAAGTGGTCCCGGGAGCAGGACGAGACTGCGAACCCCCACCTGGCGAAGCGCCTCCAGAACCTCAGCGGGCCCGGTATGGTCATTTACGGGCTGACCGTCACCTTCGCGTCGGTTGACTGGGTAATGTCGCTCGAACCCCGGTGGTTCTCGACGATCTATGGCATGATCTTCATGGTCACGCAAGCGTTGGCGGCGATGTCCATCGTGACCATTGCCGTCATCCTGCTTTCAACCCAGAAGCCTCTCTCTGGCCTCGTTTCCAGGCGGGTCCTGAATGACTTTGGGAACCTGCTCCTGACCTTCACCATGCTCTGGGCCTATCTCTCTTTCTCACAGTACCTCATCATCTGGTCGGGGAACCTGCAGGATGAGATTCCCTGGTACGTGAGCCGCGCTTCGGGTGGATGGGCCTGGGTGGCGATGGCACTCATCGTCTTTCACTTTGCCGTACCCTTTCTTCTGCTCTTATCCCGCTTTGTAACACGCAGGACGCTATGGCTGGGAATCGTGGCTGCCATTCAAATCGTCATGAGCGTGATTGATATCTTCTGGCTCACGGTGCCTGCCTACGAGCGGTCAGGTCCCCAGTTTCATTGGATGGACTGGGCGGCGATTCTGGGCATCGGCGGCGTTTGGATTTGGCGATTCACCGCAGGTCTGAAAGGCAGGCCGCTGCTGCCACTTCACGATCCCGGAATGGAAGGAGTAGGTCACCATGCGTAGCAGGGGCATCCTGCCCGTGAGCAGTGAAGGGAGGGCATAGGTCATCATGGATGGGAGCAGTGGGCCTGGCGACCAGCCCAGGCGCGGCCACGAAACAAGCGATGCCAATATCCGCAACCTGATTATTTCTGGTGTCTTCTTGTGTTGTCTGGTCATCGCAGGTCTCCTCGTCAGTGGAGGTGTGTTCCATTACTTTGTCGGGCATCAGGGATTAGGTCCTCCGGCGTCACCATTCGAGAATGTTCGGATGCTGCCACCCGAGCCGCGCTTGCAAGTTTCTGCGCCGAAGCACCTCGAGCAGTACAAGGCGGCGCAGGAAGAAATTCTGAATAACTACGGGTGGGTCGATCAGAAAGCTGGTATTGTGAGGATTCCGATTGACCGGGCGATGGATATCCTGGTTCAGGAGGGTTTGCCGGTTCGCGGTGCGACTCCCGTAAAGCGAGGCGTGCTGAAAACTTCCGAGCATCGATAGCCGAAAGCCGCTATCCATGATGTGAGAAACGGGGTGCCGCGGGCTGAGACCGAAGGGTGGGTTTTTCGTGCCCTGCAAGGGCACAAGATAGTAGCCGGGGGCAACGCCCCCGGAAGGCGCCGCGCTCGTTCCCCGACCCTGAAGGGGTCGTATTACCCTGAGCCGCGGGACGCAAGACCGGTGTGACGCCACCGGATTCGACCCTTTCAGGGTCGGACCTGGTTGGGGGCTCGTTTTCCGGGGGCGTTGCCCCCGGCTACTCTACCGATCCCCTCCGGGGATCAAGGGTCGACAGTGCCGAGGGCGTTCTGGACCGCAAGAAGCAGGTAAAACGCCTGCCGGTCCGCTGGACCTAAATTCCTCAACTGAAATGAGAAATTCATCGAGTTTCTGGAGGGGCGATGTCCGGCCGAGGGGCAGGAAAAGCTACACCGGACCAAACGGCGTTGGGCTCCAGGCCAGAAGAGGCTAGGGAATGAACCGGATGACATCCGCTAACATCTTATTAATAGGGTGCAACACCGTCCTGGGGTGAAGAGGCGAGGGGATGAATTTGATGGCGACCGCTAATCACTGGAGAAGGTTTCGGCTGTGCGTTCAACGCGAGGGGCATGGCTTTGCTTGGCGGCGGTGGATGGGTTTATTTCTAGGGTTTCTCGCCGTTTGTGGAGCGCCAGGCGCCCGCGCGGACAACTCCAAGGATTTTCCGCCCCTCCTTCAAGGAATCGGGATCGACCAAAGGCTGAATGAACAGGTCCCTCTCGATTTGCAGTTTCGGGACGAGGCAGGCAAGACGGTGACGCTGGGCGATTACTTCGGCAAGAAGCCGGTCATCCTCTCCCTGGTTTATTTCGGTTGTCCCATGCTTTGCACCATGGCTGAGAATGGCTTGCTGCACAGCTTGCAGGAAGTCAAGTTCAGCGTGGGAGACCAGTTTGAGGTTTTAACGGTGAGCTTCGACCCGCACGACAACGCTGAACTTGCCGCAGCCAAGAAGGCGGTTTACGTCGGCCTTTACGGGCGCAAGGGAGCCGACCGTGGCTGGCACTTTCTTACCGGAGATGAAGCCTCGATCCAGAAACTCACCAGGGCAGTGGGGTTCCGGTACAAATACGACGCGCAGGCCAAGCAGTACGTTCATGCCACGGGGATCATGGTGCTTACCCCCAAAGGCAAAATCGCCCGCTACTTCTACGGGATTTACTATCCTTCGCGCGACCTGCGCCTGGGCTTGGTCGAGGCGTCCGAGAACAAGATTGGCTCGCCAGTTGATGAAGTGCTGTTGTTCTGCTGCCGGTACGATCCCGCTACCGGCAAGTACGGCATGATTATTTCGCGCCTTTTGCAGATGGCAGGGCTGATAACCGTCCTTTGCATTGGAGGGCTGATACTGGCGCTCTCCAGGAGCCGGAAGCCGGCCAGCTTGTGATGATTCTTGCCGGATGCGGAAAAGGGTGAGGCGGCTGTCGTTCGGACGTAGGGGGAGCCCCGTAAGCGGCCGTGGGCCATCCCGCTCTGCGGGACCGCTAACGCGGCTTGGGACGATGCCGAGGCCCTTAAGTTAGCGCTTATGAGGGGGAGTCCCACCACAGCGGGGTCCCTACAAAAGCGGAGACTCTGATCGTTCGATTCTGTTCGATGTCTCGCACCCACTTGCAGTTGGTCGACTTTTGACCTTCGACTTTTGACTTGTTGGACGGAAGGTGACTGAGGAGAATGTGGCAAGGGTTCCCAATACGGCCTGAGCAAGCCTCCACCATCGCGCGTGGAGTGGATCATCTTTACTATTTTCTGACTGCGGTCGATTTGTTTTTCACTGCCGTCATCTTCCTGACCGTATTCTATTTCGCCCTCCGATACCGGCGCCGCTCCGAAAAAGAAAAGGCCACCCAGGTCGAAGGGAGCCTCCCGCTCGAAGTGCTATGGACCTTCATCCCGCTGGTCTTCGTTGTGGTGATCTTCCTTTGGGGAACGAATCTCTACATCCGAAACTCCCGCCCGCCCGAAGCGTCCATGGAGATTTTTGTCATCGGGAAGCAATGGATGTGGAAGCTCCAGCATCCCGAAGGCCCGATGGAAATCAATGAGCTGCACGTGCCCGTGGGCCGCCCCATCAAGTTGACCATGACCTCCGAGGATGTGATTCACAATTTCTACGTCCCCGCCTTCCGGGTTCAGAAAGACGTGGTGCCGGGAATGTACACCAGCATCTGGTTTCAGGCGACCGTAACGGGCCGATACCATTTCTTCTGCAATCAATACTGTGGCACGAATCATTCCCTCATGGGCGGGTACGTGACCGTCATGAAGCCGGGTGACTACGAGCAGTGGCTCAGTGGCGGCATCCGCGGGGAATCGATGGTTTCCGCAGGCGCCAAGCTTTACGAACAACTGGCTTGTATCACCTGCCATGGAACCGGCAAGGGCCCGCCGTTCGTGGACCTATTCGGGAAGCCGGTCAAACTCAGCGACGGGACGACCGTGATCGCTGACGAGGCTTACATCCGGGAGTCGGTCCTTTATCCCTCGGCGAAAATCGTGGCCGGATATCAGCCCCTCATGCCCACCTACAAAGGCCAGGTCTCTGAGGAGCAATTATTGCAGCTTATTGCTTACATCAAGTCTCTGAGCTCCGTGGAGGGGAAGGTAGCAAAGTAATGGGAACGGCAGCGGTTGAAACAGGGATCGAATCTCGCGTCCATTATCTGAACGCCAGCTACGGCATCAAGTCATGGCTGCTGACCACGGACCACAAGCGCATTGCCTTGCTCTATCTCGTCTCGATCACTTTCTTTTTCTTTGTCGGTGGGTCAGCCGCCGTGCTGATGCGACTGAACCTGATTGAGCCCCAGGGCGCCCTACTCGAGCCGGCAACCTACAACAAGCTGTTCAGTATGCACGGAATCATCATGGTCTTCCTCTTTATGATCCCCTCCATTCCGGCGGTGCTGGGGAATTTTCTCGTCCCCATGATGATCGGGGCCCGCGACCTGGCTTTCCCCAGACTCAATCTTCTGAGCTGGTACGTCTTCATGGTGGGCGGGTGTTTCACGCTTTATGCCGTGATTGCCGGGGGGGTCGATACGGGCTGGACATTCTACACGCCGCTGAGCACCACGTATTCAAATACCAACGTAATTTCTGCGGCACTCGGCGTGTTTATCGCCGGCTTCTCCTCCATCCTGACCGGGCTTAACTTCATCGTCACCATCCACAAGATGCGCGCCCCCGGGCTGACTTGGTTCCGGCTGCCGCTGTTTATATGGGCGATCTACTCGACCAGCGTCATTCAGATCCTCGGGACGCCGGTCCTGGCGATCAGTATCGTACTGGTCGCCCTGGAGCGGCTCATCCATGTGGGGGTCTTCGATCCGGCCGTGGGAGGGGATCCGATCCTCTTTCAGCACTTGTTCTGGTTCTACTCGCACCCCGCGGTCTACATCATGATCCTGCCCTCGATGGGCGTCATCAGTGAGCTGGTCACCGCATTCTCCAAGAAACGGATCTTCGGTTACAAGTTCATCGCCTTTTCAAGCGTGGCCATCGCCGCGATTTCCTTCCTGGTTTGGGGTCACCACATGTTTGTGTCGGGACAATCTGTTTACGCGGGGATTGTATTCTCCGCGCTGAGCTTCGCGGTTGCCATCCCCTCCGCCATCAAGGTTTTCAACTGGACCGCCACGCTTTACAAAGGGTCGGTCTCCTACCAGGCGCCGATGCTCTATGCTATTGGCTTCATCGGGCTCTTCACCATGGGTGGATTGACCGGCCTGTTCCTCGCTACGCTGGCCGTTGACGTGCACGTTCACGCCACTTATTTCGTGGTGGCTCATTTCCACTACATCATGGTGGGTGGCGCCGTGATGGGTTACCTGGGCGGCATTCATTATTGGTGGCCCAAGATCACGGGACGCCTTTATCCGGACGGATGGGCAAGATTGGCGGCGGCAATCATTTTTGTTGGCTTTAACTTGACTTTCTTCCCTCAGTACATGCTCGGCTACCTTGGAATGCCGCGCCGCTACGCCATCTACGCGCCGGAATTCCAGGTGCTGAACGTGATGTCCTCTGCCGGCGCGTCGGTCCTGGGCGTGGGTTACCTGATCCCGCTGGTTTACCTGGTCTGGTCGATGCGCTACGGGCCTGTGGCCGGGCCCAACCCCTGGGGCGCCAAAGGCCTGGAATGGCAGACGCCCTCTCCGCCTCCCACCGAGAACTTCGAGGAAACACCCATCGTGACGGAGGAAGCTTACGCGTACGGAACGGAGGAAACTCAAGTTGCATAGCGGCAACACCGCTCTGGCAGAACAATTCGACGATCTCGAACAGCAGCACGAAGCCTCCAGCCTTGGGATGTGGGTATTCCTGGCTACGGAGGTCATGTTTTTTGGCGGCTTGTTCACCGCCTATGTTATTTTCCGGAACCTTTATTTGCCCGCCTTCGAAGCTGGTAGCCGTCTGCTGGACGTCCGCATTGGAGCCTTCAATACAGCGGTATTGCTGTGCAGCAGCTTGACCATGGCGCTGGCCGTTCGCGCCGCCCAACTGGGGAAAAAGGGGGCACTCATAACCTTTCTGCTGCTTACCTTGCTTTTGGGACTGACGTTCGTCGGTGTCAAACTCGCCTTGGAATGGAGGCACGATTACATCGAAGGGCTGGTGCCTGGGGTGAACTGGACTTTTGATGGGCCTGACTCGCGACACCTGGAATTGTTCTTCTGTTTTTACTTCTTCATGACCGGCGTCCACGCCCTGCACATGGTGATTGGAGTCGGAGTCCTCACGGCACTCATCATCATGGCCTGGCGGGGGAAATTCTCACCGCAGCGCTACAACACCGTTGAGATGTCGGGCCTCTACTGGCACTTCGTGGACATCGTCTGGATTTTCCTCTTTCCTTTGCTGTATTTGATCGGAGGGCGCTACTGATGTCGCGCCACGTTGTTCCCAAGAAGCTCTATGTCCTGGTTTTCGCTGCACTGATCGTGTTTACCGGCCTCACCACAGGTGTCGCGTTCATTAACCTGGGCAAATGGAACACCGTCGCGGCGCTTGTGATAGCCGTCTGCAAGGCCTCGCTGGTAGTCCTTTTCTTCATGCATCTTCGCTGGAGTTCTAACCTCCTGCGGATCGTGGTCGCCTCCTCCCTCCTCTGGCTCGCCATCCTGATCGGCTTGACCCTCAGCGACGTGTTCACCCGCGATTGGACGCCCGTTCCTTCCAATTGGGAAGCCCAGATTCAACAAGATGTGCGCTAGGCCGGATTTCTCACCATCCTCTTCCATTTTTCGTTCGGCGGTCGGAAGGGCGGTCCCGCAAGGCGGGACCGCCGAAAAAGCGGCTTGCAACCCTCTGTTCGTCTCGCGCCCCGCGCAGCTTGCTCTGCAAACTGCGCGGGGCGCGAGACCAGGGACAATTAGGAAGGTCATGTAACGGCGGGGTTAAACCCGAATTCGGAGGTTAGCGTGGGTGCGATGTGTATCTTGTAGGGGCACAGCGCGCTGTGCCCCTACGCCCGGCCCCGCACCATTTTGTTCCTCCGGTATCCGCGTCGAACGGGCCTCGAATCAAGTGATTCGGTTCGAACGGCGGCTGCCAACTTTCGAATTGGGGTTAAAACCCCGCCCTTCCCCCCTGGTGAGAGATTCGGGTTATGTTTGTGGGCTCGCATTCGGTCGTCTGGACGGAAGGATGCATCCTCGCGGCACGAAGGTATGGGCTTGAGAGGTGTACCCTCATTGAGTACGACTGTACTCGGGATGAGTACGGATGCCTCGCTCGTCACGAAGATGCGGCGGTCCTCTAAGAACGGGCGCCGCAACCTGGACATGCGATCCATCTGCGCGTGATGAGGTGCCGAGGCGATAGTGAACCGAACCGGCGAGCGCTGGCGCGTGCGAAAAGCCGCGGACCTGACACAGCGGAGGTCCGCGCTACGCTTGCTGTGGGGTGTACACTCGCAGATGCCCGACGTGCCCAAAATGGAAATCATGGCGACGGTTGGTCGCGGGTTTCAAGCACGCTGCGGCGCGCAAAGTCCGGGGCTGCCCGCGAAAGTGATGCCAGGAAAGTGGGTGCCCACGTAGCCGGTTTTTGGTAAGATGCGCTACAAGGAGGTGTCGGGGTGCAGCTTGAGAACTCTTGCCCAACTAACTCCGGCGGCTTGAACTCACTTTTTACGGTAGGTCACTCGATCTTGGACTTCGAGCATTTCGCCAAACTGCTCAAGGACTTCGGAGTCGAGCTGGTGGCCGATGTGCGCAGCCTGCCGCAGAGCGCGCGCTTGCCGCATTTCAGCCAGCCGGCATTTGAGAAGCTGCTGGGCGCCGAACACATCTCCTACCTCTTCCTTGGAGAGGAGCTGGGAGGTCGCCCGGACGACGTCGATGCCTATCGCCCCGATGGGTTGGTTGACTATCAGGTTCGCCGCAAATCCTACGCGTTCCAGAGGGGACTGGAACGTCTTTTGAAGGAGTTGGAGGGCCGCTCGGTGGCGATGATGTGCGCGGAGGAAGACCCGCTCGAGTGTCACCGCTTTCTCATGGTCTGCCCTGAGCTCGTCAAGCTTGGAGTCCATACGCTGCACATCCGTAAGGACTCGAGAATTGAAACGCAAGAAGCCGCTGAGAACCGGCTGCTCGCTGCCAATGGCTTTGCCGCCGTTGCCGCCAACACGTTTTTCCCCCAGGCTCGTACAGATGCTTTGGAGGATGCCTACCGACTGCAAGCGGAAAGGTTCGCCTTTCGCGTCAAGCCTTTCGCGCTCGACCCTGGGTAGCGCGACGAATGACCTCAACGATTTTCACCATCGGCTTCACCCAGAAGACCGCGGAGGAATTCTTCCGGCTTCTTCGCGAGGCCCGAGTGCAGAAGCTGATTGACATCCGGGAGAACCGCGTCGGACAACTCGCCGGATTTGCGAAGTATCCCGACCTTGCCTTCTTCCTTGATCGAATCTTGGGAATCGCCTATGACTATCAACCCATCTTCGCTCCCAGCCCGGAGATTCGGACTGCCTACCGCAAGACGCGCGACTGGGCGCAATTCGAGAAGTCTTTTCGGGAACTGATGATGCAAAGGAGAGTTCTGGATGACGTGGATTCGGCCTCCTTTGAAGGAAAAGTGGCGCTTCTTTGCTCGGAGGCTGAACCTGACAGGTGTCATCGTCGCTTGGTGGCGGAAATGCTGGCACAACATTGGAGGTCGCAAGGCCACCAGATCGAAGTCAAGCACCTGGGCTCCCCCAAGCCCGTGCGTCGCAAAAAACGAACCCGTAGCAGCCATGAGGGAACTGATTCTATCTGACATCACCGTGATGGGGCCGGCGGGACGGGAATGACCGGCGTTTCGAAAGGGATCCCATCCCAAATGACACCACCACCTGGGTGCGAAGTGCATCTTGTGCTTACGATAGGATTCAATTCAAGGCTTGACAAACTTCCTTCCGTCGGCTACAATTGTAGCGTATGCTTCCGCAGCGGATATTCCAGGGAACATTGGCCACCTCCGCACCCTTCCCTGTCATGGTGACAACAAGTCCATGCTGGCCGGAAAAGACAATCTTTTCGTCGGCGTTCACTGTAAACTGCCTCGGCGCAGCGGGTCGGCTGTCCATCGTAGGGTGGACTGGAAGCAGGAAAAAGAATTCTTTTTTTTTGCAGGAACGATGCGGGAATGTTATTGAAAACAAAGGACCGCTGTGGAAAAAGTGGGAACGAAGCGGGAATGTTGTTGATTACAAAGGAGATAAGCGCAGAAAGCGGGAATGTTGTAGAAAACAAAGAGGATAATCGGTATGAAAAGAGTTAGTGGGCTCGGCGGAATATTCTTCAAAGCTGACCATCCCGAGAAGCTTTATGCGTGGTATGAGAAGCATCTTGGCTTGCAGCGTCAGGCGCAGGAAGCAGTCGTTTTCAATTGGCGTCAAGCTGACGATCCAGAAAAATCCGGCATGACCGTCTGGTCGATCTTCCCGAAGGATACGAAGTATTTCGACCCCAGCCGGTCCAGCTTCATGATGAACTTTATTGTGGAAGATTTGGACGGGTTACTGGCCGCGCTCCGCGAAGAAGGCGTGGAGGTCGATCCAAAGCGCGAGGACTACGATTACGGCCGCTTCGCCTGGATCATGGATCCCGAAGGCAACCGTATTGAACTCTGGGAACCACCCAAAAAGAAGCAGAGTGACGAGCGACGGATGGGTAATGAGTGACGACGAGCAAGGTTGGCTTCTATCCTCCGCTCGTCACTTGTCACTCATCACTCGTCACTGCACTTGTCACTGCTCTTAGGAAGTCCCCGTTTCTGGACGGGCTTCTCTCCATCGGGCTTTGGAAGGAAGATATCCTGCCACGTTAGCCCGCACTCCTTCACCATTTCCACGGCGTACTCCATACGGCCCAAATTCTTGTCGCTGTTGTTCGTGCCAAAAGAGAACTTGACGCCGGCCTTCTTGGCCGCCTTGATGAAAGCCGGGCTGGGCACTCGGTACCGATTGTTTATTTCGATGGCCACGTCGTTCCTCTGCGCGGCGTCGATCACAGTCTGCATTCGCTCGAGCGTCCAGAGTTGATCGTAATCGGCCGCGATAACATCCGGTAGAAACGTCGGATTGGCGTGGATGTCGATCGGCTCGTGATCGAGCACTCCAAGGATGCGGTTGACGTACATGTCCATGAACCGTTCCTTGTCCTTGATCTCTCCCACCTCTTCCTTGATCCAAATCCGCATTCGCTTGCCGCTGTCGTCGGTGAAGGTCATGGCGTCAGTAAACACGTAATCGAATTTCGCCACCGTTTCCTTTGAGAATAGCTTCACCCATTCTCGGCCTTCGCCTTGCAGCGCCACGAAGATCGGTTGTCCCTTCATGGCGCGGAGGAACTCCTCGGCTGCGGCATCGTTGGTGACGGGAAAGCCGAGCCCGCCGTTGATGGCGATTCCGTACTGGATGCCGAGCCGTCGCGATTCCTTAAGCGCCTCTTCCAGTGTCAGCCCGCCTTTCAGGTGAACGTGGTAATCCACTACGGGGAAATTCTGGGCATTCATGCGCAGCAGTTCTCGGTAGACGGCGTCTACGACGGGCCGCTCGGCAGTGTTTGCGGGGAGATCGTCCGGCAGCGGCTTCACCTGGATATTCCGGAACAAGACCTTCGAGTTCGGGTCGTGGCATTCGAGCGCGAATGTACCGCGCCCGAGAACACGTCCTGCGTAATCAGCCTCCACCACCGGCGGGGCAGGCTCGAGGTAATCCACCAGCAGCGTGTCGTTCAGCCGGACCTGCACCTGCTTACCCCGAACCAGGATGTACAACTGGGACCATTCGTTGTCGTTTGCGAACGCCTTGTACACGTCGCGCACGCCGTAAAGCGAGCCGGTCTTCCTGCGCTCGCGGTAATCACCCTCACCCGGGTAGGTGTTGTTGATCTGAACCTTGAACCCCTTTTCCGGCCAGCCTTTCGGCTGGAACTTGGTGTGAAAGTATATGCCGGACTCGGCCCCCGCGCGCGGCATCACTTCCGCCCTTAACTCGAAGTTCTTGAAACTCGCATTCCGCGTCCGTCCCGTGTAAAACAAGTGCGAACGCGGTCCACCGGCTGCGATCTGCCCGTCCACGACCCGGAAGGAGCGGCTGTTCTCGCTGGCCTTCCAGCCGCGGAGCGTGCGACCGTCAAAGAGCGGCATCCAGTCGGGGTCCGCGCGGAGCGTCGTAGGCAGAACCAGCAAGGAAGCCAGCAAATCGCGCCTTGATATTGGAACCATGGGTATTCCTTTCAGGGCTCTCGTGTCCTGAACAGCTCCACAACCGCGTCAAGACAGCGTGCGCAAACCGCGCCAGAAAACTCCGGGGACACTGTACCCCAATCGCCCGCCCGCCACAACCCCATGCGTTGTCGGGTACTGGTGTCATTTGGAACGCAGTCATTCCCGTCCCGTCCCGCCTTGCGGGAGAGGAATCCACGCGGCGACATCGTCTTTATTACAACCGGTTGGCGCGTGGAGGAAAAGTACGAGAAGTACAAGAAGGTTTTCGCCACCGTCCTTGCTTCCTTCAATCCCACTGGAAAGTAGATTGACGGCCATATACCGGCAGTTATAGGTTGAATCAATTTAATGAATTGGATGAAGGCGGGTCAGGTGGAGTATAATAGCAAATGAGATGCAACAAACTAGCCAAATTCGGGAACTCACCTGCCTGTTTTTTTCCGCCATCGTGTTGATGGCCGAGTCACGCAAGAGTCGAGAAACTCTACCGTAACAATGGCCATTTAAAATAAGCTGACCAAGGAACTCGATCAAACAGGCGAGTTGGGGTTACAGGCTTGAGGAGGAGATGTCTATGCAAGTGACAACTCAGATTGCTAAACAATACCTGGTAGCGAGCGACTTTGACCAGACGCTCAGCTTCCACGATTCCGGCGTAGTTTTGAGTGAGCTGGTGGGAATCTCCAATGAAGAGTTCGAGCGAAAGACGGCAATCCTGTCGGTGCAAAACCTGGTGCAACAGGGCGGGGAATTAGCTTACCTGCTGCTTCACGATCCCGAATTTCAGGCCCGAGTGAGGAAAGATCATTTCAAGGAGGCAGGGAAGAAAATCCGTCTGAAAAAGAATATTAAGCGGCTGCACGAAATGCTGGCCGGCGCCGTGGATGGCTACCAGTTCGAGTTCCATGTGATCTCGGCTGCTCCCCAGGAGGTTGTGGAGTCGGCACTTGAGGACATCGTTGCGCCAGACCATATCCACGGTACCCTGTTGGAGTATGACGATGCGGGTTGCATTGCGGGGCTCGTTCGAGTGAATGCCGGTTACGGCAAAGTGGCCGTGTTGGACGACCTGCAGGCGAAGCTGCAGATCGGCGCGGACCGGATCGTGTACATTGGTGACGGCAGCTCTGACATCCACGTGATGTTGCATCTGAATCAGCGCGAGGGCTTCACCGTAGCGGTTTCCGAGGCGCGAAATATTACGCAAATCGCCAAGCGTACTGTGCTCAGCGACGACGCGCTGAGCGTCCTGGTCCCCATCCTGGAGGAGATCGTGGGTTGGGGACGGTCTCAAATCCGCGGTCTCTTCGAGGCGCAAGGGCTCGTCATCCAGGATTGGGACAAGGCTCAAGCCGACTGGCTCACCATCCGCTCCACGCAGCCTGCGCAGGATGCCAAGCCGGAAGAAGCCACACCAAGCTGGGTCAATTCGTGAAACTGACTCTCACAACCCCAGTCCAACCCTTGCCACGCGCCGCCAAGCCGCTGGCTCACTCTTGATGAGATACAGGTGAAGTCCACTAACCTTGAACTCGAGCTCGAACCGCCGGCCAAGGGAAGCGACGATTCTTTCTTTCATGCCTGAGGGCAAATTGGCGTACAGAAGGCTGAGGTGAGGCATGAAGGCGGGCTGCTTCTCGAGGCTGAAGACTGCCCGCGCAACCTTGTTCGCCTTCATGATGGGGTGAGTCGTCGCCACCCTCACGAACAGGCAGCGAAAGTACTCGTCAAGGAAATCGACCTCGGTAAGGCGAACTGTAAAAGGTGGGATTCGCCTTGCCAAGTCCGCCATCTTCGACGCGACCTCCCGCGCCGGCCCCACAATGCCGCCGGCCAAGGTGACGTGAGGCTCAAAAGTCGGCGCTGCATATTCCCGGCTCAAATCGAGGATTGTTGCTGCCAAGCGGTGACGAACTTCCCCGGTGGGCATCAACCAAAGCGAATAACTCGGTGTTTTCTGGTGTGGGCGCATACCGATCTTTCGGGCTCATTGATGAGTTGGGCTTCCATCGGCGTTGTCTGCGTTCAGAAGAGGAATTCACGCCGCTGGACCCTGCCAACGCCATTCTATACTCCTAAAGAAAGCCAATCAAACAGCCGCTATGACGGGTGCTGTCCTAACTTTTCTCGTAGAGCTGGCCTTCAGGCCAGCACCTGCCGACCTAAAGGTCGGCGCTACACTCAAGATGGGACACCACACTATGACGCATTAGCGGACACGACTGCCGTGGCTTTTTCCGGGTCGCACCTTCCTACGACCGCACGATCCGCTTGCAAACCTTCTCGTGTGGGAATAACTTGGTGCGCTGGGAGGAAGAGCTTCCGGTAGCGGGTCAGTTTAATGTAGAGGCGGCTTTACGCCGCCACGTGGCGAGGTAAACTCGCCGCTACAACCCAAACTTTGGAACCGGTCCTCAGGAGGTCATATGCAAAGGCGTTTTTTCTTGCAATCGGTCGGTTTGGGAGGAGCAGCGGCTCTAGTGGCGACTTCGAAGGCGACGGGGACTGCCGCGCCTGCGCCCATGAAGATTACACGCATCCGTTTCTACCACAACCCGAAGTCTCCCACTCATTTCAACCAGAGCTTCCACATCGTGACCGTCGAAACGGACCAGGGCATCACGGGCATCGGCGAGGGCGGTTCGCGCGACACCATCTCGCAGTGTGCCGCTATGATTATCGGCGAAGACCCATTCCGCATCGAGCATCTGTGGCAAATGATGTTTCGCGGTTACTTTTATCCTGCCGGGCGCGAAAAACTCGACGCGCTGGGTGCAATCGACCTTGCGCTCTGGGACCTCAAAGGTAAGGCCCTGGGCGTGCCCGTCTACGAATTACTCGGAGGTTTCTCACGCGACCACCTGGAGTGTTACTCCACCGGGTTTCCAAGCAAGGGAAGCCTGAAGGAAACCGCCCGCGCCTGCCTTGAGGCTGGTTTCCGCGCTTTCCGCTATGCCACTGCGGACCCCCCGGCCGGCCAGCCTTTCAACTCACATCAGATGGTGCGGAAGACATACGAGGACTGCGTCGAGATACGCGACGGCGTGGGAAAAGACGGCGATTGGGCGCTGGATTACCACACCCGCCTCGACTTCCCGGATGCCGTGCGGCTCAGCACACTGATTGAGCCGCTCGAGCCCTACTTTGCGGAGGATCTGATCCGATCTGAAAATCCCGAGGTCTATAAGGAACTCCGCGCGCACGTCAAAGTACCCATTGCGGTCGGCGAACAGTTCGGAACCCGGTGGGACATCAACCCGTTGATCGAACAGCAACTCATTGACTACGCGCGCGTCACTTTGGCGAATGTGGGAGGCATCACCGAGTACGTGAAGATCGCCGCCCTCTGTGAGACGCACTACGTCGGCCTGATTCCACACTTCACCGGGCCGCTTGCGGAAGCCGCATTGGTCCATGCCTGCGGAGTTTTCTCGGGACCGGTGTTGATGGAAATGCTCGGCGAGGGAAAGGCTTCTTACCCTCATTTGCCGGAGTGGTACGATTTCCACCATGGCAAGATGTGGCCGAACCGCCGTCCAGGCCTCGGTGTAACGTTGGATACTAAGCCGCTACAACTCGCGGCCGAGATCACGGAACGCGCGCGCCCCATCCCCATGTTCGAACGGCCCGACGGGTCCATTACGAACTGGTAAGCTCGGGCGCCTGCGAACCTCGACTCGTATTTGCCGGCCATTCTTGCCCTGTGACTTTGGTCACATGCAAGGTCTGAAATGACTGCCACTATGGAGAGCGTGAATTGCAGAGGAGGACACATGGCAATAGCAACCAAAGTATTGCGGCACGAACATGAAGCTATTCTAAAAATGCTTGGGGCAAGTGAAGAGGTAGCCCGCCGGCTGGAGCGGGGTGAACAAGTGGAGCAGCAAACGCTCGACGGCCTGCTGGAATTCTTCCAGCTCTTTGCTGACCGTTGTCATCACGGCAAAGAGGAGGACTTGCTATTCCCGCTCCTCGAAAAGAAGGGCTTTCCACGCGATGGCGGACCCATCGGTGTGATGCTTTTCGAGCACGAGCGCGGCCGGTCGTTGATCCGGCAAATGGCGGAGGCAACGGCGGCCTACAAGTCCGGCGACAAGAGCGCCGGGATACGCTGGGCGGGGGCAGGCGCAAGCTATGCCGCACTGCTGCGCGCCCACATCGATAAAGAAAACAATATCCTGTTCGCAATGGCGGAAAAAGTCCTTACGCCCGCGGAGCAAGCCGACCTGGCAGAAGGGTTCGAAAAGCTGGAGGTCGAAAGAATGGGCGCCGGAACCCACGAGAGGCTGCATGCTATGATGGACGTCCTGCTCGCCCGGCTCTCAACCTAGCGACCAAGGACAGGCGATGCGCATGCAGACGTTTGCGCCTTGCATTCTTGTCGGTGGCGCGCAACAATATTTCTGCGGCTGGGGACAGCATCAAATTTGAAATCCTGACATGGAGAGCAGGTCATGGAGACAGCCACCTTTGGCGCGGGGTGCTTCTGGGGAGTCGAGGCAATGTTTCGGCAGGTGCCGGGAGTCGTCTCAACGTCTGTCGGCTATATGGGAGGAACACTCGACAGCCCAACTTACCAGGATGTCTGCACTGATGAGACCGGACACGCAGAAGTAGTGCAAGTCATCTATGATCCCTCAAAGACATCCTACGACAACCTCTTGAGCGTCTTTTGGCAGAACCATGATCCGACGACGCTGAACCGCCAAGGCCCCGACGTGGGGACTCAATACCGATCGGTGATTTTCTATCACACTCCGGAGCAGGAGGCAGTCGCCAGAGCATCTAAGGAAGGTCTGGAGCGCGCCGGAGCATTTAAAGAACCCATCGTAACGCAGATCGTTCCCGCCGCTGCCTTCTGGCGAGCAGAGGAATATCACCAGCAATATTTGGAAAAGCGCGGCCTCGCCCAATGCCACATCAAGTAGAGGCAGGGCGTTGCCTTGTCTCTTGACGGGTCGCGGTCTTTGGAGTGCGGCAGCTTGCTGCCGCTTTTCTCCTGCGAGCTTGCTCGCGCTTCACCGGTCTGAGTACCCCGCTCCTGTGCAGGGCCAGCAAGCTGGCCCAAGCAAAAGCGGCAGCAAGCTGCCGCACTCCAGAGCGCTTCGTCACATTGGAGGAAGACATGTCAACGATTCGTACCCTCGAGCCTTATGCGCGCTCCGTGCTCCGCGTGGTTGTGGGATTCACTTTCTCCCTGCACGGAATGCAAAAACTGCTCGGCTTCTTTGGCGGCTTGGATGGAAAAGGCGCGACGGTTCCATTCGGCTCCTTTTTTTGGTTTGGCGGCGGCCTGGAACTGATCGGCGGGCTGCTGATCATCTTGGGGCTCTTCACCTCTCCGGTGGCGTTTATTCTGTGCGGGGAAATGGCCGTGGCCTACTTCAAGGTGCATTTTCCCCACGGGTTCATCCCCCTTCTTAACCACGGAGAGTTGGCTGCGGTCTACTGCTTCGTCTTCCTTTACCTGTGCATTGCTGGGGCCGGGCCCCTCAGCTTGGATTCCTTGATTTGGAATAAATCCAGTTAGGCCGTCTTCGGACTCACACGGTAATTGCCGGGAAGAATTAGTAACTGATCCGTGCGCGCTGGCTTCCAATCAGCCGGCGAGGGACAGGCCATGGTATAATACTGATTCGGCGCTTGCTGGAAAATCGCCGTCGCTTTCTTCAGCAACCTGTTAAGGCTGCCCGTTCTGGCCGGTGCGCCTCAAGAATTCCTTCGGCTTCCACCAACCCATTCCAAACCAAGTCTGGTTGAAGCGGCGTCGAGCGGGAAAGGAACGCGGGCGCACGGGAATGTGAGAGGGGTTTAGACTCTTGACCCAACAGATCCGCAACATCGCCATCATTGCCCACGTTGACCATGGGAAGACCACACTCGTCGACGCCATGCTGCACCAGAGCGGCATCTTCCGCGCCAACCAGGCCGTGGTGGAGCGCGTCATGGACTCGGGCGATCTCGAGCGCGAGCGCGGCATTACAATTCTTGCCAAGAACACGGCGCTCTTTTTCCAAGGCATCAAGATCAACATTGTGGATACGCCGGGCCACAGCGACTTCGGGGGCGAAGTTGAGCGGGCGCTCATGATGGTGGATGGGGTGCTTCTTCTGGTGGACGCGAGCGAAGGCCCACTGCCCCAGACCCGCTATGTTCTCCAGAAAGCTCTCGCGGCCAAGCTGCCTCCAATTGTCGTGCTGAACAAGATTGACCGGCAGGATGCGCGGCCCGCCGAGGTGCTGAACGAGATCTACGACCTCTTTATCGACCTCGACGCCACGGAGGACCAACTCGAATTCCCGGTCCTTTACACCAACGCCAAGAAAGGTGTCGCCCACCGTCAAATCGGCGACGGCTCGCAAGACCTTTTGCCACTGTTTGAAGCGATTGTGAACTCCATCCCCGCCCCCGCTGGCGATCCGGAGGCTACCCTGCAGCTTCAGGTGGCAAACCTCGACTACAGCGACTACCTGGGCCGCATCGCTATCGGCCGGGTGTTCAACGGCGCCGTTCACTTTGGCGACGAGGTGGCTATCGCCAAGCTCTCGGGGGAATTGGTCCGGACTCGAATCACCAAGCTCTACACCTTTCTTGGCCTGGAACGGGAAGAGGTGCAGGAAGTGCCCGCCGGCGACATCGTCGCCCTCGCCGGGGTCGAGGGCATCCAGATTGGCGAAACCATCACCGACCCCGAGCAGCCCGCTCCGCTCGAGCGCATCGTGATCGATGAGCCGACGATCGCCATCGTCCTCACGGTGAACACCTCGCCGCTCGCAGGCCGCGAAGGCCAGTACGTGACCTCTCGCCACTTGCGCGAGCGGTTGGAAAAAGAGCTGCTCACCAACGTCTCGATCGCCGTGGACTGGCAGGACTCAACGGACAACTTCCGGGTGCTGGGGCGCGGCGAGCTTCAGCTTGCCATCCTGATCGAGACCTTGCGCCGCGAGGGCTACGAGCTGGTCGCAGGCAAACCGCAGATCGTGGTCCGCAGGGAGAAGGGCAAGCTCCTGGAACCGGTCGAGCTCCTTGTGGTGGATTGCCCGGAGTCGTTTACCGGACTGGTGATTGAGACCCTGGGAAGCCGCCGCGGGCAAATGACCAAGATGGTGAATCACGGGTCCGGCCGCGTCCGCCTGGAACTCCGCATTCCCTCGCGCGGGCTCATTGGATTGCGCAGCCAGTTGCTCACGGAGACGCGCGGCACGGCGCTGCTTCACTCCCTTTTTGATGGCTGGACGGAATACCAGGGAGAAATGGCCACTCGCCCCACGGGAGTTCTGGTGGCTGACCGTGCCGGCATCACCACCGCCTATGCCCTCAACAACCTTCAGGCGCGCGGCGAGCTTTTCTATGGGCCTGGCACGGAGGTCTATGAGGGCATGATCGTGGGTGAGAATTCGCGCGCCGACGATATCGACGTCAACGTCACCAAGGAAAAGAAGCAAACCAACATGCGCGCCTCGGTGGCCGACGAGGCTATCCGCCTTATTCCTTACCGCCCGCTCAGCCTCGAGCAAGCTCTCGACTTCATCGCCGACGATGAATACGTCGAGGTCACACCTAAGTCCATCCGGCTGCGGAAGAAAATCCTTGCCGCCAACCGTCGCCCCAAACCCTGGGAGAAGAAGCAACTAGCGCCGACGGTTTAGCCCGCAGTGCCAGTCTATGACGGACGATCGTCCAATGGGAGAGATAGTGTCTCGGCCGCAGAACACACGCAAATGGCAAAGCGGTGGACTGGCCCGAAGACCTTGCGCTACTCTGTGAGACTGAGTCAAATCATGTCTTTTGAATCCCCATCCCGCGAAGGTCGTTCCTTTCAGGAGGGCCAGGCGCCGCGCCGGGTGGCTGAGGCGGGCGGGCTTGGTTCACCGCGCAGCACGCTCATTTTCATTGTCCCGATTCTAGTGGTCCTCATTACGTTTCTTTTCTGGTACCAGACGTGGTTTGGGAGGCCACTGAGCGAGCGGGAGATGAGCCAGTATCTATCGGACACCTCAGTACCTCACAAAACCCAGCACGCGCTGGTGCAGCTTTCGGACCGGATGGCGCGCGGCGATGGGAGGGCGCGGCGCTGGTATCCCGAGATCATCGCCTTGGCGCAGAATAAGGCGCCGCAGTTGCGGTCCATGGCTGCTTGGGTGATGGGCCAGGACAACCATTGCGAGGAATTTCACCAAATACTACACAGGCTTGTTGACGACCCTGCGCCGCTGGTGCGGTGGAATGCGGCGCTGGCGCTGGCGCGCTTCGGCGATGCGGCGGGAGAGCCGCAGTTGCGGGAAATGCTGCAACCCTTTACGCTGGCTGCCCCACAGGCCGGGACACTCAAATTCTGCCTCAAAGAACAGGACGCGGTTCAAAGCGGGGGCATCGTGGCGCGCATCAGTTCCGTGGGCGGCGCGAACTCCGTGAACGTTCTCTCACCACTGGCCGGAAAAGTTGCGCGGCTGGCTGCAAAAGAGGGTGGGCAAATCGGCGCCCGCGATGCGATTGCCGTCATTGAGCCCGGGGAAGCGCAAGTGTTTGAAGCCTTGCGAGCCCTCGTGTTGACTGGCCAGCCTGAAACCTTGGCCGATGTGGAGCGTTTCGCCGCTGGCGTGCCGGGAATGTCCGAGCGGGTCCGGCAGCAGGCGCTCCTGACCGCGCAGGCTATCCGCCAGAAGGTTAGGCAAAAAAGGAAGGCGGAGTAGAGAGGCTAAAACTTGAACTTCGCCCCCAAACGGGCTTCCACTTCTTCCGTGGGCACCATCTCGATGGCGTCCCATGGGCAGCCATCCAGAAAACATCCGTCGGGGCCTTTGCTGGTACACTTCTTGCAGCCGATACAGAGTTGAGGATCAACCTCGATGCGACCGAAGGGGGGGTTCTCCTCGTCAACCACCCAATACATGCAATCCAGAACCGGGCAGTAAGGAACGCAGACCGGGGAACCGGCGCAACCGGTGCAACACTCGGTGATAACGGCTATTTCCTTGGGCTTTTTCTTGCGCGGGGTGTCAATGCCTTCGGACTTCGGCTCGAGCTTGACAACTTCGCCGAGCGGAATGTAAAACTGCGCCACGCTGTCTCTCCTTCACCACCCATCCCTACATATTGTCCCAAATTCGACGCGGCCTAGTCAACGATGAAGCCCGTGGGCGAGGACGGGAACGCACCTGCCAGTCTGCGATGCAAAGAACTCTCATCTCATTGACTTGCCCGCGCGTGCGGGCTAAGATGCGCTTTCAAGACTAGGTTGCTTCCCATGATTGGCCGCACTTTCGGGCACTACCGCATAATTGAGAAGCTGGGCGTTGGCGGGATGGGTGTGGTGTACAAGGCCGAAGATACCCGTCTCGGCCGTTTCGTGGCCCTCAAGTTCCTGCCGCAAGACCTTGCCAAAGACCGTCAAGCCCTGGAGCGCTTTCAAAGGGAAGCTCGAGCAGCCTCGGCTCTCGACCATGCGCACATTTGCACGATTTATGACATTGGCGAACACGAAGGTCAGCCTTTCATTGTGATGCAGTTGCTGGAAGGACAGACGCTGAAGCACCGTATTGCGGCAAAGCCGTTTAAGGTGGACGAAATCCTGGACCTCGGTATCCAGCTCGCCGACGCGCTCGATGCGGCGCACGCGAAGGGCATTGTGCATCGGGACATCAAGCCTGCAAACATTTTCGTCACCGAGCGCGGGCAGGCGAAGATTCTGGACTTCGGCTTAGCCAAGCTGGCATCGCAGCCGAAGCCGGTGGCCGAAGCGGTCGGCGCAACAGCTATGCCCACGCTGGGAACTCGCGATGAACATCTGACCAGCCCTGGGACAGCGATGGGTACGGTGGCCTACATGTCACCCGAGCAGGCCCTGGGCCAGGAACTCGACTCGCGCACCGACTTGTTCTCCTTTGGGTTGGTCCTTTACGAGATGGCCACCGGCCGTCCTGCTTTCTCGGGAACCACTTCGGCTGCCATTTTCGACAACATCCTCCACAAAGCCCCACCCTCCCCGCTGCGCTCGAATCCCGACCTGCCGGATGAACTGGAACGAATCATCAGCAAGGCGCTGGAAAAGGACCGGGAGATGCGCTATCAGAGCGCCTCCGAGATGCGAAGCGATCTGAAACGCCTCAAACGCGATACGGATTCGGGCCGCTCGGCCTCGGTTGCCGCGGCGGCCATGACTCCCGCCCAAGAAGTGAGCAGCCAGATTGCGGTTGCTGCCCGGGCCCCATCGGGTCCGGCTGAGTCGGTTACGCCGAGCCGAGCCAAGTCGCGCCGGAGCTGGGTGATTGCCGCCGCAGCGGTGGCAGCGCTGATCGCCTTGGTCGGAGCCTTGTTGCATTTCCGCCGAACGCCGGCTCTGACCGAGCGGGATTCCATCGTGGTGGCGGATTTCGTTAACACCACCGGCGAGTCTGTTTTCGACGGAACGCTGAAAGAGGCGCTCACGGTACAACTCGAGCAATCCCCTTATCTGAACATCCTCCCGGAATCGCGGCTGCGTGAGGCCTTGCGCTACATGGGCCGTTCTCCCGATGAACGAGTCTCAAACGATGTGGCCCGCGAGATTTGCCTGCGCGCGGGGGTCAAGGCAATGCTCACAGGTTCCATCTCGAGCCTGGGCAGCCACTACGTGATTACCCTTACAGCCGTCAACGCGCAGACAGGTGACGCGCTGGCCCGCGAGCAGGTCGAGGCTGAAAGCAAAGAGCAGGTGCTGAAGGCGCTGGACCGCGCCGCCTCCAGCCTGCGGCGCAAACTCGGCGAGTCCCTCGGCTCGGTTCAGAGGTTCACAACCCCTCTCGAGGAAGCCACCACCTCGTCGCTCGAGGCGCTGGAAGCTTTCAGCCTTGGACAAGCCGAACACCGGAAGCTCGCCGAAGACAAAGCCATGCCGCATCTGAAACGCTCCATCGAACTGGACCCCAATTTCGCCATGGCGTATGCGACGCTGGGCGTGGTCTATGGCAACCTGTCGGAAAGGGAGCAGGCTTCGGATTGCCTGAAGAAGGCGTTTGAGTTGAAAGAGAGGGCGAGCGAACGGGAGAAGTTATACATCTCCGCGCATTACTATGAGGTGGTAACGGGGCAGATTGACAAGGCCATTGAAGTCTATGAGTCGTGGAAAGAAACCTACCCTCGCGACACTGTTCCCCGCGACAACGTGGCGCTCCGGTACGGTGTGATCGGGCAGTATGACAAGGCCTTAGCCAACGCCAGCGAAGCGATGCGCCTGGACGCGAAGGATCGCTTCGCCTACCAGAATGTTGCAGGCGCTTACGAAAAGCTCGATCGCTACGATGAGGCGAAGGCTATTGCGGAGCAGGCCATCGCGCAGAATGTCGGCTCTGAGGGTATCCACTCGGTGCTCTATGATATTGCCTTCATCCGGGGCGACGCCGCCGGCATGCAGCGCGAGATAGCGTGGGCGGCTGGAAACCAGGAGGAAGGGTATGGGCTCTTTCTCGCGGCGCAGGCTGAGTACGCGTTGGGGAAAATGCAGAGGGCTCACGAGACCGTCACGCGCGCGGTCAATCTAATCGAGCGCAACGGCCTCAAAGAGGCGGCGGCTAATGCGCGAGCGGGGGAGATTGTTTTGGAGGCCGCGCTTGGCAATATCCAAGAGGCTCACCAAAAGGCGACAGAAGCTCTCACCTCCCCAGTGGACAGGGATACGAGGGTGACATTAGCGAGCGCGCTGGCGCTATGCGGAGACACCAATCGGGCTCAGAAACTCATCGACGAGTTGGCGAAAGATTCCCCCTTGGACACTCTGCTCAACAATCTCTCCATTCCCGTAGTGCGGGCGATTATTGAGATCCAGCAAAACAACCCCACGCGAGCTATTACGCTGCTGGAGGCTGCCAGCCCCTACGACCTCACCGATTACGGGCCCATGTACGTTCGCGGGGAAGCCTTCCGGCGCGCGCATGAGGGAGCAAAGGCCGCTGCCGAGTACCAGAAGATCCTGGACCATCGCGGCATAGAGCCCTTGAGTCCGGTTTACGCACTGGCACGGCTGGGGTTGGGACGCGCTTACGCGCTTCAGGGCCAAACGACAAAGGCCCGTACCGCGTACCAGGATTTTCTCGCCCTCTGGAAAGACGCCGACCCCGACATTCCCATCCTAAAACAAGCTAAGGAAGAGTACGAAAAACTCAGGTGACTGCGCACAATCTTTTGCGGACTCCGGCAGTTCTTCCTATGGCTGAGCGGAGGGCTGTACGGGCAGGGGACCTTGGGCGGTCGGTTGCGGGGCTGCCCCTTTAGACGGCTGTGTTTTCACCATTTGCTTGTAAACGGCCTCCAGGTCGTCCGAAACCAGCTCCGGTGCATGCCACTTATATTTCTCCAACAGGGGACCTATTTCACGCTTCACTTCGCTTATGGATTTTCCTTCCTGGAAACGCGTCTCAACTTCTTTTCCGAACCATTCCAGAAACTGCCGGAACTCTGCAAGCTCCTTCTTCCCGCCAGGCGCGCCATGACCGGGGACGTAAACTTCCACGTCCCACCCCTCGACCTGTCGCAGGACGTCGATCCACTCATGGAGCGTCCTTGAATCGATGCGGGGGAAGTAGTCGTTCTGAAATAGCTCCCCGAGGAACAAGACCTTTGCCGCCGGCAGATAAACAACCGCGTCATCTCCAGACCCATTCTTGAGCAGGCATAGCAGCTTAATCTCCTGTCCGCCCAGCCGCAGCGACATTTCACTGCCGAAAGTTTCGGTGGGAACTGTGATGTGGAAGCCGCGCATGCGGATTTGCAGTTTCCATTTGTCTTCTTCGCCGGCCAGACGCGGTGCCAGTAGCTGCCGGTAGTTGAGGATCTCTTCCCGCGTTTTCGCCGATGAAATCAGGGTGGCTTCCTGCTCCGTGAAGACTTCGTTGCCCAGGATCTGCTCGCCGCTGGAATTGGTGTCGATAACGTACCTCACAGGCAACTCGGAGTGATGCCGGATCTCATAAAGCAATTCGCGGCCGTGAAAAGGGCTATTGGTTGTATTCACCACGATCACGCCCTCCGGGGTGATGATGAATCCCGCCGTCCCCGCGCGGTCGAACTGAGGGTCTCCGTCCAGGTCTAGAACATCATCCGCAACCCATACGAAGACATTCGGCTTCACTTCCTGGACCTTATAGAGCCAACCGGCAGCCGGACAGTAAGCCGAAGGCAGTAGGCAGAAGGTAGTAAGCAGAAGGCAAGTGCAGAGAAGCGTCAGGAGGCGGGGGCTGGACAAAAGATTACAAAGAGCAGCGTATGAACTGCCAACTCTCGACTCTTCGACTCTTGACTCTTCGACTCTCAACTTTCGACTCTTCCTAAATGTCCACATACACCTGTGCACGCCAGCCCTGCGCTGTTTCTCCCAAATCAAGCTGATGGTAAGTTATGGCTTTCACCAGCAATTTGGCTTGATGCCGCGTCCGGTCGAACTTCTCACCTCGCGCCATGGCCCCCAGTGAGTGATCCGTGAGGTCCTCAACCTCGAAGTCGCGGAACAGCCAGCCCTCCGCGTCGAAGAGATACAGGATTTCGCTCAACCAGTTTACCAGCAGGTTGGGCATATCGGAAGCTTCTGCGCGCAGCGACAATTTTTCCTGGGGCACAATCGATTCCAGATCCACCATCAAATGCATCAGGGCGCGGGCCGCATTCGCAAACACTTCCTTGCGCGTGGCCCCAAACGCCTCGAAGCCGATGTCGGCCGTGTGCTCGAGCACGCGAAAGGGCTGCATCTTTTGTCCTTCACCGTTCAGCCGTCAACTTTCCGCCCATCATTCTGAGCGGCTCTTTTCCAGATCAAAGCTGAAACCAGACGGGAAATAGGTTCTCATCATACTCAACCTTTGCCCCCTTGGGTAGTCCGTCAAAAACCTGCTAGACTTCTTCCGAACTCATGAGTAGGATGGGCGAGAAAATAACGGGGCCCTATGTCTTCTCATAGCACGAATCTCGAGGTTGCGATTGTGGTGGGGTTCGGCGCAGGTCTGTTCTGGTTCTTCAAGGGGTTTCACGACTATCGGGAGTTCCGCGTGGTGGAGGATACTCCCGAAATGCCGATTCGTAGCATCCCCATGGGACTTGTCCACGTGCACGGGAAGGCCACGGGTGAGCAACGCGTGACCAGCCCCATCACCGGCACGCCATGCTTTTTCTACAAGGTTGATATTGAGAGGTGGGTGAGAGATAAGAGTGGCGGGCACTGGTCCCATGCGGCGACCGACGCCGAAGGCGTCCGGTTCTACCTCGAGGACGCAACGGGTAAGGTTTTGGTCGATGCTCATGGAGCCGAATACGATTTGATTCTGACCACGAAACGCGAAACAGGACGGGGCGTTGGGGCTTCGTTGGGACGCCTATTCGGCGGAACTCGAGACTTGAGCCCGACAACCGACTCCGGGGTTTCTGACTCTGACCTGCTCGATTACGCAGAGTCGGTGGTTTCGACGGCCCACACCACTTTCTCTGTTGACGGAGGGAGTCTTCTCTCAGGCCTGGGACGAGGCTCCCTAAGTCTGGGGATGGGTTCGGAACACCGTTATCGCTTGAGCGAGTATTGCATCGTTCCTGAACAATCGTACGACGTCACCGGGACTTGCGTTGAGAACCCCAATCCCCAGGACGAACACGACCGGAACATGATCGTGAAGGGGCAGAATGAACCCACGTTCTTGATCTCTTGGCGAAGTGAAAAGGAAATCGAGAGCGCGTTGCGAAATCGTGCAGCCCTTCATATTTTCGGCGGGGGAGCGCTCTCGGTCGCGTGTTTGGCCATTTTGCTATTCAGGCTCGGCTGGCTGTAGAGCAGTGACGAGTGACCAGTGGCGAGTGACGAGCGCGGAAAAAACTAGAAAATGCCCAGGTTGCGCCTGGTTCATAACGGCCGAACCTTGTTACGTTTACAAATCAATATTCCCACTGCGTGTTTTGCTTTTCACTCGTCACTTGTCACTCGTCACTTCATCGGAGGCCGCGCCTAGTTTGACTGCAAGGTGAAGGAGAAGCCCGCAAATAACTTGAGAGGAGCGGTAGGATGGGAGTTGCGATCTTGATTGGATTGGTTGTGGTCCTGGTGGGGGTGGGAGTCTTCGTCTATTTCATCACTGTTTACAACAGCCTGGTGCGCCTACGGAATGACATTGACAAGGCGTGGGCCAACATTGACGTCCTGCTCAAGCAACGTCACGACGAACTGCCCAAGCTGATCGAGACCTGCAAAGGCTACATGCAGTACGAGCAGAAAACCTTTCAGCTCATTACCGAAGCCCGTACCGCCTTCATGAGAGCGAACACGGTGGCTGAGAAGGCCCAGGCTGATAACCTCATAACTGGCGCATTGAGATCGCTATTTGCGGTCGCGGAGAATTATCCCGAGCTGAAGGCCAACAATGATTTCATGCAGCTCCAGAACCGGATATCCGAACTGGAAGAAAAGATTGCCGACCGCCGCGAGTTCTTTAATGACGACGTGAACACTTACAACATCCGAATCCAGCAACTGCCGGATGTCTTTATTGCGGGCATGATGGGCTTGCAACGCAAAGACCTGTTCAAGGTGACAGAGGAAGACCGCCACGACGTGGAAGTGAAGCTCGGTCAGTAGGTGGTAGGTGGTATGTGGCAGATGGGGACAAGCAAGGCGGAGATCCTACTGCGTGTCGTCTACCGACCAATCAGCGCGAAGGATGTGAAAGGAGTCTGCTGTGGTACTTGCATTGTTTCTGGGTGGATTGATTGTTGGGCTCGCGGTGGTGGCGGTGCTGGCAATCATCGTCATCGCCATCATCATGTATTTTGTGGGCCTTTACAACAGCCTCGTGACATTCAAGAACAATATCGAACGGTCATTCTCCAATATCGATGTCTTGCTCAAGCAGCGCCACGACGAGCTTCCCAAATTGATCGAGACCTGCAAGGGTTACATGCAGTACGAGCAGAAAACCTTGCAAGCCGTCACCGAGGCCCGCACGGCCTTTATGCGCGCCACCACGCCGGCGGAAAAGGCTCAGGCGGATAACATGGTGAGCGGGGCGCTCAAGACTTTGTTTGCGGTGGCTGAGAAATACCCCGACTTGAAAGCCAACACCAACTTCATGCAGCTCCAGGGCCGCATCACGGAACTGGAAACCAAGATTGCGGCGCAACGCAGCGCTTACAACGAGGATGTGAACGCTTTCAACATCCGCATCGCCCAGATCCCCGCAAATCTCGTCGCCGGGTTTATGGGCCTCCAGCCCCATGCTCTCTTCCAAGTTGCCGCAGCGGACCGCGAGGACGTCAAGGTCAGCTTCACTTAGTCATCTCGGGGAGGTTCGATATCGCGGGCACCCTTCCAAGTTTTGCGTTGCCCCAAACCATTATGTCCGTTAAGATGAGTTCCAGTTCTAGCCATGTCGCTCAAGAGATACCTCGACGAAATCGGGTCGGTGGCCAGCGAGATAGGACTCTACACGCCGCTTGCTACCCACGTCTTCGGAGCGCTTCTCGGCTACCCGGCGAAGCACAGGGTTATCAACAAGTCCGGCACGCATGGCATCCCTGACATCCGGCTGTATTCCCAAGAGGATGATTCCCAGTGGGCCGTCGTCGAGGTCAAGTTCGAGGACGGCGAGATCCGCGAACAGGTGAAGCGCGATCGAATCTGGAACGAGCAGATTCTCGGTCACGGTTACATCTCGCCGGACACTTTCTACGTAGTCCTTTGTGCCCCACGCACGTTCCTTGTCTGTGATCTGGAGGGTCAGATTCTGGAGGCGCTTCAAATTGAAGCGGGTCACTTGCTCGATCCGCGCACCGGCGCGGAGTTCCCTCTTACGGACACAAGCTTCCGCGAGCGCCTGTTCGCCGTAAGTTATGCCGCGTCACTCGAACGAAAGCAATTTGAGGCTTTCCGCGCCGGCGAGCTTAAGAGCGGCCACATCCCCATCACGCTGGAAACGCTTCCACATTTGCAGTCGGTTTTCGAAGGCGCTATCGGGAAACTCAAGGAGTACTGCCGTTTTTACTTTCGCGAGCTTCAGGCGGAGTACCAAGGGACCAGCCAGGAAATCGCCCAGATCGACCAGAAGCTCGAAGACATCGGTTCAGGGGCAATCAAAACGCGCCAGAAGCTCCTTTATAAGAAGCGTACCTTGCGAGCCCGCCACCGCCTTGCCCTGCAACTCTTCGAATACGAAAATGATTACGAGCGCTTCAAGCACGACCAGACCTACGCGGGAACCCAGGAAGAAGAACATTTTGAGGATATTTTCTGCACCAACACGGCCTACGTCGCGCTTAGCCGGCTCTTCTTCGTGCGCATCTGCGAGGATGTGGGGCTGACCACGCGCAAGATCTCCAATTCCGGCATCGCCGTCTGGCGCAACTTCGTCGAGAATATTAAAGGCCACTACCAGGACCTCCTGGACGTTGCCTTCAAAGACGTCGCCCACGTCTACGTCAGCCTGTTTGAGCCGACGGTCTTTGACTGGTTCGGCAAGGGAAACACCAAGCTCCACGACATTCTGGAACGGATTCTCTTCCGCCTCAACGCTTTCAACTTTCGCGATATCAATCGCGATGTGCTGGGCTCGATCTACCAGTATTTCCGGCCCCGCGTCGAGCGCCGGAGACTGGGCGAGTACTATACGCCGGTTGAAGTCGTGGATTACATCCTCGCGCGGACAGGGATTGCGTCGGACACCGGCTTGATGGAGAAGCGCATCCTTGACCCGGCTTGCGGGTCGTTTACCTTTGGCGTCCGCGCTATGCTGGCGTTGCTGAAAGCCGGCGCACACCTTTCTCCCGAAAACAAGATCGAGTTGGTTCGCCGCTGTCTTCGCGGCCAGGACATCAATCCCTTCTCTGTTTTCCTTTCCCATCTCAGCCTCCTGTTCGCACTTCTTGAGACCTATCTCCAGGCGAAGCGCTCCAACCCGGCATATGAGATCGCGCCAATGGATGTCGCCGTCCAGAACTCGCTGACTCAGGCGATTCCCGAAGAATCGGACATCGGGCAGGCAAGCGATGAAGGCGCCGGCGATGCCGGGGCCGGGACGCTTCCGGCGTTCGACTATGTAGTGGGAAATCCGCCCTTCGTACGCAACGAGAGGCTGCCCGAACAGGACCGCGAGGTGCTGAACGAGATCTTTCCCACGCTCGCCGTGAAAAACACCGACCTTGCCGCCTATTTTCTTTACGCGGCCACCAGATACATGATCAAAGAGGGCGGAAAGGTCGGTATGGTCGCTCCGCTGGCCATCGCTAACGCCCAGTGGGCTGCTTACTTGAGAAACGTTCTCAAGGACCACACAATCTCTGAGCTCGTTTCGCTTGAGTGGTGTGCCAAGCAAGCCTTCCCCGGCGCCGACATCGTGCCCATGCTGGTTTTTTTGCAGAAGGGCGAGTGCCCACCCGACCACAAAGTCCGCCTCGTGCGGGGAATTGCCAGCCTCGCCGAACTCAAGTCTTATGCGGAAGACGACGCGCTTCTCGTGGCTACGTCGTCACTGGTGCCGTTCCAGGATTGGGCGGCCCTTAGTCCGTTCGGCGATTGGTGCTTGGACGTCGCGGAAGAGGACTTACCTCTCCTGCGGAAGCTGAACCTATGTCCGAGCTTGGGGGATGGCTTCGCTCAATGTTCCTATGGGGTCAAGGCGGGTAACAGCCCCAAGTTCTTGCGGCCTTCCAAGGCCGGAGAAGCCAAGCCGGGAGAAGTCCCTTTTGTTAAGGGGCAGCATGTTGCGGCATTCCAAGTGGCCATGGGCACGGACGAGCTTGCCAATCTTGCCAAGCTCGGTTCGGCAGAGGATCCTTCCATCTGGGGCGAGCTTGACTTTTACCGCGCGAATGTTGGAAAGTCGGATACGACGGGCCTTGGGCGGTTCGATTATGAAACGCCCCACATGCTGGCCGCCGGCTCACCCAGCGACACGTTATGCTGCCTCGTTCCTGAGGTGTACGTCACTCTGGTAGCCGCCGTAGCCGACCCTCTCGAGGTAGTTGCCAACAATAGCGTCATCGCTGTGGTACCGAAGAGGTACAGCGCCCACTGTCTCGCCGCGATCATCAATTCTCGGGTATCGCGATACTATGCCTTCCTTACCCTCAGGTCTGCCATCCTCCTCAGGCGGCGAGCGCATTGGTTTCCGCGGGCACTCAAAGCGCTACGCATGCCAGAGCTGACTCCCCGCAGCGCAGGAGCGCTTCACAACTTCGCGGTCGAGGCATGCGATCTGTCGGGGCACGTGGCGCGAAACCTGCTGGACGCATACGCCGATTGGGTTGCCGACATTGCGCTCTTCACCAAGGCCGGATTTCTTGGCGTGCAGGCGCGAGGTCTGGAGGTTATCGACCGGGAGGACTTGGCGGCGGTCCAACCTCAGGGGAACAAGGTTGCCGTCGACGGGGGCGAAATCCGGTGCGATTCCGCAGATACCCTTCTACTCACGCGCACAGCCTTGCTAGCAAGCGACAAGGACGAGTTCACTGCCCACGATGTCGAGAACGCGCCCATTCCCTCCGACTCGAACGTTCGCGGCGTCCTGGCCCAAAAGATCCGTGACTTTGCTGCTGACCAGGAGAGGATTCAAAGCCGCGTCCTTCGAATCCTGGAAAAGATCGATGAGATCGTCGCGGAAGGGTTAGGTCTGACGGCGGCCGAGCATGAGGTGATCCGCCGGCGCTGCCAGGAATTCCCACTCTCTGTTACCGTCGAGCGGCCTCGCTTCGCTTGGAGCGCTGACCGGAAGCGGCAGGCGCGCAGGACCTATCGCCCGGGAGAACGTTTTAGGTAGTGTCGGTTTACCTCGGGCAGTTGGTAGCGCCGCGAGGCGAGACCTGATTCGAGTCTGTCCAATACGGTCCAACATGCTCACGGAAACTTACAGAAACCCTCAGGTGGGCGCCGGTCCCAAAGGAGGGTGTGGGTGTACACCCCAATCAGAGTGCGGCGGGGTCATCTCCATCAATACTTAATCCATTGCTTGTAACGGAGGTATTGTTGGAGCCAGGGCCGCGACCAGGGATTACGGGCGCAGTAGAAGACCGAAATTGCGGATATGAGCAAAAAAGCCAGGGCCATGCCGCGGAACCAGCGGTGAGTGGTTTTGCCCCGCAGCCCCTCCGGAAGCAGCATGAGCCATAAAGGGATCAGCCAGAAAAACCAGCGCAGGCCGCAGCACATCCCGCCGTAGTTCCGATTACCGGCGAAGAAAGTATAGAAGACGAGCAACAACAAGGTGAGGAAGGCAGCAAGCGCCGCGAAGGCGTGTAGTGGGCTTCCTCGGGACCGGAGGGAACTCCAGACCCCCATCAGGGTGAAGATGAATATCGGGGAGAGTGAGAGAATCCCGTGATGACCGACCAGCATGTGGAACAGGTACACGGGCCAGGGTTCATACATGTTGTCGATTCCCTTGCCGATTTGCCCCGTCGGCTTTCCGCTTGCGGGATCGACCTCGCTGCCTACCAGCCGGCCTGATGCCGGATCAATCAACCAATAGGAGCCGGGAAATACGTAGGCTGACTTGTGCGTGTAAGCGGGTCTAAGGTCTCCGGTGACCAAGTAGTTCGTCGAGAAATGCCCGGCGATAGGGACCAACGCAAGGGGAAGAAACCAGGTCAAAGTCTGCCGCCGCGCCTTCCAGGCCAGCCCGGCGCCGAGTGCCACCAGGAAGGCAGTGGCCGGGAATTCGTTCACAGCGGCGAATCCTGCAAAGAACCCTGCCAGGGCAAAGAGCCGCCACCCGCGCTGCCCCTCGCGCCAGATCAGGAAAGCAGGATAGAGCGCGAAGAAGGAGCTGAAGGCTGCGATGGTGTGGTTGTTCAGCGTGATGCTGAAACCCGTCAAGAATGTTCCCAGCCCCGCTGCCGCCATGGTGTAGGCTCGAATCCAGGGATCAAGGGCGAGCCTGTCGAGGAGACGCGAGAAGAGAACCAGAAAGAAGACCAGCGGCGGCAGATTTATGGTGGCGACGATAATGTGGATGACACTTTGGGGGCTATTGCGAAAACTCAGCCGGCCGAAGCTCAGTTTCTTCAGGAGCAGGTACTCGCCGGCGAGTAAAGTCGGCAACAGGGGAGGCTTGGAGGAATAGTAGTGGCCGTTGAGCTGCACCCGGTCAATCGTAGTAGGCCAGGGGGTTTCATCAATGTCGTAGGTCCCTCGTTCCGCGAGGCTGTAGACCGTCGCCCATCGCGACAGGTCGTTTACGCCGTAAAAGGGTCGGGCCAAGAGAATCAAGCCGAGCACGGCCCCTGCAGTCACGGCAATCAATATGAAGTCCAGGCGCCTCCTTTCGGCAAAAGGGTCGTTTTGCGCGTTGAGTTGTGCCGGAACGTTCAATTGCTTTCTTCTTTCCTTTTTTCGCGATCTTCGTCTGTCATCCCGTGTCTTGAGTTGTGTCGGATCGTTCATCTCCCGTTCCCCCGAGTGGGTGGAGTAAGTTCTGCAATGCTGTACTTGTGCTCATTCCGAATGTTCTGAGAAGCGACCAGTTCACCGAGAAATCCGATGGCCAGCATTTGAAACCCAATGATGAGGCAGGCGAGAGAATAGATCAGCAGAGGCCGGGTCCCAATGGGCCCAAAGCCAGGCACCCTAAAGCGCGCCAGCACCCAGCACACCGCAAGGTAGGAGAGCCCGGCCGCTCCGAGCAAGAAGGCGGAAAGACCGATCCCGCCCAGCAGATGAAGCGGACGCTCGCCGAAGACAGTCAGGAATACGACGCTAAGGAGATCCAGGAAACCCTTAACAAAACGATGGAATCTGTACTTCGATCGTCCGTAGCGCCTGGGATGATGCTCGACGGGCAGCTCCGCGACGCGGTATCCGCGGGCGTGGGCCATCACGGGGATGAAGCGGTGCAACTCTCCGTAGAGAGGCAGCTCCTTGACCACCTCGGCGCGAAAGCACTTGAGCCCGCAATTATGGTCGTGCAGCTTAAGGCCCGTCAGGCAACTGACGAGCCAGTTGAACACGCGGCTGGGCCAGACCTTGTGCCAGGGGTCTTTCCTGACCCGCTTCCAGCCATTAACGACGTCGAATCCTTCCTCCAGCTTGGCCAGGAATCTTGGAATTTCAGCGGGGTCGTCCTGCAAATCTGCATCCATCTGGAGCACCACCTGCCCCAGCGCGGCATCGAACCCCGCGGCGAGTGCGGCGGCCTTGCCAAAGTTGCGCCGGAAGCGAATGCCGCGAATACGCGGGTCGGCAGTGGCGAACCGGCGAATCTTATCCCAGGAGCCATCCCGGCTGCCGTCGTCCACGAAAATCACCTCGAGGGATAGCCCGTGCGTCGCAGCCACGGTGAGCAAGGCGTTTCCCAGTTCCTCCAGGCTCTCGGACTCGTTGAGGAGGGGAACGACGATGCTGACCAGCTCGGGTTTGCCCAGCTTCAATTCCATTGACGATCCACAATCAAGAGCGCGCCGGCGGCAGAGGCCTCCGCCACGATCCAAACAATCCGCAAGATCACGGCGGCGACAATGGCGCGCTCAGAACCTATCACAGGTTCAAGCGTTTCGGCCAGAATTCATTCGCAGCCGCCCAGCCCGTGCACCGCCGCCTTCGGCTGCAACCGGAGACCGAGTTTTCACTGCCGATTGCCCCGCCGTGGCGGGTCGATTGAGAGGGGGCGTAGCAACTTCCTCAGGGCTTTGATGGCACGATAAGCATTGAGTTGGAATATTCGCCTCAGCCGGAAAAGATCGTTGACTGGGTCACGGAAGCTTATCGGGAGACCAACCGCTTGATGCAGGACCTCGGCATTCGCAGCTAGTCGGCAGGGGCAGTTCTGAATTCTGAATTGGCCCAGTCCCCTTCCCCTTTTCTCGATTGATCCACCGGATTCCCTGTCATGCCGAGCCCGTTCTCCCGCCGCGGCGGGATCAGGGTAAACTCCGCGAAGCATCTCTGCAGTTCCTTCCCATGGGCAACCGGCCAATTTTGCATGGCAACTGCCGACCCGCCGCGGCGGGTTCGTCGTCCGCCAATAAGAATGGCGGACTCCTCAGGATGACAAGCGCGGGGTACGCACATTGCCCAAAAAGCAGGGCTCCTCAGGATGACAAACAGGAGGTACGCACATTGTTGCCACGATTCACCCCAACTAAAACTTATGATTTCAGGTTAAATATCGCGGGGTTTTCTGCCACATTCATCGCGCTGAGAAGTCAGGAAAGTCTTCAAGCCCGGAGGGAGGATATTGATGAACTACAGAAAGTTCGGGCGAGCCGGGGGCGAGTTGCAGCATGAGGTGACGGCAGTGTGAACGGGGAGGGCGCCGAACGCGTTGTACGCCTCAGGCCTGGCGCGGCCAGCGCAGGACGCGCGCTGGCAAGGTGATGATCGCGGTAAGCAGCTCAAAGACCCCTCCCACCGCGATGCCTACGAGGCGGAAGGGCAAAAGCAATAACCAGACCAACGGGTACAGAACCAAGGCCAGCAACGCCAGCGGCCAGCAAAGAACCAAGAGTATACACCAGAGGAAGAATTTGACCATCGGGCAACCTCCAGAATGCCGTCTGGTTTAATCATACGCAGCACGCCCGAGAATGTTCCGTTTTTCTGCTTCCTGATTTCTAGTTTCTGGTTTCATTTTTGTTCTTTGCCTCTCAGCCGCTGGCGATCATACCAATCAAAAGTGGAAGCGGTAGCGCAGCTCGCCGTAAATCTGGCGCGGGTTCACAAAGTGTGTACCTCCGAAAGTATTGCTGTCATCCAACATAAAGCGGTTATTAGCCAGGTTAACCGCGTTCAGGGAGACCGACCATCTCTCTCCGAAGTACTTGCCCAGGGCAAGGTCAACCGTGGTGTGGGGCGGCAGATGTGCCGGGCCATCGCCGTTCAAGAAGCCTGACCCGAAGTTGACGGCGGCGGTGGCCCAAAAGCGGCGAGGCAGTCTGAGAGAGAGGACGGTGCTCAAAGTGTTGCGCTGGTCGTGGTCGAGCAAGAAATAACTTGTGGGTGCGAACTCGATCAAGCCTCCCGTGATCGGCCCCAGACCCTCGGCCAGTTGGTTCGAATAGGCAATCCGTAGTTGAGCATGGCCAAGGATTTCCGGTGAGCGCACCGTGACCTCCGTTCCGTTAATGAGCGCGGCCAGATCGGTCAACGGTATAAAGATGCCGGAATTGCCGATCACATCATGGTCCAGAAAGTTGCGAGCATTGGTGTGGAAGTTATCCACCTCAACCGCCCAGCCGCGAAACGGAATGGTCAAACCGATATCGTGTTGGATGTCTCGCTCGCCCTGCAACGGAACGAAACCAAAACCCTGATTCAGGGTAAATTGCAGCAGAGGACCGGAAAGGCTCTCGAGCGGCGGAGGCTGATAATAGGACGCGTAGTAACCCCGTACGATCCAATGGAGACGTGGCAGACGAATGCCGCCACCCAGCCGAGGGGCGGCGGCATTCTCGCTGAGCAGCCCACCATAATGCGTCAGCCGGACGCCGGCGTCCACGGTAAGCCAGGAAGTCGCCCGGTACTGGTCCTCCACGAAGAGAGACTCCGTATTCGCCCAATGGCGCTCCTGCTGTTGAACCACTTGGCCGCCCGGATTCGCCGTCAAACCAAAGAAGGTGTTATCGTGTTGAGCCCAGACCTCGAGGCCGGTTCGAGCGTTGTGCCCTTTCTTTTGCGCCAAAAGCAGAGCACGTGCCCCCACATAAGTTGAGCGGCTATTGTCGTCCAGGACGAACGGCGTATCCCCTTGCCCGCCCACATAGTGCGCGTTGTTGAAGTGGAAATAAGGAGAGAGGGAGAACAGCAATCCGCCGCGCGTGGTGTGAACCCACTGAAAACCCACTAAGTAATCTCGTTCGAGATCGAGATCGCGAATGCCAGCCGCCTGGTCGCCAGGTGTGTTCGGGATTTGATAATGGTCACCGCGCAGGGAGGCGATCCACCGCACCTGGTCTTGCGCAGAGGGGTTATACAAGAGGGAGAGGAACCCGCCCAATCCTCCCACCTGGTCGTGAATCACAGCCGAGGTGGGTGTGCCCAGGCCTAGGTCAGACCGGTTGCCATCCAAGCTGGCGTAATAGGCAAAGCGCTCCGTGTGTCCGCCAAGGTTAAGCTGGTCATCTGTGGTGTGGAAGTTGCCATAGGAAGTAACCAACTCGGCGTCGTTGTTGCGCTCGAACCCCGAAGGCGTGATGACGTTGAAAAAGCCGTAGGTGCGGTCTCCATACTCGCTCGAGTAGCCGCCGCGCTGGACTTCCAGTGATTCCACGTTTTTGGGGTTAATCAAAGGCGCCACATTGGCGGCGATGTTGGTATTGATCACGGGAATGCCGTCGAAGAACCAGTTCACCTGGTGGCCGCCTCGCATATGAAGCATGTCGTGCACCACGTAGGCGCCAGGCACGTAATCGGTGATCATGGCCAGGCTGTTCGTCTGATCCGCGCCCGGAGTCTGCGCAATTTCCTGCGGCGAGACCGCGGTTTGGACAGTGGAGGACTGCGTGTTGAGTTTGCTGACCGCGCCCGAAACCTCCACCGTTTGTTTGAGCCCCGCGATCTCCAGTTGGAAATGGAAAATCGGAGCCTTGCCTGAGGTCACGGTGATTTGTTGTCGGGAGGGCGCAAAGTTTGGGGCACTCACCGAGACCTCATAGTCCCCCACTGGGACGGCGTCGAACTGAAATTCGCCGTCGGCATTCGACTGCGCTGTTTGGGTGCATCCCGAAGCGAGAGCGCGAAGGGTCACCTGCGCGCCCGGGATAGGGCGGTGGGTCGGATCGTGAACGATACCGCGAAAACTTGCAGGAACTGTGGCGTAGAACTGCGGTGCTGACAACAGGACTAACGCAACGGCAAAAAAGGCATGCCGTGGACGCATTTCTAACCTCCTCGAAAACTCACCAACCCGTGCAGAACTTGGGGGACAGCGGGCGTTAGGGAGCACGGTGCGCGCAAGCTATTGAGGCAAGCCTGCGCCGACCAAATCTTCGCCCGCGCCTATCTTGTGGCTTAGCTATTTACAGATTGCTGAAGAACCGGTTCCCGGTGTCATTCTGAGGATTACAGCAGCATGGCTTTTTCAGCAAGCTGTCATAGGGTCCTTGGAGGTTCATCCGGTGGGGGGATAAAAGCATCTTCTGGTGCAAGTGATTTGGCCACTTGACGGTAAGGAGATGAGTCCAGCTTCGCGGGCTCGTCGGACCCGGGCAGGTCAAAGATTAAGCGAACTGAAGTGGTCAGTGCAGGTACCGGGGGACCCTGCGAAATGCCGCAGGTACACGCCATCATGGAACGCGACTGGGGTGCCTTGGACATCGGGCATCGTCCAGGCATTGGGGAATGTGACGAATGCATTGGGCAGTTCTTGCAGCAGCAACAGGCCGAGGAAGCGCAACACCCCGCGTGCTGGCCTTTCTGAGCCAACAGCGACACACCTGGAACGAGGAAAAGAAGGAGCGAGAGCGATAAAGCCCAAGCCTTTTTTGTGGTTTTCATGCCCCATTTCTTTATACCAAGTCATAAGGAGGATCGTCAAGCGGTAAGGGAGTTGGGTAGTGGTGGCATTTGAAATCGCCCCTCATAATCCACAAGCATGGACCGATCTTAAACGACACCGTGAATGGATTCCCCATAGCACCTCTTCCGAAATTCTCCGTGTCTTGCGAAGAATTTCTGCGACCATCGTTGGGCCGAGAATGGCGGGAGAACCCGATCTTCGTTTGCGGCTGAAGGGCGTGCCGTCAGCACTTGCGGTGCTACTACCGGCCTGTGTAGGATATTACAGTGCAGGGACTAAGGGCGCAAAGTGAGTCCAATTGAGGCAGAAAGCAGAAGCAGGGTAGGGGTAGTCCTCTTCCAGTTGGGCGGCCCGGACTCCCTTGAGGCGGTCGAGCCTTTCCTCTATAACCTCTTCTGCGATCCGGATATCATCGACTTCCCGTTAGCTCGGCTGGCCCGCGAGCCTCTGGCTCGACTTGTTTCGTCGCGGCGTGCCAGGCGAGTCCAAAAACACTATGCCCGGATTGGCGGCAGGTCTCCCCTCCGCGAACTGACGGAACTTCAGGCCCGCAGGCTCGAAAGCGAGTTGCGCAATTCTCTCGACGCGCATGTTTTCGTAGCCATGCGTTACTGGCATCCACTAACCGAAGAGGCTGTCCGCCAGGTCCTGAATCATCAAGTCCGAAGGCTTGTGCTGCTGCCTTTGTATCCCCAATTCTCCGTCGTCACCACCGGCAGCAGTCTGAAAGAGTGGGAGCGCAACTTCTCACCCGGCCACCCTGTCGATGTAAGAATCGTCCGCGACTACCACACTCACCCTCTTTACATTGAAGCGATCGTCGAACGTGTGAACGAAGGTCTCGAGCAGTTTCGGCAGACGAATGGATCTGCCCTGCGCCTCCCTTCAGATGTCCATTTGCTTTTCAGCGCCCACGGAGTTCCGGAGACGATTATCAAGTCGGGCGATCCCTACCAGGCACAGATTGAAGCCACCGTGAGATTGGTAATGGAGCGGGGGGCGTGGCCGAACCCGCACAGCCTTTGCTACCAGAGTCGTTCCGGTCCGGGCCGATGGCTGGGTCCCTCCCTCCACGCGGCCCTTCAGACTCTTGCCTCAAGAGGAAGCGAGCGAGTTCTGGTGGTGCCGATTTCTTTCGTCTCCGACCACGTCGAAACGCTTTACGAAATCGATATCGAAGCGCGCGAGTTAGCCGAGCGTCTTGGCATCCAACGTTTTCATGTCACGATGGGATTGAATGGTTCGCCGACATTCATTCGGGCCCTTGCCGACCTTGTGCTTCAAGCCCTGGCGGGACCACAGACCGCGGAGGTCTTGACAAATGCGCGGCCCTAAGGTAGCCTACTAACATGGACCTTGACGAAGAGGCCGTCCGGAGCTGGCGAGGTTGCAGCCCGCACCGGCCCTGCGAAGCCAGGGAGGTAGGACTGATTTTCATTAGCGAAGATCCTCGGCTGGTCAGGGTGATGGGAATTCCGATGACCGAGTGCTCGAGCAAGGCCTCGGCAAATGTTCCAGAGACGCGCAGGAAGTTCACAAAAGATGTTAAATCTAACGGAACGAACCTAAGAAGTCCTTTAGAATCAACAAAACTGCCCAAAAAACGAACCCAAAAGGCGTGCAAAAGGGGCCGAAAAATGTGCCAAGAGTATGCAAAAAAACTCAAACGAAGCGAAAGAGCGACCCCAAAAGGCCAAATTCTAGACGAGGGGAGCCCCCGCCAAGCGCGCTTCGCGCTGGCTCCCCTCCTGCCGCGGCGGGAGGGGAGTTCTTGCCGAACCCTCCGCAGGGAACCAAATCGCGCTGCGATATATCAGGCGGGTTTCTCTTGATCTGCGTCAACTCTTGATTGTTTTCGCGATTTGTTGTTACCAGACGTTGACACGTGCTTCAGCTTTCATTTATATTGGGTTTTTAGGGCCTGGCTGGAAAACAAATCTCTTTGCTACCCCGTAATTAGAGGAGCTTCGAGCATGGCGAATGCGGACGGTGCGCCTTCAACGACTTCGGCGAAGGCTCTGGAGGCTAGTTCTGTTGCCACTCCCTCTAAGCCTGGGGCAAAGCCAGCCGCTCCACCCAAACCTGCAAGCAGCTCCGCTCAAGAGATTCCTGACTCAGGGAAGATGCGACGGCGCATCATCTGGAGTTGCGTGTGGGGATTCGTCATCGCCAATTTCCTGATGTTCCTGCGCTTTTTCTTCCCGCGTGTCCTCTTTGAGCCGGAGACAGTACACGTCATCGGTTATCCATCGGACTTCCAGATCGGGGTCAATGAGAAATACAAGCAGGCCTACCGAATTTGGGTGGTCAAAGAGCCTCCCCGTCTTTTCTGCATTTTTGCCAAGTGCACGCACCTGGGTTGCACGCCGGATTGGAAGCCGGCCGAGAACAAGTTCAAATGCCCTTGCCACGGGAGCGGTTACACACCCGAAGGGGTCAACTTTGAAGGGCCCGCACCGCGGCCCATGGATCGCGCCCACGTGGAGCTAGGGTCCGAAGGGCAGATCGTGGTGGACACCAGCCGGTTGTATTCCTGGTTCAAGAGCCAGGGCGGCCCAGACGACTTTGATGATCCCGGCGCTTTTATAACCGTGTAAGGGCAGTGGCTAGTGGTTAGTACTACTACGTTAAGTTATTGACCTCCCACAGGAGAGGTGCTAAGCTCCGGTCCATGACCGAGAGCGAAATCGAGAAATGTCGAAAGCGCTTGGAACAATTCTTGGCCGACCTGCTGGAGCCGCTGGGGCGGCGCGAGCGACGCCATTGGAGCTCGGTGTACATCCGCGGCTTGTTG
>Ga0208321_1000055_pt1 | contig 147868 bp, 116 predicted proteins | sample June2015DPH_4_15_FD_184692 | JGI IMG/M metagenome (GOLD analysis project Ga0208321, IMG submission 184692) | Peatland microbial communities from SPRUCE experiment site at the Marcell Experimental Forest, Minnesota, USA - June2015DPH_4_150... | ecosystem: Environmental > Terrestrial > Soil >...
TTGAGGCCCACCGACCGCCTCGGCGGTCCCATCAACGGAGGTAAATAACACTTCCGTCTTACGTCCACAAGCGGAGCCGCTACGTTCTTACATGCTCGTCGGGCTGGGGCGAAGCCCCGTTAGTGTCCTGAATCAGAAGTTCGCTTACAAAGTGTTTCTCATGCGGGCGGTCTTTTCTGAGCCCCGTTAGGGGCGGAAGATTGTAGCCCAGGGCGCAAGCCCTGGGGGAGGGCCCTCACCCTGCCTTCGGCACCCCTCTCCCGCCCGAGCGGGAGAGGGGACGGGGGTGAGGGAGGGCTCGCCGACCCATCCCGCCCTGCGGGACCGTGGGCTACATTCTTTCGCCCCGACAAGTCGGGGCTGACTTATTCAACGAACTTCTGACTCAGGACACTAGAGCAGTGACCCGCCGCGGCGGGACGAGTGACGAGCAGAATTTTGAATAGTGAATGGTGAATAGTGAATGGTGAATTGCGGACGCAGAGTTTGCTTTGCGCGCCGCGCCCGGGGCCTCTCACTGCGAGGCTTCCTCGGTTCACAATTCATAAGTTACTATTCACCATTCATAATTGGCCCAGCCCCTCGTCCCCACTTTTCTGCTCTCCGCCCACTGCCCACTGCCTACTGCTCGCCGCCTACTCTCACGGGCTAGGGGTTCTGGCTCTCCTTCTCCAGGAGCTCACGGACCTTGCGGTAGGTAGCATACATTTGCGGAAGCCGGGCATAAGCCGCGACACATCTGATCCACAGCGAGTTGTCAATAGCCGGGGAGCCGGACATTATGCGGTTGGGTTCGACATCACTGTGAATGCCGGATTGGGCGGACACCACCACATTGTCTCCGATAGTCACATGGCCCGCTATGCCGACTTGGCCGGTGAGGATCACGTTCCGGCCCACTTTGGTGGTACCGGCAAGGCCCACCTGTCCGCAGAGGAGAGTATTCTCCCCGATTTCGCAGGCGTGTCCTACCTGAACGAGATTGTCGATTTTTGCGCCGCGGTGGATGCGCGTTTCTCCCACGGCGGCCCGGTCGATACAGGCATAGGCTTGAATCTCGACACCATCCTCGATGGCCACCGTCCCGGACTGCACTATTTTGTAGTAAGAGCCATCCGCCTGGCGTGCGAACCCGAAGCCATCCGTCCCGATAACCGCGCCATTCTGCAAGGTCACGTCGTCGCCGATGCGAACGAATTCACGTACCACCGCATGCGCATGGGCGAAGAAGCGGCGTCCAATCCTGGCCCCTCGGTAAACCACCACGTGGCTTTTCAGCACGCAGTCATCCCCAATCTCCACTCCTTCTTCGAGGACCACGTAGGGGCCGATGGAAGGAGCGCGGCCCAATTGGACGTCCGGGGCGATGACGGCCGTGGGATGAATGCCCGGTGGAGGCCGGTAAAGAGGATGGAAGAACTCCAGGGCCTTGGCAAACGTGAGGTAAGGATTCGCCGAACGCAAGGCGGGCCGGCCCTCCAGGTCCTCCTCCGGGCTGGCAATGATGGCCGCCGCGCGTGTCGTCTTGATTTTGCGCAGGTACTTAGGATTGGCAAGAAAAGTCAATTCGCCGGGTGTAGCCTCGTCCATTCCGGCGACGCCGGTGATTTCGAGTTCTTCCGGACCTTCGAGCTGGCATTCAAGCCGCGCCGCAATTTCACCCAGTTTCATTGTTGTCTCCTTTTCAGAGTTCGTCCGGGGGAACAACCGCCTGGACTGAGCAGGCAATCCACCCCGAAGCCGCAAGGTTAGCAGCGGTCCGCCGTTTAGGCAATGCCTCGCACAGAAGTAATGGTACGCTGGTGCGCTTGGCAGAGAGGGGGAAACAGAAGTAAGCTCTCGGAACACCTACCTCTCCGGTGGCCCGATGGGAAGGCTGATGGAGCCGGCCGCCAGAGAGTGACATGATCTGGCTCCCGGTCTGGCGCGAAGAGCATCGTGCCCTGTTGGCGTGCGGCGGGGATGGGAAACGTGGCACTGGCTTTCCACTGATTGAGCGTCGCCGCCGGGTTCATTTCCGGGGTCAGGTCGGAGGTTTGCGCCCAAACATTTCATTGACCGCTAGGAGTTTCCTCTTGCCACGATGGCAGAAACGAGATAAGCTATGCTTGCCTGTGAGGCTCGTTTCGGTGGAGAGCCTATGATTAACAATCAACGCGCCGGAATCCGCATTCCGGTGGAATTCCCGGTAGAAGTGCGCTGGAAGAGTCGCTGGGGCCGCGCTCGCCACGTGGAGGGAAAGACCGGAAACATCAGTGGGAACGGGTTGTTCATGCGTATTCCCATCCGCCCTCCCCGCGAGACACCCGTAACCATGAGAGTAATTCTCCCTGTGACTGTTACGCGTGTCCCCGTTGAATTGCGTTGTAATGGGCGGGTCATCCGTTGGAGCTGCCCCGGCGAGTCGAGGGGGATGGGCGCCACGATTGACGAGTACGAATTCCGGCCCACGCGCACGCAAGCTCTTTGACGCTATCTGAATAGAGGATGCAAGATTCCTGGCGATTCAGCCATCATGCACGGCGCGGTGGTAGTGCATTCCCAAAGACCAATCAAGAACTCCATGGGCGGCGCGCGTCGTGGAGCCAGATCGCCCTCGCAAACACGTGGCATTGGGACGTGATTCTGGATGAGCCTCCGCAACGGCGGGAAGAAGAAGATCCGGGTTCTTATAGCCGACCGTGAAGGCATCTTCATGATTGGGCTGAAGAAGCTCTTCGCGGTGGAGGATGACCTGCGCGTCGTCGCGCAAGCCCAGTCCGCCCCGCAGTTGATCGAACTGACGAAATCCCTGCGCCCTCATCTGTATTTTATTCAGGCGGAAATCATAACGGAAGCTGGCGGCAATCTGCTTGAGGACATTCGTAAACAGGCGCCTAAGTGTAAAATCGTGGTCACGTCCTCCTCAATAGCCGAAGAAGAGGAGGGCATGCGATTCATCCAGTTGGGCGCTTCGGGCATCATTCTTAAGTCAGTGGAACCGTCGCTGTTCATTAAGTGCGCTCGCAAGGTAGTTTGGGAGAACGAAGTCTGGTTGCCGCGTCAGCAGGTTGCCCGCATAGCGAAGATTGCGGAAACGGGTGCCTCCCGACCACTAAGACCCGTAGATACGTTGACGCAGAGAGAGAAGACGATAATCAGCTACTTGATGCAGGGATGGCGAAATCGGGAAGTCGCCCAGCATCTGTCCATTACCGAACAAACGGTGAAGAATCACCTAAGGTCAATCTACGATAAAGTTGGGGTTTCGGACCGTCTGGAGCTGGTGCTTTACGCCATCCATCAGAAGATGGTACTTCCCCCCGTACAACCGCCCGCCTCCGGCTGAGGCACGCGCCCAGCCTGCCCGTTAATATTACTCGTCAAATTCCGTGCACTCGGAATGATGCAGAGACCAATGAGACTTGACCGGGATACCTTTGATCGGGAGCAGCCCCCAAGTGCGGGTTTCCCGGCATCCTGCTAAGGCTGCTATTTTTCCTCCCGCTCTGCAGCAGGGAAAAGACCAATCTGGCCTTCGGCAGTTGCGGTGTCACCGTGAAGTCCGCTCCCCTTTTGCGATAGCTTTCTCGGTCGCGCAATGGGTATCACGCCCAGGACAGTAATCTCGCTTAGCGCAGTTCGGGGAACGAAGATTCGCAAGTTGTTGGAGTAGACGTCCGCTGGCGTAACCAGAAATCCCTCCGGGCTGAGTTCCACGAGGTTGCTGGGCAGAAGTCCTTCCAGCACCTCCTTATCCTTGAAAGTCACCCGAACCCAAAGGCCGGCCAAACGGGGGCGGCTCTGGAAAAGTTTGCGTTCTGACCGCTGGGGGTTGCCGTCGAAATCCCTCACGAAGAAGACGCCCTTAATCTCATGCAAGGGAATATTGAGAGTCCGGCCTTCACGGTCGAGCATCCGGATGCCGTTTGGCCCCAAATAGGAAGCGGAGTCAACAAATCCCTTCACGAGGCCATGATCCAGCCTACGTACCACCACCTTCTTGTAAGTCGATTTGTGGTTGTCTTTCACGAGAGGCGCCATCCGCGGGAAATTTGCTTGCCGTGAAATGCAGCTTGGCCACGGAAAACCGCTTGTGCTAGTATAGGTGTTGAGCTAGGCCTGTCAAGTCTTTCGGCGCAGAGTCGGAGTGCGAATTCTTGAAGAAGGCTCATAATCTCTTGAAAAATAGTCGCTTAGTTTTCAGAGCGCAACTCGTGTCGTGGCTCTGCGGCAGCCCAAGCGCGTTCGTCGGTTCTTGTCGCGTCCCTTGATTTCTCTGGCTACACTCCTGAGGTAGAGTGACGAGAATGCCCGGCCGAAGCAAAGCTGAGCAGGAAAACGGAACGGCAGCGGACCACTTTGATCCGAAGCCGGCAAGCAGAGTGGCTGGCAGGAATGCATTTTGCGGCCGGCAAAATGGTTTGGATTCTTCACCGGGGCTACGCGAAGTCCATGACTACCTTGATTATGCACGTGTGGAAAGAGGCCTTGCCGCCAACAGTATCTCGAATTACCAACGGGACCTTATCCATTTCTACGGATTCCTGCGTGGCCGCGGGAAGAGTTTTGCGGAGGCAGACCGAGATGATGTTCGCGCCTTCCTGGCCGCCCTTTATGGCCGGGGGCTGAGCGCTCGAAGCGTGGCTCGTCATCTGATTTCCCTACGAAATTTCTTTCGATTCCTAGCGAAGGAGGATAGGATCCACAGCGATCCGACGGCGGAAGTCGATGCGCCCAAATTGGAACAAACGCTGCCGAGGTATCTCACCACCGACGAGGTTGACACTCTCCTAAGACAACCTGATATCTCCACGCCCCTTGGCCTTCGAGACAAGGCTATGCTAGAGCTCTTGTACGCCACCGGCATGAGGGTTTCTGAGCTGGTTCATCTTCGTTGGTCGGATCTTGATTCCGGTCTGGGCATCGTTCGTTGTTTGGGAAAAGGAAACAAGGAGAGGCTAATCCCCGTTGGCAAGTCTGCTCTGCGCGCTGTGGAAGCTTACTTGCTCGGCGGCCGCTCAGCATTCGGCAAGAACGGTCAGGAGCCCTTCCTCTTTCTCAACCGCCGGGGAGGGCCACTATCACGGGTGGGATTTTGGAAAATTCTGGCTGGGTATGGCCGGCGGGCGGGGATTGCAGTTCCCCTGACACCGCACCTGGTGCGTCACTCTTTCGCCACGCATCTGCTCGAACGCGGAGCTGACCTGCGCTCGATCCAACTTATGCTAGGTCACAGTGATATCTCGACAACTCAGATATATACGCACGTTTTGACGCAAAGGTTAAAGCAGGTCTATCAGACTCACCATCCTCGAGCCTGAACTTCAGGCCCCTGGGTTTTCAAGGAAATGGACGCCCAACTCCCATGAGCGACTACAACTTTCTGATGGAAAGCAAGCTCTCGCAAGAGCAATACAGTGTACTAGGCCTGATCAGCCGCTCGGCCTACGAACAGGGGTTGAACCTGTACCTCGTGGGAGGTGCGGTCCGAGATCTGACGTATGGGCAACAGGTGGTGCGTGACCTGGATTTCGCCCTCGAAGGCGATCTCAGGAAGATTCTTCGCCGCTTGGGATCAGAAGACTCGTCACCCATGACGGGGTTCTCATCGCGCCCAGTCATGGGCAACGGAGAGCCTCTGGCGCTTGAGTATCAGGAGTTTGACCCACATATTGCCGCGGCGGAACTTTGGTTCACGAATGGAGTGCGAGTGGAACTGGGCCAGTGCCGGGTGGATCTCTTTTCGAAACCCGGCCAGCGTCCGGAGATGCGACCCGCCACCATATTTGAAGATCTGAAGCGGCGTGATTTTTCACTAAATGCCATGGCGATTTCGCTCCATCCAAACTCGCGCGGCTTGCTTCTTGACCCTACCAACGGCGCTGCGGACATCGAAAGGCGGGAACTCAGAGTTCTGCATCCCCGAAGCTTTTCTGAAGACCCACTTCGGATTTACCGACTTCTGCGGTTTGGACTGCGCCTTGATTTCACGCCTGAGGAACGGACCAAGAAGTACTTCGAGACGGCCCTCCAGAATCACGCCTGGGAACGACTGGGTGCGGATCAACAGGGCCGTGAGCTCCGGGCGATCCTGCAGGAGGAGAACCCAGCGCGTGTTCTCAAAGTGCTTGTCGAGCGGAAACTCCTGGGGGGGCTGGACAAGAAACTGGCGTCCGCCCGGATAACCTACGACCGCTTTTCCAGGAGCCGCTCGGCGGCCCAGACCGTTCCGGGGGCCGATTCCTACCTGGTCAATTTTCTTTGCCTGGTGGAAAAGCTGAGTAGCAGTGAAAAACTAAGGATGGCGAAGAAGGTACTGAAAATCGGCAAAGTGATCAAGGAAGTCCTGAACATGGAGCGGGACGCCACAAAGCTCGCCCGGGTACTCGCCAGCTCGAAAGCCGCACTGCCGCGCCAGGTCTACACTCTGCTCGCCAAAGAGTCCCGCCACCTCTTGCTCTTCCTGCTGGTTTATTACCCGCAGGCCAAGGTTCATTCTCGCGTCAAAAACTATCTGACCAAGTACTTGCCGCTTCGGGCAAAGCTGCCTCGAGCGGAATTACAGGCCCTGGGATTCAAACCCGGAGCCAAGTTCGATCAGATCATCGAGAGCGTTTTCCTCGATCAGGTGGATGGCAAGATTAAAACCCCTCAGCAATTGACAAAAGCCTTGCGCGAAAGGGCCGGCATCAAAGAGCCGCCGCCTGCGCCTGAACCTCGCATGCACCGCCCACGGAAACCCAAAGAAATGGCGAAGCCCAAACATCTCGGGCAGGAGGCGGGGGCGCCTTCGGTCAATCCTCCCCAGAGCCTATCTCCGGCCCAGAGTTCGCCGAGGGCAAAGGATAAGGGAAAACTACCTGGCAAGACCCATCTGGCAGGGCGACTGAAGTATTAGACATTTTTTGGTGGCGGAACGAGAATTTGGTTCTGGTCATTTCACCTTGTCGAGTGCGGAGGAAAGCATCCGCTATCGGCATTCAGTTACAACCCTGAGGCCCGCTTGCTCATTGTGGAGGGGCTGACGGCTGAAGGTGTTATTCCCGACTTCTGACTCCTGCACATACGTGCGCCACGACCGGACCGTTTCTGTTAGAATGTTTGCGGGATGCCATCCGAAAACTTCGTCCATCTTCATCTCCATACTGACTACAGCCTGCTCGACGGGGCCTGTGAAATCGGTCGCTTGATGGATCGCGCGGCTGAGCTCAAGATGCCTGCCGTCGCCATCACGGATCACGGAAACCTTTTCGGCGCCGTAAAGTTCTACGACGCTGCGCTGAAGCGGGGACTGAAGCCCATTCTGGGCTGCGAAGTCTATGTGGCGAGCACGAATCGCTTCGACCGCTCCCCGGACGCCGACCGGCCATACCACTTGGTTCTCCTGTGCGAAAACGAAAGAGGTTACCGGAATCTTCTCAAGCTGGCCTCTTCCGCCTTTCTGGAAGGTTTCTACTACAAGCCCCGAATCGATAAGGACCTGCTGGCGCGTCATGCCGATGGATTGATTGGCCTGTCGGGTTGTTTGCGCGGGGAAGTCCCTGTGGCCCTCAGCGCCGACAAATTCGATGCGGCACGCCAGGCTGCCTATGATCTTCGGGACATCTTCGGCAAGGGCAATTTCTATATTGAAATCCAGGACCAGGGAGTCCCTGAAGAGAAGCGTATTAACCCGCAATTGGCTCGCTTAGCACGCGACACCGGCATACCCCTTGTAGCCACGAACGATTGTCATTACCTCACGAAAGCGGATGCGCGCGCTCAAGACGTTCTAGTCTGCATTCAAACCGGGAAAACCCTCAGCGATCCGAACCGGATGAAGTTCGCCACAGACCAGTTCTATTTCAAGTCGTTTGAGGAGATGCAAGCGGTCTTCGGTGAGGCGCCGGAAGCGCTTTCTCGCACCCTGGAAATTGCCGACCGCTGCAACGTACACCTGGAAGAAAAACAACACGTCTTTCCGCATTTCGAGGTCCCGGCCGGCGAGACGCTCGACAGTTTCTTTGAGAAGGTAACACGGCAAGGGTTTGCGCTTCGGCGCGAAAGGCTGGAGCGGTCGGCGGCAGCGGGAAGACTGCGTTATCCGCTGCAAGCCTATGAAGAACGGCTGGAGCGTGAGATCGAACTGGTCAAGCAAATGCGCTTCGCCGGCTACTTCCTGATCGTCTGGGATTTCATCCGGCATGCGCGCGAGCAATGCATTCCCGTGGGTCCGGGGCGCGGTTCGGCAGCCGGAAGCCTGGCGGCCTACTCTTTGCGCATCACGGACATCGATCCACTTCAGCACGACCTGCTGTTTGAGCGCTTTCTGAACCCCGAACGGATCAGCTTTCCGGACATCGACATCGACTTCTGCATGCGACGCCGCGGCGAAGTCATTAGTTACGTTACGGAAAAGTACGGCCGTGAAAACGTCAGCCAGATCATCACCTTCGGAACCATGGGTGCAAAAGCGGTGATTCGCGACGCCGGCCGGGCTCTGGACATTCCCTTCGCCGAGGTCGACAAGATCGCCAAGCTGGTTCCCAATACGCTGAATATTACTCTCGCGGAGGCGATCAAGCAGACCCCTGAACTCCGCCAACTGAAGGAAAACGATCCGCGCGTGGCGGACTTGCTCCAAGTGGCGAGCCACCTGGAAGGTCTTGTGCGCCACGCTTCCACTCACGCCGCTGGGGTCGTTATTTCACCCCAACCCCTGCAAGAGATCGTTCCGCTTTACAAGAGCAACAAAGATGAAATCACCACGCAGTACGCCATGGATGACCTGGAAAAGATCGGCCTGCTGAAAATGGATTTTCTGGGTCTTACCACCCTCACCGTCATCGATGACTGCGTGAAGCTGATTGAAGCGACGCGGGGAGAGAAACTGGATCTGGAAAACCTGCCTCTCAACGATGAAGAGAGTTATGCCTTGCTCGGAAAGGGACTGACGGCAGGAATCTTCCAGTTTGAAGGTCGGGGAATGACCGACATCCTCCAGCGTGTCAAACCCAGTCGCCTGGCGGACCTCACAGCCCTGAATGCCCTTTACAGGCCCGGTCCCCTTCAGGGTGGCATGATCGATGACTATGTTGCCCGCAAGACAGGCAAGAAGCGCGTGACTTACGACCTCCCCCAACTTAAGGAGATTCTCGAAGAAACGTACGGCGTGATTGTCTACCAGGAACAGGTCATCCAGATCTTTAACAGAGTCGCCGGATTCACTCTCGGCGAAGCGGATGTGGTCCGTCGCGCCATGGGGAAGAAGAAGCACGAGGAAATGGTGGCGAACCGGGAAAAGTTCCTGGCGGGTGCGAAGAAAAACAATGTTCCCGCAGCGAAGGCAGGAAGATTGTGGGAACTGGTGGAACAGTTTGCGGGTTACGGCTTCAATAAATCGCACTCGGCCGCCTACGCTCTGGTAGCCTATCAGACCGCCTACCTCAAGACGCATTACCCGGTGGAGTTCATGTCGGCGCTCCTCTCCTCAGAAATCGGGAACCAGGACAAGTTGACGAAATACCTGAATGAATGCCGGGACATGAACATCCCGATCCTTCCTCCGGACGTCAATTCGAGCGATCTGGTCTTCACGCCGGCAGGGAACACCATCCGGTTTGGGCTCACGGCGATCAAGAACGTCGGGGCCGCAGCTATCGAATCCGTGCTTGCCGCAAGACGCAAACTCGGGCGCTTTGATACGCTTCTGCAATTCTGCGAGAATGTGGACTTGCGCCTGTTGAATAAGCGTGTGATCGAGAGTCTCATCAAGGCGGGGGCCTTCGATTCGCTGGGCGCTCGCCGCTCCCCGCACATGGCAGTATTGGACCGAGTCATGGACCTTGGCCAGAAGCGGCAGCGCGAAAATGATAGCGGCCAGCATGGTTTGTTCATGGGCGATGCGAACGTAGAGCCACCTCCGCCTCTTGATTTGCCCGACGTGCCGGATTGGACGGAGTCGGAGCGGCTGGCAGGCGAAAAAGAGGTTTTGGGTTTCTATGTCACCGGTCACCCTCTTGAAAAATACATGGGACGGCTGGCCGCGATAACGCGCCACGATAGTTCATCACTGGAGGAACTGGCTCACGAGTCGCCGGTGACTTTGGCCGGCATGCTGACCAACCTGCGTGTCCGGCCCAGTAAGAAGGGCGATCTCTGGGCCAGCGGCATGCTGGAGGACAACCGAGGATCAGTGGAGCTGCTTGTGTTTCCGCAAGCCTATCAGCAGCTTCAAGGCGTCCTGAAGCGCGACGCAGCTCTCCTGATTAAAGGGCGAGTACGCCACGAAGAGAACCAGCGCACCAAGGTGGTAGTGAATGAAGCGCGGCCGCTCGATGCCGCGGTGAACGGCCCAAAGTCGCGGCTCCGAATTCGAGTCAATCTTGCTGACGCCCGAGATGGCCTTGCCGGAGAACTGGCGGATTTGCTGGCTGCCCACCCGGGCAGCGATCCGGTGATCTTGGAACTCACGCGCCCCGGGGATTTCGTAGCTGATCTTCGTGTGACCCGGCCGCGCGCAGTGCAGGTGAATGACGACGTAATCAGTCAGTTGCGGGCGCTCTGCGGCGAGTCTGCCATTCTCGTCGAGAAGCAGGAGTGAGGCAAAGTCGAAGGTCAAGAGTTAAAAGTCAAAGGTTAAAGGCGGTCAAAGCTTAAATGCTAAAGGTTAAAGTCTAAAGGCTAAGGTTTAAAGCTGAAGGCGGGAGGGGTTAGCGGCCTTGAGTGCGAGAGATTTGCAGCCAGTGCTGACTTGTGGCGCTCGCTACGGCGACGCACGGGAACGAATGAGGTACGAATCTCTACCCTTTACCCTTTACCCTTTACCCTTTAGCCTTTATCCTTTACCCTTTAACGTCTAACCTTTGACTGTCGACCTTTGATTGTTCAGGATGATCAACTGATGGCAAACCCCGACACCCAACTTGCCGTTGTGCGCGAAATCGAAAAACAGATTGTCGAGCTGGAACAGGCCTCCGACTCAGAAGTCACGCGCGAGGAAATCGAACGCCTTCGCCAGCAGTTGGCGGCCCTTCGGGACAGGGGCGCCGGCACAGCAAACGATCCCTGGGATCGGGTGTTGCTGGCTCGTCACCCGCAGCGTCCCTACACTTTGGACTACATCCAGATGCTCTTCACGGAATTTACCGAGCTGCACGGTGACAGGCGGTATGGAGATGACCAGGCGTTAGTGGGCGGGCTGGCTAAATTCGAGGAAAGGTCAGTTGTGGTCATGGGGCATCAGAAAGGCCGCGACACCAAGCAGAAGCTGCTCCGCAACTTCGGCATGACCAACCCGGAAGGCTACCGCAAGGCGCTGCGCCTGATGCGAACTGCGGCCAAGTTCGGCTTGCCCATCATAACCTTCGTCGACACTCCTGGCGCCTATCCTGGAATCGGGGCCGAAGAACGCGGGCAGGCCGAGGCCATTGCCTATAACTTGAAGGAGATACCCAAGCAGCGCGTTCCCATCGTTGTCGTCATTCACGGCGAGGGCGGCAGCGGAGGCGCACTCGCCATTGCGGTGGGTGACGAAGTCCTTATGCTCGAGAACGCCGTCTATTCGGTGATTGCCCCGGAAAGCTGTTCCTCAATCCTGTGGCGGGACTGGGACCACAAACAGGAGGCCGCGCGTGTCCTCAAGCTGACCGCAGAAGATATGCTTCGCTTAGGAATTGTCGACTGCTTGGTGCCGGAGCCTCCGGGCGGCGCACACAACAGTCACCAACTGGCCGCCGACATTTTGCGGCCGGTGCTGAGATCGTGCCTCCAGGACCTCGCAAAGCTGTCCCCCGATGAGCTTCTCCGCCGCCGGCATGAGAAGCTGCGGAAGCTCGCCACCTATGTTACCGGCGACTGATCGCTTAGTCGCATCCTTCCTCTGCGCTTGCCCCAGCACCCAGTCCCCAGCCCCTAGCCCCTGTTACCTGACAGCTGGAACCTGCTCTTTCACTTCCTGAATCCCGAATCCTGAATCCTGACTCCTGTTCTTCCCCCACCTACTAACTACCTGTCTTTTCAACAACATTCCCGCTTTCAGCGCGTAACTACCTTTGTTTTCTATAACATTCCTGCTTCGTTCCAGAGTTTTCCACAGTCGTCCTTTGTTTTCAATGAGATTCCCGCATCGTTCCGTCAAAAAAAAGAATCCTTTTTCAAGGTTGGTAGGCTTTCTTGAGTCGCAGGACAAATTGAGCGAGTGATGCTCGGGCGCCCATGAGGGCCATGGCTCGCCACTATGCGAAACAAGAGAGCGAGGTGTGATACGCCGGCAAAGTTGCTCACACACATAGGCTATCATAAATCCCGTGGCCTGTCAATAGACGGAATGTCCACGGGTGTGCGACGCAGAAGCGTGGCTTCGACAATTTCGTCGTCCAGAGCGTGTCTCCGAGCGTAGAAAGTGCGCTAGGGCCCGGAGGGCCGATCCCGCCCTGCGGGATGAGAACGTATCCGGCGATGCGGAAGCCCAGCTCGCGCCGCGGGCCCACGAGCGTGGTGACGGATTTGCGCCTAAACCGCTCCGGGTCGAAGAGGCGGGCGCGATCCCATAAGCGCTAAGGTAAGCGCGCTTGGCAGGGTCTGAGCCACGTTAGTGGTCCCGCAAAGCGGGATGGCTCACAGTCCCGCATGGCGGGATGGGACCGCGTAGCGCAGAGCAGCGCGTGAGCCCGCCGTGGCGGGCGACATAAGAGTCCCGCTCGGTCCCTCGTGATTATATCGCCCCTGCCGGGGCTTGAGAAGTGTTTCTACCTACCTTTTTCCCCATCCCGCCATGCGGGACCGTGGGCCAGATGATGACGCCCGCTCAAGCGGGCTTTGGACCCGGTCTGGCAGTTAAGTTAGCGCTCATGGGGCACGATCCCGCACTGCGGGGTGCTGCTGGTCACGTAATGAAGATGAATGAGGCCGCAAAAATGCCGCAGCCGAGACATGCAAAGATTCTGCCTCAGCCCCAAGCGGTATCAGCACGTCGCAGAGCCGCCGCGGCCTATGGTCCGCCGATCCTAACGGTGGGCGGGTCTGCGTCACCCGCGGCGGTTCAGGCGAACTCGTAAAGAGGCACGTTACGGCTGGGTGGGGGAGTGGCTTTGAGCAAGGCTTCGATGCGGCGCACGGTTTCAGGTGTGAGCGGGACATCGCCGCAAACGTTGCAGACCTCTGCGGGAACGTGGTCGATCACCATCACCTCACCCCGGTGTTTGACGGCGTGGACGACCGTCCGGGGCTCATAGGCTCCGGGGCATCCCGCAATGGTGCATTTCATGGCTGGCTTCTCCTTTCCCGAGGCGTTAACCACTTCGGCGGCCGGGGTTCGTAGGCTGTGATCAAGATTAGCAGCGGCTGGCTGGTTGTGCAAACGATGTGGAGCGGCCGGCCCTCATCTGTGAACCCGTGGGTGGCGCGTCTGCATGCGACCTCTTGGCAATTGGGCTGAATGCACTAATGCCCCGGGAATGGCACTGCGCGGTGCCATGATCGCATACATGACAAAGGGCGGCACGTATGCGCCACGCACGGAAGCTCGCCACGTCTGTTACCGGCGATTGATTACCATGACTTTTTCCACATGACTTCCACTTGACAACCTCCCAGCCTTGGTTCATCCTATATTGCGTTGGGGGAATAATTTTTCCAAACAAGTCGGCTTTACAGGCAAACTAACTTCGTTCTGCCAAGGAGGCGGGTTATGAACAATACGATTCGATGCAGTTTGAGTTGCAGTGCATTTCTCCGGTTTGTTGTGTTGGCAATGACCGTGGGGTTGTTAGGCTCTGTTTCTGCCGCTGGACAGACCAGGGCTTTGGGAACACCCGGAGCGGGCTTCAAAGCCCCGGTGAGTTCCACGGCATTATCCGCTCCCCCAATCGATCCGTTTATGACTTACTCCGGCGCCTCATACGGAACCGGTGGAATTGCTCTGCGCAATCGCGGCACCGGCGTACTTCACGTCAGTGGCGTGGTCGGCCGCGTTCAGGATGCCTATCTCTACTGGGCGATCCTTTTCAGCACCCCGACACCGACCAGGAACCTTTCCAGAGCCTCCCTGAGTCGCATATTTCCCAATCCTGGTTTTTTTGGCCTTCCTCGAGTCACCCTGGAAGGGACCTTGCTGGGAATAGGTGCTGATCCGTGCTGGGGCAGTACCGGTATCGCTGTCTATCGGGCCCAAGTGCCCAGATGGCTAGCTACGGGTAACGGAGCCTATCAGGTAACAATTGCGAGTGCACTTACTGATGGGAGCGACCCGTGGGTCAGTGGCCCCGTTTTCCCGGCTGCCGAGGGCGCTTCCCTGGTCATCGTAGGCACCGGAGATTACACGGTCGGTATCTATGATGCAGGGTTTACGGCCACTACCTTCTATGGCGGAACACCGTTCACTTACACGTTGAGCCTTCCCGCGCCAGTCACTACCGCCGCGTTGTGGGATAACATTGGCGCCGATGGACAGACCGGAGCTAGCCGCCTTGATAGGCTTGATACCGACACAGAAACCACCACTATCAACGGCACGCTGATTGCCGGTCCTACGAGTCCTATTCCTACAGTGGGCCAGTGGACCCCCGACAGCGACTGGAACGGTAGTGCGGGGCTCCCGATTCCTCAGCTTTGGGATGACACCGGCCACGACATTTTCTCAGCGGTAAAGGTGCCTGACGATCCAATCGCCGCAATTACAATTAGCTTCCACGCTCCCGGCGATTGCGTAGTTACTGTTTCTAATGTGCTGGCAGTCTACTAACGTGGTTAACGAGGCCAGCGCGTTTCCAAAATCGGAGATCTAGTTCCCGCGGGCGAGCCGGTCAGGTGCATGCTGGCCGGCTCTGCTTGTTGCGCGATCGAGGGAGGAACTGTTTTTCTTGATGGCGTTAATGTCTGCTGACGCAGATGTGGCGATGCCGCGCGGTTTATCGAGGCCCCTACCCAAGTTCTGCAGCTAGCTCTTTCAACCCCAGAAAGTTGCTCTAACGCGAAACGTCCGTGACGCGCAACCATGCCCACCATTGCGCACGCCGGAACATGGATCGCGATACAAAGCGCTCGCCGCTACCCTTCTCGGCCAAACCTTCGGCGAAATCCCCGGTTGAACACGAATTCGGAAGTTAGCGTGGGTGTGATCTGCAACTTGTAGGGGCACAGCGCGCCGTGCCCCTACGCCCGGCCCCGCACCATTTTGTTCCTCCGGTATCTGCCTCGAACGGGCATCGAATCAAGTGATTCGACTCGAACGGCGGCTGCCGACTTCCGAATTCGGGTCGAAGGGAATTCACTGCTCACCAGGATATTGACATAAGTTAATAAAGAGCTCGATTTTCCCAAGCTTGGACTTCCTAAATGAACACAGCGGCCTAGCCTTATCCTGCGCCGCATGTCATCAAATGCCGACGTCGTCCGTGGCCCTTGCCAATTGAAAGTCAAATTGTTGCCAATCGGCTTCGGTTGTATCCAATTTAGGTCCGAAGAATAACCATTCAATGCAAGGCGGTTTACTTTGGCCCGCAGACGCGGAAAAATGCCTTGCGTCAGTCGGAGGTGTGTACCTCCGCAATGCGGGGCTGATCTGAAATCAATTTGTAAGTAGGGAGTGCCCGTGGCGAATGCGAGCTCGTTTGCTAGTGTCCCGAGTCGGGAGTTAGCTGATTAAGTCATATCTCCTCGGGCGGTCATTCCGAAGCCCTCGTAGGGGCGAAAGATAGTAGCCCAGGGCGCAAGCCCTGGGGAGATGGGCCCTCACCCCGTCCCGCAGAGCGGGACACCCCTCTCCCGCGCGGGCGGGAGAGGGGACGGGGGTGAGGGAGGTTCCCATACCCATCCCGCCCTGCGGGACCGTGGGCTACCCTCTTTCGCCCCGACAAGTCGGGGCTGACTTGATCAACGAACTTTTGACTCGGCTAGGAGGTTGCAGAAAAACTCGCCAAGGCTGTCATTCTGATCCCGCCTTGCGGGAGAAGAATCTAGGCATTTGTGGAATCAAGCAAATACAGGGATCCTTCGTCGTCCCGATGAGATCGGGACTCCTCAGGATGACATGCTGAGAGGGTTTTCCCGCAGCCTGCTAGCCGAATGCGTCTTACGTGACCAGGAGACGTTCCGCCTAGCTGCCAATCCGTGGCTGGAATTCTGGAAACGAGGTGAGGAATGAGCACTAGTCCTCTCAATGAGATTCCGACGATGAGTGGGGGATTGATTCAGATTTCCCCGAAAGAGGAGTTGATCCGCCAGCGCCTAGAGGATGAGCGTCGGCGACTGGAAAAGGAAGCAGGCCTCGAGAAGCGCCTGTCCCAGCACTTTTATAAACCCATTGAGAACCCTTTCACGAAATCCCAACGTGACCGGACCAGGATACTTTTCGGTGGTCTCACCTGGAAGCACGAAAGGCTTATTCACGGGGCTTTGGAAAGCTTGGGATACAAATGCGAGGCGTTGCCCGTTCCCAACAAAAAGGCTTTCCAACTTGGCAAGGAGTACGGAAACAACGGCCAATGCAACCCGACTTACTTCACCGTCGGGAATCTTGTTGAATACGTCCAAAGCCTGGAAGAGAAAGGCCTGAGCAAGCAGGAAATCATCGACCGTTACGTCTTCATCACGGCGGGCGCCTGCGGGCCATGCCGCTTCGGGATGTATGAGGCCGAGTACCGTCTGGCGCTGCGGAATTCCGGTTTCGAGGGGTTCCGAGTGCTGCTCTTTCAGCAGAGCGGGGGCCTGAACCAGGCGGAAGCCGAGGCTGGGCTGGAAATGAATCTCGACTTCTTCCTCGGGATTCTGAATGCCATGAATATCGGCGACATCATCAATGACGTTGCCTATCAGATCCGCCCTTATGAAGTGAACCCAGGCGAAACCGACCGCGTACTCGACGAGTGCATGGACTTGCTTCAAGAGGTCATGCGCAAGAAGCAACCGTGGACGCTCGAGGGCAAACTCGCCTCACTGCTGGGCAAAACAGGGTTCGCAGGGACGGCGGAATACGTTGGCAAGTTCCTGAACCAGCTTTATGGTGACGACTACACCGCCGCACTCAACGCGGTACGCGAACGCTTCAACGCCATCCCGGTGGACCGTACCCGCGTAGAACCCCTCGTAAAGGTCACCGGTGAGTTCTGGGCCCAGACCACCCAAGGCGATGGGAACTTCAACATGTTCAAGTTCCTGGAGAAAGAAGGCGCACAGGTTCTAGTCGAACCTGTCGGAACCTGGATCATGTATATGATTCACCAGGCCAAACAGAAGATCAAGGACGAGCGTGGACTGGATTTAATTCAGCAGGGCGTTTCAAAGTGGAACCTGCCAAAAGTTTTTGGTAGCCACCTGACCTCCCAGCAGAAACTCGCCAAGCTGTCAGCGGCTGAAGTCATATTCAAGCGTGAGTACCACCGGCTGATCGATGCCCTGGGTAGCGTTGCGCACCACCTGACCGATCAATACGAACTACAGTGCCTTGGGCACCCGTTCGACAACTCCCGCGCGGGCGGAGGCGAAGGGCACTTGGAAGTCGCAAAGAACATTTATTACTCGAACAAAGACCTCTGCCACATGGTGCTCAGCTTGAAGCCTTTTGGCTGCATGCCTTCGACGCAGTCAGACGGCGCGCAATCAGCGGTCGTCTCAACCTTCGAGGATATGATCTTCATCCCTATTGAAACCTCCGGGGAAGGGGACGTGAATGCGCACAGCCGCGTCCAGATGGCGCTTGGCGAAGCCAAGGTCCGGGCCAAGAATGAAATGAAGAGGGTGCTGGACGAGGCCGGCGTGAGCCTCGAGGACCTGAGGGTTTTCGTAGCCGAGCATCCCGAAATGCAGCAGCCCATGTACAAATACGGGCACAGGAAAGGGGTGGTGGGCGTGGCTGCAAACTTCGCGCTCCATGCCGCCGAGCGGCTGAAAGCCGAGCGGCCTATCGCGGTCATGGTTTGACCAGGGAGATGCGACATGGGCCGCTGCCAGCTGCGGAAGAACTCGTGGGCGCTGTCATTCTGAGGAGTCCCGCCCTGCGGGACGACGAAGAATCTCGTATGTTCATGAAAATGCTCAGGGCGAGATTCTTCGCGCAGTTTATCTTGAGCGGGCAGTGCGAGATTCTTCGCTTCGCTCGGAATGACAGCAGTGAAGGGTCTTCCCGCAGCCTGTCTAGGAGGATACGCACGACAGAAGATTCTCTTTGGCGAGTTCAATGAATCGGATGGCCTGTTCACGGCTGACCGAGGGGAAACCTTTTAGGAAGTCGTCCAGAGTTGAGTTTCCTTCGATATGGTCAACGAGGGCCTGGACAGGAACGCGGGTTCCTTTGAAGCAAGGTTGGCCGCCCATCCGGTCAGGGTCGACCCAGACGACTTCATCAAGCTGGGCCTTTTGCTTCTGGGTCATACCCTTAGGGTACTCGAAATCGGCCAGGCGCGCAAACAAGAAACCAAGGCATGGGAGATTTCAGACGCGAGAATTTGAGCTTCAGTTTTGTCCCGCACGCCGCCGAGCGGCTGAAGGCGGAGCGGCGTGAAACCGTCGCTGTGATTTAGCGGGGCACTCGCAGGCATCACAAAACATTGCGCGGGCCACGCGGCGATGTCTGGCTTCGATGGCATCCCTGAATGGCCACCGGTCGATTGTACTCGTGCAGGGGGGAGACGCTGAGGTTCACGCCTTCGGCGCTCCCCATTTAACGTAATTAAGGGGAGGTTGAGAAATGGCAGGAAATGTGAAAGCGGTCCAAGAGGGTATGCACACGATCACTCCGCATTTGTCAGTGCGAGCGGCTTCAAAGGCCATCGAGTTTTACAAAAAGGCCTTTCGAGCTGAGGTGCTGGACGTCCACTACACTCCGGACGGCAAAGTCATGCACGCGCACCTCAAGATCGGCGATTCCCATCTGTTGCTGGCCGACGAGTTCCCGGGAATGGGGACGCCTGCGCCGCAGACCCTGGGCGGCAGCCCGGTGGTCCTGAACATTTATGTTGATGACGTGGACTCCTTGTTTAACCAGGCAGTCGCCGCCGGGGCGACGGTGACCATGCCCCTGGCGGACATGTTCTGGGGCGACCGTTATGGCCAGATCGTTGATCCCTTCGGCCACCATTGGGCGCTCGGCGCTCACCAAGAGGATGTCTCGCCGGAGGAGATGGAGCGACGCGGGAGGGCCGTTTTCGCGGAGATGGCCAAAAAGCAGGGGCACGGCGGTTAACGCCTTTTGTCAATCGGGAGATTCCTCCTCGTGCCCGCAGTGCCTCCGCCCTGCACCATCCGGTGCGGGGCTCTGTGTTCTCTGTGGCCAGAGGAGCCCCAACACAGAGGCCGCTGAGATCCTCCGCCCTGCACCATCCGGTGCGGGGCTCCGTGTTCTCGGTGTTAAGGCTTTAGAGGCACAGAGAACGCGGAGAAAGCCGTTTTGGTTGCGGCTATGAGGCTTTCGGCAGAAGGCCACGCTGTCTTACGAGGGCAGGGAGATGGCAAATAGTGTTGTCGCAAACGAGCCGGTTGGGTGTATATTGTCCCTGCCCAGGATACCAAAATGAAAACTCTGGCCTAGGGCAAAAGGCCGAAGGATTATGAACATTCTTCTGTACAACCCGGACAACGGAATCGCCAATAACTTCATGCCGCACCTCTGGATGTTTCTCCTGAAGTCGCTCACACCTCCAGGTCACCAAGTATTCCTGGTGGACGGCAACGCGCAGCGTTTGAACAAAACCGAGCTGGTGCAATACCTCAGGAAATATCAAATCGGGCTGGTGGGGATTGGCGCCATGACCCGCATGGTCAGGAAAGCGTACGAGATGGCGGATGTGGTGCGCGCCGCAGGTGTCCCCGTCGTAATGGGGGGGCCACACGTCACCGGGGTGCCCGACGAAGCGCTGGGCCGTGACGGCGGCCCTCGCCATGCTGATTCCGTAGCGCTCGGTGAGGCGGACTATACCTGGCCGCGCATTGTGGCCGATGCCCAGCGTGGTGCACTGAAAGAAGTTTATGCACCTGTGGACGAAGCGGGCAATGAAGTGAAGCCTTCGCTCGCGAATTATCCCGAGATTCCTTGGGACCGCATGGACCTTGACCAGTTCAACCTCATCCGGCACTTCCCAACGCTTGTCCGTCGCATCCTTTCACTGGTTGGAATGACCTGGCAGACTTTTCACCTGGTACCGATCGAGTGCGGCCGGGGATGCCCTTACGGATGTGAGTTCTGCACCGTGACGGGGTTCTTTGGTGATTCCATCCGCTTCCGCTCAAATGAAAGCGTCGTCAACGAACTTTTGAAGTTGAAGGCCCTGGGGAGGCGACAGAAGGGAAAGATTGCGGTCTTTTTCATCGACGACAACTTCGCTATCAATCCCAAGCGTACCAAGTCGCTGTTGCGGGAAATCATCGCGCGGGGTGCGCAGGTTCCTTGGGTGGCGCAGATCAGCATGAACTTGCTGCGAGATGAGGAACTGGTCTCGTTGATCGCACAGAGCGGAGGCAAGTGGATCTTCATGGGCCTCGAGTCCATTGACCCCGACAACCTCAAGAGCGTGAGGAAGGGTTTTAATAAACCGGCGGAATATAAGGCGATTCTGGAGTGCCTCGCCAGGCACAACCTTTATGCCATGACTTCCTTTATTTTCGGGATGGACAGTGACCGTCCGGGTGTGGCCCAGCGCACTCTGGAAGCTGTTCGTTCCTGGCCTCCGGGATTGCCTGTGTTCGGCCTGCTGACACCGTACCCGGCAACTCCACTCTATGATCGGTTGGCATCAGCCGGCCGGCTCACCCAGCCAAAGCACTGGCTGGAGTTCAGACCTTTCACCATGGACTTCTCGCCCCTAGGAATTACCGCGGAGCAAGCGGAGGAGGAAGTAAGACAGGCTTGGAGGGCGTCTTATAATCCAGCAGCGAATGCATCCGCCATAGGGCGGCTGCAGTCGAAGCCTTTTGCGGACCGCCTCATCCACTTGATCAGTCGTTTAGCCTTCCGGGGAATCTATTTCCCACAAATGAAGAAGCGGGAGTGGATCCGGCTTCTCTTCCAGAATCGAGGACCCATTCTGCGAATGATTGCCCAGGCGTTGGAGATGAAATTGAAGCCGCCGCCAAGTGAGTCGCTCTCTATCGAAGCGCACCAACCGGAGGCAGATTCCGCCTGATGGGTAGTGCCGGCCCGCCTGTCTCCCCCTGCTTTATTCTGGAGTTCGGGCGTTTGCACTCGACCGGAGCCATTCGGTACGTATCGCCCTCCCCATACACGGTACTTCGAGCTTATCCCGTAAGCGAGCCGCGAGCACTGTCCATTGAACCAAGCTTCGCATTGACCGCCGCCTGCATCTCTGGTATCTAAATTAAAGGGCTTTGGGGAGCAATGCAGGCGGTGCGCATATTTACCCGGCCCCTAGCCCCTAGTCCCTAGCCCCGAGGAACCCTACGCCATTCGAATCTGACAAGATCATGTTCGAGGTCTGCAAGGAGGCCACCTACTCGGGGAAATACCGCGTCGTCTATTTCACGGAGTTACAGGATCACAACAAGCAAGCGGAAATCAACCGGGCCATGGCAGGAGAGCATTTCTTTGATGGGTTCATCCGAGCCTATCGAAAAGACCAAGCCAAAGATGTCATCGAAAAGCTTTTAAGCCGTCTGAATGATGGCGAGCCGATTACGCAGGCAGATTTCGAGAGGGAACTGAAACCTTTCACGCCCGCTTAAGATTGATTCATTGATTCATTGAGTCATTGAGCCATTGAACGCCTCACCCGAACGTGGGTCAATGAATCAATGACTCAATGACCCGATGACTCAATTCGTTTCATTCCACCTTCAGGATTTGGTCGAGCGCCTCTGCCGGCCCTGAAGCGCTGAGCTCGAGGCGTGAACCGTTCTGGCGGGCATCCAGATTTTGGAGGAGGGAAGCAGATCCCGAACCGCCACCCGAGGCGGGAGGCAAGGGGGCAGACTTGAGAATGTTCAGAAGCTGGAACAGTCCTGCGGCACTTTCCCGCGTCTTGCAGACAACGCTGATGTGTGCCGTGAAACCGCCGTCCCAATCCACACGATAAAGGACGGCCTGGACCGGCTCGAAGAAGGCGGTCAAATCAATCGTGTTTTTCCTTCCGCCCGACAGCCACGGCGTAGCAACATTCGCAGCGGCTTTCCCAGTAAGGATCCCCCACTGAGGCGCTGCCCCCTCGAGTTCGGCTTCGTAACTTCGGAAGACCTCGTTTGTTTCCAGGGCACCGGCTGAGCCTTCCCTGACGTCAAGAAGAGCTTTCAGGTCGTGCAATCGGCCGAAGGCCGCCATCGAGGAATCCAGGAAAGTGAAGAAGGTGTCCGCCGGGTCCGCGCCCGAGCCGAAGGCAAATAGTTCAGAACCAGCGTAGGATTGGACCGGCAATTGGGTTTGCGTGAAGAACTCCCGCACTTTATCGGGTTCAAAACGTCCGGCCGCAACGCCAAAGCTCCCCGTGCCACTCAGGGACTGACCGTGCCACCCTAGCATCAACTCGTCAACGTCCTTTTCAGGGTCAACGCCCACTGAGCGGAGGAACTCCTGAAATCCGCGGAGCTGCTGGTAGAGCACATGTTGACGGATTTGCGGATAATCGGGCGAGGAACGCAGTTGCGCGAAATTCGAGTAGGCAACCTGCTGGGTATCCGCCGGGAAACTCGCCAGGCCGGCACGGGCAGCTTGCTGGGCACAAAGGGGAAAGGAGAGAAGTACCCAGACCACCGGCACCGCGCGAATCAGCGCCACCGCGCTTGCGGTCTTAGAATCCGACATAAGATGAGCCCAAGGGTGCTCTTCAACCTTTTCGTCACGGTCCTTTAACAGGGTGCTGAAAAACCAGTCTAGCCTGTCATTCCGAGGAGTCCCGATCTGATCGGGACGACGAGGAATCTCGCTCCGATCAGATCGGGGTTTCCAGAGCGAGATTCCTCTCCCGCAGGGCGGGATCGGAATGACAACGTTCACCAACGTTTCTCAGCATCCTGCTAGGGTAGCTGATGGACCTGGTTTGCCACCTGAACATTGGCGGGCACAGTCCAACTCTCGACCCCAAAAGAGGTTGTGCTACGCTCATTGAACAGCAATCCTTTGACGAGCAGGAAGTGCGTGCCCGGGTTGTTCAAGCTGTACAAATTCGAAATGCCTAAGAAGGCCGTCTGCTGGGCAGAAAGAACCGTAATCTGCGCGGGCTGGAAGAGGGGCGAGCAGGGAAGCAGTGTGAACCCTCCGTCCACGCCATCGTTGGTGGCTACCGGTGTGTTTGGGTTTGTGGAAAGGTTCCCCAAAACGGACTGGAGACCCAGGAATACCGACCGAGCGGTGGCAGTCTGCGCCGTACCTGAGCCGCTGGGCAGGGTGCCGTGGACGACAACTCGCTGACCGGCGGCAAGGTTTGCATTGCCAAAAGAAAAGTTGGCGAAGTCGGCAGCTTGGGCGGTGAGACCGAACCTTGTGGACGACGGAGCGATATTGAAGGTCAGAGTCGAGAAGAGTCCTACTCGGCTGCTCACATCGGGGTTTTCTTCGCCGACAAATAGGGTGAACTGAGTGGCATTCCCTGTCTGTGGCGTCACTGAAGTGATCAACCCGGCAAATGCCGCTTCGCCGCTGGCCTGATTTTCCTGATCCTCCGCCACCACGGTGTTTGCCACGATGTCCCCGCTCGAGTCAAGGAAGGCATCCATCTCCACAAAGGTCCCGGCAGTTAGACCACTCAGCCCGGAGACCCCATCGAACCCCGTCGAGCTCGTGACGTAGACCGTAAAGGTCGGAGTATTGGGAGAAGAGATCGTGAAGCTCCCAACAAACGACGAATTCGTCGAGCTTGTGCTCACGCTTTGAACGAGACCGCTCAAGTCATCGAACTCAGCAAAACCATTGCTTCCCGAGGCCGAGGCCAAATTTGCGGTGAAAGTCGGGGTCACCGTGAATTGACTGTTGGACCCGATGGAAACGGAATTCAGGAGGTTAAAGTCGAGTTGCAGAGCGACGGTGCCATTGCTCGCAATAGCAATTGCCGGGTTGAGATTGAGATTGATGGTCAGGGAAGTCATCGTCGGGGCGATCGTCTTGAGAGAGGGAGGGGTGGTAGAAGTATCCAGGTACGTCAACTGCGGATTGGAAAGTGTTATTCCCAGCGCGACGTAATTTCCCGGCGGGACATTTGCCACGCTCAACATGGTGGCGAAATCCATTAGGGAGGCAAAATCCAACGTGACCGCCTTTCCACCGGGAAGAACCGAAACCGGGCTCGAAGCGGACTGCGGCGTCAACGTCAGACCACTAATCGTGACCACGAAGGAAATGACACCGCTGCATTGGGGAGCGTCGCCACCGAAAACCGCTATCGTCCCCGGAGTGGTGATAATGGGCAGGGTTGCAACGCCACCTCTGCCTCCACACCCACTCTGGACGAGGAGGCCTATCGCTGCTACCGATGCCTTAGCCAGAATATATTTCCTCACGGTAACTTACCTTCGACAAAGCGGGTCAGCCAAGCCCCGTGCCTCCAGGGTCGTCGCGGTTCCACCGGCAATCATCCCAACTATGTTACTGAATAATAAGCCTTCTTTCCAGGTGAATCGCCGCTACAACCCCCAACTGACCCGGTACCACTTGGCATCCAGCTTGATTTCTGTGCATCCCTCTGATATGTTGGTTCATCAGATATTAAGGGTGCCAGACTGAAATTAGTTTGCATAAGGAGTTTTAGATGAGAATAGAGCTCACTCCCAAGGCCGTTACGAAGGTAAAGGAAATCATGGCCCAACAGAATCCCGCCCCTGCCGGTTTGCGCGTTGCGGTAGTGGGCGGCGGATGTTCTGGATTCTCGTACCAGATGAATTTCGAGAACCAGACCAACGGGGTTGATAAGGTTTACGAATTCGACGGCCTGAAGGTGTTTGTTGACCAGGCATCATTGATGTACATCAACGGCACCAAGATCGACTACATCGAGACCTTGGAGGGCGCCGGTTTTAAGTTCGACAACCCGAATGTGAAAACCACCTGCGGCTGCGGAAGTTCTTTCAGCGCCTAGACTCCCCATTTGCGATTGGTGATTTGCGATTTGCGATTAACAAAGTGGCGCAACGGCTTCGTCCGTTGTCATTCACGAATCACAAAAGCCAACCATTTGCGACTTCTGATTTCCGATTGCGATTGACAAAGTGGCGTGGCAGCTTGCGTCGTAATCTGCGAATCGCAAATCGGCAATCTGCCTCCATCACAAATCACAAATCGAACCATTTGCGATTGCTGATTTCCGATATCCGATTAACAAAGTGGTGGTGGCGGCTTTCTCCGTTGTCAATCGCAAATCACAAATCGCAAATCGCAAATCGAACCGCCTTGCTGCCTCCAACACCCATGAAGTAAACTAATAGCGAGCCATGAATATTGCCCTCGCACAAATCAATACCACGGTTGGCGATTTTGCCGGCAACGTCGACCGTATCGTCAAGTATGCCCGCCGCGCCCAGGAGCGCGGGGCAGACCTGGTGGTCTTCCCGGAATTGGCGCTTTGCGGATATCCGCCTCGAGATCTGGTTGAAAGGCCGGGCTTCATACGGAAGTCCGAGACCGAACTGGTACGTTTGGCGGGGTTGCTTCCCCCCGTCCCGGCGCTTGTGGGCTACGTGCGTCGCTCCCACGCTGTGCAAGGCAAAGCCGTGGCGGACGCAGCAGCTTTGATTAAGGACGGCAACGTGGTGCTCGATTACACGAAGATCCTGCTCCCCTTTTACGATGTTTTTGACGAGTCGCGTTATTTCGAGCCCGGCCAATCCATCGGGCTCCATGAATTCAATGGTTTCAAGCTCGGAATTACCATCTGCGAAGACGTCTGGAACGACAAGCATTTCTGGAAGAAACAACTCTACCGCCGAGATCCTGTCGATGAGTGCGTTCGCGCCGGGGCCAACTTGCTGCTGAATATTGCCTCTTCGCCGTACAGTACAGAGAAGATCCAATTGCGTCATGACATGCTGAAAGCCATCGCGGATACCCGCCACATTCCAGTGGTCTACGTCAATCATGTGGGGGGAAACGACCAACTGGTTTTCGACGGCTCCAGCATGGCTTTCAATGCCCGGGGAGAAATCTGCGCGCGCGCCCGCTCCTTCGAGGAAGACCTGGTGATTTTCGACACCTCGGATGGTCACCTCGAAATCCACCCCGCTCCTGCTTCCGAAACCGAAGCGGTCTATCAAGCCCTCAAGCTGGGCGTGCATGACTACGTGGTGAAGTGCGGGTTCCAAAAAGTGATCGTCGGCCTGAGCGGCGGCATCGACTCCTCCCTCGTCGCCACTCTGGCGGCGGACGCGCTGGGCCCCCAGAACGTCACCGGGGTGGGCATGCCCGGTCCCTATTCCTCTCCGGGAAGCATCCGGGATGCCGAAGCGCTGGCCCGCAATCTGCGCATCGACTTCCGGATTATTCCCATCACCCCCATCTTCGAAAGTTATCTCACCGCGCTCGACCCGGCCTTTGAAGGTAAACCACGCGACGTGACGGAAGAGAATATCCAGGCGCGAGTTCGCGGCAATATTCTCATGGCCCTGTCAAATAAGTTTGGTTCACTTGTCCTCAGCACCGGCAACAAATCCGAGCTTGCCGCCGGCTACTGCACTCTTTACGGCGACATGGCCGGGGGCCTGGCCGCCATCGCCGACGTCCCCAAGATCATGGTTTACGACTTGGCGCGTTACGTGAACCGCGCCGGGGAACGCATCCCGCAAGCCTGTCTTGAAAAGCCCCCTTCGGCCGAGTTGCGTCCCAATCAGACTGACCAGGACTCCCTTCCCCCTTATGAAGTCCTGGACGCCATCCTGAAGGACTACATCGAGGAGGCCCTGTCCTCCCAGGAGATTGCGGAAAAGCACCATTTCGACATCGCCTTGGTAAGGGACGTGATCCGCAAGGTCGATGGCGCCGAATACAAGCGGCAGCAGGCCCCTCCCACACTCAAAGTTACCGCCAAGGCTTTCGGGATGGGGCGGCGGTACCCGATCGTGCAAAGGTATAGCGAGTGACCCTGGGAATTGAATCATTGATTCATTGGGTCATTGATTCATTGGAGGAATCGTAGCGCAGGTCCCGCCCTGTGAGGCTGCGGCTCCGCAGCGGGAAGGGGTAGTCTTCGCTTACTCGAACCCAAGAAGGGGATTCCCGCGAGTTAAACGCAAGGCCTCGATTTCGCATCATCACATTGTGCGGCTCAATGATAAAATCAAAGCTTTGCACAGAAGGCCTCTTGAGGTTTGGAGCAGGTTGTCGAGAATCTTCAATCAAACCCCCAAGGCGCGCGCGGTCATCCTCGCGGTCGTTCTTTTCCTTCTCACGGGCATCTGCGGTGAGGCGGAAGCCGTCACCCTCCCGCGAACGACGATCCGAGCGCTGACCCTTCCCAACGGTCTCCAGGCCTGCCTTGTGGAAGACCACCAGGCGCCCGTGGTCAACGTTCAAGTCTGGTACCACGTGGGCTCCAAGAACGAGGCCCCGGGAAGGACCGGTTTTGCCCACCTGTTCGAACACCTGATGTTTGACGGGACGACGAACATCGGGGCCGACCAATTCTCCGACTATGTCATTCGGTCCGGTGGCGTCGATAATGCTTACACGACCGAGGACTCCACCGTCTTCTGGGAAACGACACCCAGTTCCCAACTTCCCGTGGTCCTGTGGCTGGAGGCTGACCGGATGCGCCACCTGGACATCACGGAAACTGTTTTCAACAACGAAAGGGAAGTGGTGGAAGAGGAAAGGCGCTTAAAGTTTGATAACCCGCCTTACGGGACGGTCGTGGAGACTTTGTATCAACATGCCTACAGCGTGCATCCGTACCAGCACATGACGATTGGCAGCCTGCACGACTTGGACAATGCCAGGCTGGAGGACATTCGCGACTTCTACGACACCTACTACGTGCCCGACAACGCCACCGTGGTCATCGTCGGCGACATGGACCCGCAGGAGGCGGAATCCATGATCCGGAAATACTTCGGCCCTCTTGAACGCGGAGCGCGCCTTCCTACAAACCACATCCAGCAGGAGCCGCCCCAAACTGCGGAGCGGGTTGTGAAACTCTCTCTGGACGTGGCGCTTCCGGCCTTCGTGGAAGGCTACCATATGCCGGCGGACGGTACCCCGGACGCTTACCCGCTGCGGCTGGCATCCAACATCCTCTCGGAAGGTGAAAGTTCGCGCATCTATCGGCGGCTAGTTTATGACAAACAGATTGCCCTGGAGGCGCAGAGCACCGGCAACTTCACGGAAGACCCCAATCTCTTCTTCGTATTTGCCGTCATGAACCAGGGCCACGCGCCAGCCGAGGGGGAGGCTGAAGTCGAGGCGGAGCTGAGCCGGCTGAAAACTCAAACGGTAAGCAATGACGAACTACAGAAAGCCAAGAACCAAACCCTTCGCGATTTCATCTTGAGCCGGCAGACGGTCCAAACGCGAGGGGAGGAACTGGGCTATGCGGCAGTCATTTTGAAGGATGCAAACCTGGTCAATACGGAACCCGCCCGATTCCTGGCTGTCACGCCGGCGGATATCCAGCGCGTGGCGCAGAAGTATTTCGTGGCGCAGAATTTGACGCTGGTGGAAGTGTACACAAAGAGTGCGGCGGGCGATAAGCAAGTAAGCGAGCAAGGAGCGGGTGGCCAATGAGCTCACAAAGGGAGTTGCGCAGAGGCAGGCTTTGGAGTGCGGCAGCTTGCTGCCGCTTTTGCGTCTCGAGCTTGCTCGAGCCGCTGTCGGAAGCAAGCTTCCGGCGAAGGAGTGCGGCAGCTAGCTGCCGCACTCCAAAGAGCTGCGTATTCTGTCTGGCGGCTCTGCTTTTTGCTGCGCTCGCATTGGCTCGTGACTTCCCGCCGGAGGCGTTGCCTCCCAAGCCCCTGGTCCTTCCCACGCCGGCGCTACGCGTCCTTCCCAATGGTTTGAAAGTGGTCGCCATCGAGCGGCATTTACTTCCACTCTTGACGTTGCGGCTGGTGGTAAAGTCGGGAGCAGAATCGGATCCGGTGACCTTGCCTGGAACAGCGCAACTGGTGAGCGCCTTGCTGACGGAGGGAACTTCAACACGCAACGCGAGCCAGATCTCCGAGGCCATTGACTCGAGCGGAGGATTAGTTGATGCGGGGGCCGATTGGGATGAATCCTACGTAAGCCTGAGCGTCCTCAATGACCATGAGGACCTTGCTTTCGATCTTCTCTCGGACATGGTGATACATCCCACCTTCATGCCCGCGGAAGTCGAGCGGAAGCGCAAGCAGACCCTTTCGGGCCTCGAGGTTGTTCGCGACGATCCTGACTACGTTGCCGATGCGGCCTTGAGGCGCCTCGCCTTTCTCGGGACCTCGTACGGCCACCCCGAGGACGGAACCATTCCCTCGGTGCGTCGAATGACTCCGGGAGACCTCCGCGCCTTCTATAACGACTATTATCAACCCTCGAATGCAGTTCTCGCCATTGTGGGAGATATCGAGACAGGCGAAGCTTTTGAACGCGCGGAAAAGCGCTTCGGCGCATGGACGAACCGGGCAACGCCCCTGATTCCTGCTGCGTCTCCGGCGGTGGGATCACATAGGATTGTCGCCATCGACAAGCCGGATGCGGTTCAGACAGAAATCCGTATTGGCAACCTTGGGGTATCAAGGAAGAGCCCCGATTATTTGGCGCTGAGCGTCGCCGACCAAATTCTGGGCGGACCCTCCGAAAACCGGCTTTTCAAGGCCCTCCGCAGCCATCAGGGTCTGACGTATGGGGCTTCCAGTGAACTTCTCTCTTATCAGAGTGCTGGGGTGTGGCTTGCCAAGACCTTTACCCGCACACCCGAGACCATGAAGAGCGTCCATCTGGCTCTCGAACAAATTAAGCGGATGCACGATCACCCCATCACCCCCCAGGAACTTGAAACAGCTCAGGGGTACCTGATTGGCCATCTCGCGTTGGATTTTGAAACTTCGGAAGGTGTCGCCAGCCAGACGCTGGAACTGCTGGTGTATAATCTGCCGCTCGACTATTGGAACCGGTTCCCTGAAAAGATCCGGGCCCTCACCGCTGAGGAGGTTTGGAACGCCGCTCGCCAGCGGCTTGCTCCCGACAACAATATTATTGTGTTGGTAGGGAATCTCTCCGGCTTCGAGAAGGACTTGAAGAAACTCGGCCCCGTGCAGTTTATTCCCCTGGCCGAAGTGGACTTCGGTTCTGAGGAGCTTGTCCCCAGCGGTGGGAGAGCACAAGAGCAAAAATAGGCGGGAAGTGATGAAAAGAGCAGCCCTTCTCCTTATCGTTTTGATCGCCATGTCTGCTGCGGCAGAGGCCGTGATCCTGCTTCAGGTTCGTCCTGACCCCACGCGGCTGGCGGCCATACTGTTGAGTCTTTCCCTCACCCTGTGCGCGTTCGTGGGATTGAGCCAGGCGAGCCTCGTCCGCTACCTGCGCCAGCGGGCTGCGGAATCGGTTTGGGCAGCCACCGGCTTGCCTTTGTTCTTGCTGATCCCGTACCTCGTTTACGCCTTTGGAACGGGCTCGTTCTCGTTCCTGGGGGCCGGCAAATTGCTGGCCTACATCGTAGTGCCCACGTTGTTGCTGCTGCCCGACCGCCTGCATCGCCCCCCACACCTCGGGTGGCGGGACGTCGTGGCCATGGTGGCGCTGGGGCTTCCGGTCGCCGCAAACTGGTTAAGGGGAATTTGGACCTGGCCGTTCGACCTTTACATCTTCCGCCCACTCTTTTGTGTCTGCGTAGGGATGTACGCCTTCGCGGTCGTCCGCAACCTTGAAGGCGTGGGGTACCGGCTGTTATGGAGGAAGCAGGACGTGGTGGACGGTTTCGCCAATTTCCTCGCTTTTTGTCTCTTCGGAATTCCGCTGGGGATGGCGCTGCGTTTTATTCACCCGCACTTTTCCAGCGCCTCCTTCGGGCAGTTGCCTCTCCAGTTCTTTGGCATGTACCTCACGATTGCCATCCCGGAGGAGCTGCTTTTCCGGGGAATCCTCCAAAACCTCTTGTGCCGGAGCATCCGGCGAGGGCCCACGGGCGTATACGGCCTGCTGATTGCCGCGGTCGTATTCGGGGCGTCACATCTCCAGCACGCTCCGGTTCCCAACTGGAGATACGCGATTCTGGCCACGCTGGCAGGGGTGTTCTACGGATACACGTTTCGAAACCGCCAGAGAATTTCCGCCTCCGCCTTGACCCACGCACTCGTCGATACGACCTGGCATTTCTGGTTTTGAACAAGGCAGTTGACCCGCCGCGGCGGGACAGTTAACAGTCGACAGGGCACGTTCCGATGATATGTTTAAGCGTAGCGGGCTGCGCTCCGGTGCGTTACAGGGTTGCGGGAAAATTTACGAGTTCGCTTTCGACTGTCGACTGTTGACCGTGAACTTTTCTCCCCATCCTGCTAGACGGAAAAGCCGGGGCCGCAGTAAAATGGCTAGGCAGCCCATTCAATGAGATTGGATAAGGAGCAAATACATGAAGATGAGGCAGATGGTTTCAATCGTTCTGTGTCTGGCGGTCGTTGCTGTAGCAGCTACCTTAAACGCCGGTCAGAAAAAACCTAAACCCGGCCCTCTTACCGGAACATGGGAGTGCACGGCGCACGGGGGCGCGCAAGGTGACATGCCATTCACTCTGTACCTCGAACAGACCAAGGATACGCTGACGGGATCAGTTTCGTCGCCTATGGGCGGGACTCAGATAAGCGCGGGAACTATTAAGAAAACTGATCTTGAAATCCACATCGACACGCCGCAAGGCAACTACCAGCTAACGGGACGACTTAAGAAGGGGGAGCTTTCCGGCAAGTGGTCCAGTGATACGGAAAGCGGCGCCTGGGAGGGCAAGAAACAGGCCTCAGGTGGCAAGTAGCGCCGTCATTTGGGAAGGGGCCAGCGATCTGTCGGAGTCCATGTGGCCAGGGTGGCAGCCAGACTTCCGTCGAGCCCGCAGGCAGGGATTTGTGGCTCTGCCGCCTGCTGTGCGGAAAGGCTTCGCCTTTCCGCGGGGGGCTTAGGCCCCGACCAACCCCCTCCCCTAGGCTGGAAGGCTCAGCCTTCCAGCCTAGCAAAGGGAGGAGGAGGCTGCGAGCATGGCCGGAAAGCCAGAGGCTTTCCGCACAGCAAGCGGCAGAGCCGCGTAAAGTAGTCCAAGGGGCTTCGCCGATTCGGACATCGCTCGTCTGCCCCGGAACTTTCAAGCGGCCCCGGGGCGCCATGGTGCTGCGGTTGACCTTCCGCAACTTGAGGACCCAATCTCAAGTTGAACCCAAATCGCTGGGGGCAAGGACGACGCCGAATGCGGAGTGTTTTCATGCGTGTAGTTGTCAAAGTCGGGACCAGATTGATAGCCCCGGATGGCCAGATCAACTTCCGTTGGATGCGGTCGCTGATCGATCAACTCGATCTGACGCACCACGAGTATGTGATCGTCAGTTCGGGAGCCATCGCTTGCGGAATGTTCTCCCTCGGAATCAAGCGGCGGCCGAAGAAACTGGGATTGATGCAGGCCACCGCGGCTGTGGGCCAGAGCCGGCTGATGCACACCTACGAAAGGCTGCTCTTTGGGAAGAAGGTCGTTGCCCAACTGCTGCTTTCGAGTGACGACTTTTCCTCCCCGGTTCGGTACCGTAACCTCTGCAATACGCTCCGCCAGTTGCTGCACATGAAGGTGCTGCCCATCGTCAATGAAAACGACAGCGTTTCGGTCCGGGAGCTCGAAGGGGCGTTCGGTGACAACGACGAGTTGAGCGCTCTTGTGGCTTCCGCCCTGGGGGCGGACTGGCTGGTTCTGCTCACCGATGTGGACGGCTTCTTCCGGCCCGAGGGCCCCCGAGGAAAGCCCCGGTTGGTGCGGCTGATTCGTCGCGTCACGCCTGCGATGGAAGCTGCCTGCAACGGGAAAAGCCAGCTTGGGCGCGGCGGGATGCGCTCCAAGTTGCGAGCGGCACTCAGGGCCACGGCGGCTGGAATCCAAGTGGTGATCGCCAACGGAAACCATCCCCAGGTTATTCCACTTGCCTTGCAGCGCCGCGTCGGGACCTATTTTTCGCCACTGCGGACCAAGAGTGAAAACCCATCATGAGCGCCATACCTTCCACAAGCCGCGCTACAACGCCGGAGAAACTGCGGAGGGCGCGAACCGCGGCTCCCGACGTGGCCTGCTTAAGCACGCAGGAAAAGAACTCAATTCTTCAAGAGATGGCGGAGCTGATAGCAGGGAACCGGGAGGCAATTCTGGCGGCGAACAGCCTTGACCTTCAATCCAACGACCTCCGTCCCGCCAGCCGCGACCGTTTACTGCTGAACCCAAAGCGTGTCGACGACATGCTAGATGGAATCCAGGCTGTCATCGGCTTGCCCGACCCGGTGGGTGAAGTTCTGTTCGATTGGGTTCGTCCCAACGGCTTGCGCATACGGAAGGTGCGAGTGCCGCTCGGGGTTGTGGGCGTAATCTATGAGTCCCGCCCCAATGTGACGGTGGATGCCGCGGTCCTGGCGCTCAAAGCCGGGAACGCCGTGGTTCTGCGCGGCGGGCGCGAAGCTGTCCATACCAATGAACTGCTCGTGGAACTTCTTAACCGGGCGCAGGGGTTGCCGGAGGGGGCAATCGAGTTGCTCGATTCCCGTTCCCGTGAGTCTGCGCATGAGCTCATGCGAGCACGCGGCTACGTGGACGTTCTGGTGCCGCGCGGCGGAGCGGAATTGATCAATCGCGTGGTGGAGCAAGCCATCGTCCCGGTTATCGAAACCGGGGCAGGGAACTGTCACATTTACGTGGATAAGGACGCCGACCTGGATCTTGCGGACAGGATTGTGATCAACGCCAAGACCCAGCGTCCCTCCGTGTGCAACGCCGCTGAAAAGCTGCTCGTCCATCAGGAAATCGCTGCGGAATACGTGCCGAGAATTGTCGACCGGCTGCGGACTGCCGGTGTAGAAGTGCGGGGCGACGAGCAGACTTGCCGGCTGGCAGGCGAAGACAAGGTGCGAGCCGCTTCTCCGGATGATTGGCTGACCGAGTATTCGGACTTGAAGATGGCTGTGGCGGTGGTGAGTGATGTGGACGCTGCCATCGCGCACATCAACCGTTACTCCACCCGGCACTCCGATGCCATCGTCACCCGTGACGCGACGCGAGCGCAGAGGTTTCTGGACCGGGTGGACTCGGCCGCAGTCTATTGGAACGCTTCCACACGCTTCACCGATGGAGGTGAATTCGGCTTGGGCGCAGAGATGGGCATCAGCACCCAGAAACTCCATTGTCGAGGTCCGTTTGCCTTGCCCGAACTCACTTCCGTGAAGTTCCAGATCGTAGGCTCCGGGCAAGTCCGCACGTGAGGGCAATGACCCGCCGCGCCGGGACAGATCACAGTCGAGAGTAGGGTGGGGTTCTTCCCCACCTACCACCTACGACCTACTACCTGCCGGGTCTTGAGACTATCGAAACGAGGATTCATATATGTCGAATGTGCCTTTGGCCGTTGGTTTGGCATTGGTGGCTGGAATTCTGAACGGCAGTTTCGCCACCCCGATGAAGTACGCCAAGTTTTGGAAATGGGAGAACATCTGGTCAGTTTGGGCGGTGGTGGGAATGTTGATGTTTCCGTGGTTCATGGTTTATGTAACCGTACCCCACATGGTGGCGTTCTACCAGCAGGTGGGCGCTCTGCAGATTCTTCTCCTTGTGGGATTTGGTGTTGGATTTGGTCTGGCCCAGATATTCTTCGGGTTGGGCATAGCAGCGCTTGGCATCGCCTTGAATTTCGCCATCGCTATAGGCCTTTCGACCGCACTGGGGTCGCTCGTCCCACTGGTGGCACTGCATTCGGAGATGATTTTCACGACCAAAGGCATGGTCATCATCTTAGGAGTCGCCTTGATGCTGGTGGGCATCGTGCTTTGTGCCGTAGCGGGAAGACATAAGGAGAAAGCCATGCAGAGTTCAGTTCAGGACCAGCAAGAAGGGGCAGGGAAGAGGATGAGTTTCAAGGCCGGGTTGATCATCTGCATTCTGGCCGGGGTTGGTTCTCCTCTGATCAACTTCGGCTTGGCGTTCGGAGCCCCGCTCATTTCCCGTGCCGCCCAACTGGGCGTTAGTCCCAGAAGTCAGACCAATGTAATATGGGCCCCCTTGGTGACGGCCGCACTCGTGCCCTACCTGATTTACTGCGCCTACTTGTGGAAAAAGAACAAAACGGCGGGCCTCTTCTTCCACCCTGGAACGGCCATTAACTGGGTACTGGGCGCGATGATGGGGGTGCTCTGGTTCGGAAGCACAGTCATCTACGGCGCAGCCACGGCTCAGCTAGCGGGCCTGGGTCCCATCTTGGGTTGGCCGCTTTTCATGTCGTCCATTATCATTACCTCCAATGTTTGGGGATTTGTCACAGGCGAATGGAAGACGGCTGGTGGGAAAGCGCTGACCACAATGCTGGCGGGGATTCTGTTTCTTATCCTGGGTTTCGTCGTGTTGGCCGTCAGCGGGCGCTTGGCAGGGCGATGAATAATCTTCTCCGCAGGTCATTCTGAGCGGGTGATTCCCCTCCTCAGTTGAGGGGGGGGTAAGGGGGTGGTGCCGTTCAGGACTCAATGTTCCGGGTAGGGCAGGGCAAGCACACTCACTTCGGGCCTCTGCAAGCGGGAACCGCACGTATTTGAAAGCCGCCTGTCCAGCGGAACGCACGCCTCACAACCGCGCCAGGCAGCCTTTGCCGCATGCAACCGGAGCATTTTCAAACAGCGAGCAATCTTTCACTCCCACCACCTGGAGGCAGCCGAATTCAGCCTCGCGCTGCTCAGCCAAGACTTTGGCGCCAACCCTCTTCTCCGGACATCGAACAGACCGCCTCCTTAAGCCCGGCCCCCACTTCCAAATCGCATGGGCAAGAACCACCCAGCAAACCACCACCCCGGATATTTCAAGTGCAATTATGCTGTTCATGACCGAGCTCCTCCTTGGCGAGGGAAAAGGCTCTTGGCCTTACTGTCATTCGCCGCTTGGGCGCACCGGTTTGGTGAAGCTGGCCAACGCTTCTTCTTCAGTTGGATAGATGTCGAACGCCTGCAGTAACCGATGGGTGGAAAGGATGTTATGAATCAGCCGCGGAACATTCACAAGTTTCAGTTGTCCTCCCTCCTTGGTAGTAACTATTACCGACTCCACCAACATGCCGATCCCGGTGCTGTCAATGCGCGTCACATTAGCGAGGTCCAGTAGAATGTTGCTCCAATGATTGGCCAGGAACTCCTTTATGAAACTGCGCACGCTATCGCACTCAGGGCCGGCGACGATTCTGCCGCTAAGATTCAACACGCGGACACCCTGCACTTCCCTGTGGTCGATTGTCAGTTGCATGAGGGCTGTCTCCTTTGCCCTGTATCTTAGGGCTTGCCAAGAGATATGTCAACGCGAGGAGGGGGTAAGCTATACAGACGGGAAAACTGCGACACCTGCACCATTTTTGTGCAACGCAGCAACGCGCTAGCCCGGTCGCGCTTTTGGTGGTGAGTTGCACGCGCGGGCGCGTGGTTGTGTGCGAGCGCAGGCGCGTTGTAGTGGGGGACGTGATCGGGCTGCGGCGTGGGGGCGTGTGCGAACAGGGCGCGTCGCGGTGTCATTTGGGAGGCGAGAACTGCGATGGAATTGGCGGCGACTCATAGAGCGCAGCTTGAACCCAGGGAATAGGCTCTAGTCCTTTCGGCACTTCTTAGTGTCAAACCCAAATGGTGGGGCGTTATAGTTTGTGCGCTTTAGGACAAATCCGCCATGTTCCGACGTCGAAAGCACAGTGTAGGTTCCTTTCATTTCGTCGCTCTGCAACTCCCCGATAAATCGGACGTGGAATTTCTTGCCCTCAGTCTCAAAAACAACACGGGAGCCGTTGACGCTGCCATTCAAACCTCCGCTTCCAGAAAGCGGTGTTTGGACCGTCGAACAGCCGTAAATGCCCCCATTTTCCTCCCTAACAGTGATTTCGTAACCAGCCGTGACGCCCAAGGTTTCATTCCGAACCTCGCCTTCAAAGGAACCGGTCATTCCTTGCTCCCCGCTGACCTGTGCCGTGCCCGCTCCACTCTTTATTGGCTTGATTGCGGATTCCCCAGTCGCAGGTCCTGTCGGCTGCCGCTTTTGAATGTCCGAACCGGGAGGTACGATTTGAGCTGCCTCATGGGGCTGCGTTGCAGAAACGGGCGGATTGAAAGGAACCTGGACAATGTTCGTGGACTGAGCTGGCACTGGGGTCGCATCATGGGGTTGCTTCGCAGAAATGGGCGGATTGGAAGGAACCTGGACAATGTTCGTGGACTGAGCTGGCACTGGGGTCGCATCATGGAGCTGCTTCACAGCAATGGGCGGATTGGAAGGGACCTGGACAACGTTCGCGGACTGATCCGGCTCCAGGGTCATATCAAGTCTGATATTGCTGCCAGCATCTATGGACACAGTGCGCTGCCATTTCTTGAAACCCGGTTTTTCGACCGAGACGCTACGATCTCCGGCTTCAACCCGCAGACTGGACGGTGTGCTACCTTTGTACTTACCGTCCACAGTGATGTCGGCCCCCTCGGGCGTTGATCTGACCGCCAAAGTCGTTGACTCTGCAGTCGCAGTCGACGACGTCGGTAGCACTCCTGCTTCGGTTGCTGGCTTGGACGCAAACTTGGCTGGATCGAGGTTCATGTCGCCGTTGATGTAGGCAGTGACCTCTGTACCTTTCGGAATGGTTACGTCTTTGCCGTGCATGAAGAGAAAGAACGGAGCTGCAGGCCAAACAATCAAACTTGTGGCGACAATACCGGCAGTCATTCCCCCTGTGTGCCCCCCGCCTTTAACCTCTCTGACCGCACGCAAAGCGGCCTTCTCACCGTCCACGAGGCGTACGTCGTCAATGTTCACATCGAGTTTTCCACCCCGCGCCATTCTTCGCTTGGACTGGGCCTCAGTTACAGTCCCCCAAGCGACGCTGCCTTTGGGGATGACGGCAATGCCATCAACCTTGACTTCTTCAAGGACCTCGAAATCCACCTTATCATTGGCCTGTGCGTCTGCCGACGAGATTGTCCGCGACAGGCGCAGTTTAATGGGGGTCCCGTCCTCGAGTCGAAAGTCGGGAGGCTTCGCAGCCTGATTTTGGTTTACGGAGGGGGTGGCCGCCTGGCCCGCTGTCTTGACAGGCTGGCTGGTTATAACTAGGGATGCCGCTAAGGACCACGAGGACGAGGGGCGCGCGGTGCATGGAATTTCCTCCCCCAAAATCTTGTTCACATGGTAGTTCCGCTTGCTCCACAAGTCAAGGCCGAAACCGCCCCACGACCCGCAACTCCAACTGAAGCGTTGAACCCGCTCACTTGCGTGATATATACGGTGTGGCGCTAAGAGAGCGCGCAAAAATTCCACATATCGCTGTTTGTGTGCGTCTGATTTTTGACTCCATTCGCTGTTTCGCTAGGGCTCGCGGTTGGAGCCGCGAGGCTTTTCCTCGTGCCGATGTCGGTGCTGAAGAGCAAGGCCCCCGCATGTGGCAAGCGTCGACCGGCCCCAGGCACCCGACGGCGGGTTTACCGCAAGCCGTCGCCCGTGTCCCGCGTATAGAGCAAAGAGCCATCCCGGAACCTCCCCTGCTCTCGGAGTCCCTTCACAACAAGGCGCTTAAGCCAATAGAAGGCTGCCGGGCGCACGTCTTCCGGTAGGCCCTCAAAAAGGGTTTTACGGTTGCGGGGTAACCTATACAGACTGGAAAACTGCTACACCTGCACCATTTTTGTGCACCCGCGGCGACGAGCGCGGGCGCGGCGTAATTGGAGACGGGATCGTGGGCGGGCGTGGGCGCGGGCGACACAGCACGTGATGAGAGTGCGCGCGCCTCTCAGAATTTTAGTCTAATTTTGGAGGTTCCGAGCAGGCACGGGGTTGGGCCGTACACTGCGATGGTACGGAGCGGGTATCCACCCTTTTTCAACCGGTACCTCACGCTATGGACTGTTGACTTTCCAGCGTCACACCAGCAAGATTGGTGGGAGGTGTTGCGATGCAGGCGACGGCGCAATATAGTTCAGGTCAGCAGAAGCAGGTTAATTTGGATAAGCACCCTGACCGTTGTCCAATTTGTCATCATTGGATTCAAGCTCTGGATACGGGTCCGCATTGGGCCGTTGAAAACGACCGACTGGAAATCGTCTTCAGGTGTCCCAGACCGCAATGTGAACGTTTCTTCATCGGTCGATATAAAGTCAGGTCCGATGTCAGCCCCCAGACAGCCAGTTTTGTATTCTCGGAGTCTGTTCCGTTGACTATTGAAACGTCCAAAAGTGACGAGATCATACAGAAAATCTCCGCTGATTTTGTGTCGGTCTATCGAGAAGCAGAAGAGGCAGAACTTAGGAACCTAAAGTTAATCTGCGGTCCCGGATACAGAAAGGCGCTGGAGTTCTTAATTAAAGACTATGTCATCAGACTGAATCCCGGCAAAGATGAAGAAATCAAGAGGATGAATCTGGGCAAATGCATTTCGGACTTTGTTAAAAATGACAAAGTGAGAGAGGTTGCGGCGCGCGCCGTTTGGCTTGGCAACGATGAAGTGCACTATCTCCGCAAATGGGAAGAGAAAGACTTGCAGGACTTAAAGAACCTAATCACGTTGACGGTTCTTTGGATAAGGATGGAAGAGCTGACGGAAGCCGCGATCAAAGAGATGCCTGCGGGGAGGTGAACCTAGACCCCCTAAACTAACCCCCACCGCAGCTTGTATCCGTTGCAGCGTGGTTTGCCGGACCGGTTTACCCTTTCGGATTGCCTCAATGGTGTGCTGGCTCAATCCAGTCGTGCGCATTAGTTCACGCACTCCCCCTCGCTTGGCGATCTCATCCCTTTCAGACCATGGAAGTGTCCTGTATCTGCGGCGGGTGGCGCATACGTCCCGACGTTTTTTGTCGGGATGTATGCGCCCTTCATGCGGATGATGCCCCCCGCTGACCCCTCACGACACCCTGTCCATTGCCAACAGCGAGAGGTCATGCAGAAAATAGAACCTCCAACTCGACCATGGCCAGTCCCCTGGCTGCTTCACTAGGCCTCGTTTCACCGGATTGTTGTGCATGTAATTCAATTTCTCCTCGCGCTTCTTTGCCGTCCAGATGTTCATGTCGTAGAACTTTCGCTGCCACACCCGAAAGTGCGCGTGATGGTGGACCGTGGGAGGCAGAGTGACCCGCGCCAGCATCTTCTGGCACCAGGGAAAGCCAAGGTTTTCCCGGAGGTTCTTCAGGATAAACAGCGCGGTGCGGTCCTCGAGCTTTTGCATGATCTGGGACGGGTTAGCCTCCGCCGTGGCCCAGAGGAGCGCGTGGAAATGCTCTGGCATAAGGACGTATCCTACAATCTTGAATCCCAACTCGCGCCGCAGGTCGCCCAAAGCCGCAACCCAATGGTTCCGGAAACGCTCGGAATCAAATAAGCGCGCACGGCGATAAGTGCTCGTGGTCAAATAGTGCAGGTGATTCAGGCCGTAGTAGTGCTTTAGCTTGGACACGGGGAGATTATATCCTTAGTTGGGGCGCATACATCCCGACAAAAGACGTCGGGACGTATGCGCCACCCCGCGAACATCAGCGTTAGAAGCGCAACGTTGCTCGAAGCCTGGTCGGCTCAAGCAACAGGTCGAAGGCATTCACCGCACCGACAACAAGAATGTTTGCAGCCAGAATCGCGTCCAGCGCGCAACCCTCCCCGTTCTCAACCGCAATTGCCACCCCTCCGGCTTCTTTCACGACTTTCAAGTGCAGCCTGTCGTTATTCCCGTTGCCGAAGGATGCAACGTATCGGGGATTCAGCCCCACGGCATAACGCCGCTTCTGGACGTCCTCGTTCTCTCCCTCCAGCCTTCTCCAAACAATCGGCAGGCCTTTCAGCTCTTCTTGCGCTGTCCCGAAGGAATCCGCAGTGACGACGTGAACATCCACGAGCTCCGCCAGCCGGAGCAGCCGATCTTTGACACCGGTCACAAGCTTTCCGCCGAAGGCCAAGGTCCCCGTGTAATCGCTCAGGATGGCGTCGATTTGCACCTTGCCGAATCCGGGAATGTCTAGCGTAATGCCGGGCTTTTTCATGGGTAATGTCTCCGGGAGGAAAATGGATCTTGGCCCTCTTCCAAGGGGAGAGGGTGGACCGCGATCCCGATGCACTTCATCGGGACGCAGGCCGGGTGAGGGGTCATTCGCACGGCGAGGAGGGACCAGATGGACCAGTATAAAGAAGTAACCCCTCACTTGGCTCGCTACGCTCGCCACCCTCTCCCCGAGGGAGAGGGCTGTGTTTCCAACCAAGTTGTTTGGCAGAGGATTGAATGGTTACTTCATGACGACTCTATATTTGTTCCCCTGCCCCTGGTCCCCAGCCCCTAGTCCCCAGCCCGAGGCTCGCCCAGATGGCGTCCACCTTTTTCTTCACCGCCGGGTCCATCTTGATCTCGTCGGGCCAGGGGCGGGTGAAGCCCTCGGACGGCCATTTTGCGGTCGCATCCACGCCCATCTTGGAGCCGAAACTAGGGAGGCGGGAGGCGTGCTCGAGCTGGTCCACCGGGCCGAGAGTGAACTGAATATCGCGCTCCGGGTCGATATGGTTGAAAGCTTTCCAGGCCACCTCGCGCAGGTTGTGAACGTCCACATCGTGGTCTACCACCACAATGCACTTGCTGAACATCGCTCCCGGCAGACCCCAAATGGCGTTCATCACTTTCCGCGCATGTCCTGGATAGCTTTTGCGAATCGCGATAACCAAGAGATTATGAAATACCCCTTCTGCGGGCATGTGCATATCGACAACTTCAGGCATCTGCTTGCGAAACAAGGGAAGAAAGATGCGTTCCACGGCGTAGCCCATCCAATAGTCTTCCATGGGTGGAGGGCCAACGATGGTGGAGACGTAGATTGGGTCGCGGCGTCGCGTCAGGCAGGTAAGATGAAACGCCGGGAACCTGTCTTCCAACGAATAGTACCCGGTGTGGTCACCGAAAGGCCCCTCGACACGAATGTCGTCGAGGTCCACAAAGCCTTCCAGCACGATTTCCGAGTTGGCAGGCACCTCCAAGTCAACGGTTTGGCATTTGACCAGTTCGACCGGTTCCTTGCGCAGGAAACCCGCGAAGAGGAATTCATCTAAGTCTTCGGGCAGTGGCAGAATGCCGGAAATCATCGCGACCGGGTCGGCCCCGATCGCCACCGCAACTTCCATGCGACGCCCTTTGCCCTGGCGCTCCAGCCAGCGGAAATGTTCGGCCCCGCCCTTGTGGATCTGCCAGTGCATGCCGGTGGTCCGGGAATCGTAAACCTGCATGCGGTAGCAGCCCACGTTTCGGCGGCCGTTCTTGGGACTTTTCGTGATCACCAGCGGGAAGGTGATGAAATGCCCGCCATCCTGCGGCCAGCACTTCATGATCGGCAGACCAGCCAGCGAGGCATTATCCGTCTCCACGATTTCCTGCGCGGGGCCGGACTTCACGCTCTTGGGGAAGAACGATCCCAGCTCGGATAGCTTGGGGAGCATGCGCACCTTGTCGAGGAAACCCTCGGGCGGTTTCATGTCCAACAGGTCTTCGATGCGCCGGGCCACGTCCTCAAGCGAGCTGACCTCCAGCGCCAGTTCCATTCTCCTCTTGGACCCAAGCATGTTGATGAGAAGTGGCATGGAGTATGCGCTGTTGTTCTCTGCCGAGCGCGGCTTCTCGAATAAGAGTGCGGGTCCTCCAGCCTTGGATACTCGGTCCGTAATCTCGGTGATCTCCAAATCCACATCTGCTTCCACGGAAATGCGCTTCAGCTCTCCCTCGCGCTCCAAGCGCCTCACGAACTCGTGCAAGTCTTTGTAAGCCACAGGGACTCCTCAACTGGAAATGAAATTGCTTCGTCGTGGAAGCATTACAGATTGCACGGACCAAATCAAGGAGTCCTTGGCGGAGGGTGGGGGACACAAAGGACAGGAGTCAGGATTCAGGATTCAGGATTCAGGGAAAGAACAAGCAGGACTACCACCAATCTTTCCCCCGGCAGTTAGCAGGTAGGGAAGGAGCGGGTGCCAGGTGCGGGGCCAATTCAGAATTCAGAATTCACAATTCAGCATCCCCCCCAGCCCCCGTTCTTCAGGGGATCGACTTCCCCCCGTCCACAACCAACACCTGCCCGGTGATGAAATCGCTCCGCGTGGCGAGAAAAAGGACCATCTCCGCAATGTCTTCGGGGCGGCCGGCCTTCCTGAGCGGAGTACCACGGATAATCTTCTCCATCCTTGCATCGCGCCTCTCGCCCGGGAAGAGAATCGTCCCCGGAGCCACGCTGTTCACCTGAATGTGCGGCGCCAGTGCCTTTGCCAGGGAGCGCGTGAGCGAAATGACGCCCGCCTTTGAGGCGCAGTAGTGGATGTAATCCGGCCATGCCTGAAGCCCGCCGAGAGAAGATATGATAACGATCCGGCCGTGGCCCTGGCGCTGCATGATCCGGGCCGCTGCCTGAGCACAGAAAAACGCTCCCTTCAGGTTGATGCCCAGGATTTTGTCCCAATCGTCTTCGGAGAGCTTGTCCCACTTGACGGGAAAGAAGATGCCCGCGTTGTTGACCAGTAAATCGAGGCGCGCGAGACGTTTCTCGACCGCCCGGAACATCGCCGCCACCTGTTTGGGCCGGGAAACGTCCGCGCGGGCGACGATGGCCTGGACCCCCAAACTCTCAATCTCTCGCACGGTGGCCTGGGCGCCTTCCTTCGATTCGTTGTAATGCACCACAACATTGGCCCCGGCGCGCGCCAGGGTCAACGCGATGGCACGACCCATGCGCCTTCCCGCGCCGGTCACTACGGCGACCTGGTCTCGAAGTGGACGACTGTTCATGACGCCTGCATTGATATCACGGCCCAGCAGAATGTCAAGCCTGTTTGTTTCCGTTATAATCCTCAGATTCCGCAGATGACACAGATTAACACCAGTCTTGACTCATCTGCGTCATCGGCGCAATCTGCGGATTTGCTTTTGATCGTCCACCGTATGGGCTCAACTGTCTTGATCTTGAACGGTTCGATAATCGTTCGAACCGGCATGATGGCCCCCCTGACAAAGAATTTGTACTTAGCTTAACCCATACAGGGTAGCGAAGACCAGCGCCTGACCCCAGTGCGATTCCCCCTCCCCCCTCGCAGCGCAATTCCTTGACGCTCCCCCGCCCATCCCCTAGAATCGCAATTTAGGCCATGAATGACGTGGTGGTTTATTCCAAGCCCGGCTGCTGCCTGTGCGACGAGGTTAAAGAGAATCTTAAGAGGCTGAAGGCAAGCTACGCTTTCAACTTGCGCGAGGTAAATATCCTCGAAGATCCCGAAGCTCACGAGAGATTCAAAGAAGAGATTCCCGTAGTCTTCATTAACGGCAAAAAGGCGTTCAAGTACCACTTGGATGAAAAGCAGTTCCTGAAGAAACTACAGAGCGCTCGAGGATGAATCACAAATGAAAACTCCTCCATCAACCGCTCGCAATCCCAAACCCATGAGACTCGATATTCTCGCCATCGCCGCGCATCCGGACGATGTCGAGCTAACCTGTGGAGGCGCCCTCATCAAGATGGTCCAAGCCGGCTACAAGGTGGGGATCGTTGACCTTACGGTCGGCGAATCGGGTACGCGGGGGAGCGTTGCGCTGCGCAAGAAAGAATCCGATCGCGCCTCCCTGGTGATGGGCATAGTTCATCGGGAAAACCTGGGCCTGCCCGATGCCGGAGTCGAGGACCGGCGCGATTATAAGCTGAAGATTGCGCAGCGCATTCGCGCCCTCCAGCCGCACACAGTGATCTTACCCTACTGGGAAGGCCGCCATCCCGATCATTACATCGCCGGGCAAATCGGCTATGAAGCCTGCTTCCTTGCCGGTCTCGCCAAGTTGCCGCTCGAAGGCGTCCCGCACCGCCCGCACAAGATCATTTACGCCTCACTTTATGTGCCTGCATTGCTCCCCACTTTCGTGGTTGACATCACCGACCAGTTCGAAAAGAAGCTCAAGGCCGTCCTTTGCTACGCCTCGCAATTCTCGCCTCGCCAGGATTGGCGAAACTTGTTTCCCTCCCGCGCGGACTGCCGCGAGCGGCTAGCCGCCCAGGCTCGCCATTTCGGGGACATGATCGGCGTGCGCTACGGCGAGCCGTTCGTGACCCGAGAGATTGCGGCCGTGGACGATCTTGTCAACATGCCCGTGCGCTCAATTTAGCAATAATATGCCGTCGAGTTAGTAGTGGGTCAATTTGATGTAGAAGCGGCTTTACGCCGCCATTTGGCGAGATAAACTCGCCGCTACAGCATCAAATTGACCCACTACCCCGTCAACTTGAGCCTATCTGCCTGAACCTTCCCCGATAAAGAACGCATTCCCGATTTTCCCTCCGCGGCGGGCCAATCGGCAATCCGCAATCTAAGATGTGCGGACGCGGTTTCTCCACCGGTCGCGGACGAACCAGACGGCGGCGAGAACAATGAGAACTGCCAGGACGGTGTCGAAGCGGTGGAAGTAATGCCGCAGGCTCTCCCAACGTTCGCCGAGCTTCACGCCGGCATAGGCAAGCGCCAGACACCAGGGAAGTGAACCCAGGAAGGTAAAAAGATTAAAGCGCAGAAGATCCATGCGGGCCACTCCCGCTGGAAAGGCAATGAAGGTCCGGACCACGGGCAGCAGACGTGCCAGGAAAACTGCCCAATCGCCGTAGCGCCGAAAGAAGCGGTCCGCCAATTCCAGGTCGTGGTGTGTCACCAGAACGTAGCGGCCATATTTCTCGACCAGTGGCCGGCCTCCCAGCAAGCCCACGTAATAGGCTACCAGCGAGCCGACGTTGCAGCCAAAAGCACCGGCAATCGCTACCCACAGCAGTTTGAATCGACCCACGGAGACAAGGTATCCCGAAAATGGCATGATGACTTCCGAAGGCAAGGGGATGCACGCCGACTCAATCCCCATCAGCAGCACTATGCCCAGGTAGCCCGAGCGCGAAATCACAGAGATGATGAAACCAGCCAGAAACTCAAAGAAGGTTGTAACCATGAATTGATCGTGCCCACGCGCGGCAGGAATGCAAAATTCAACGATAGCCGGCAAGCGGCAGGAATCCCCGAGCCAGAGCAAACCGTGAATTCGCTAGAGAGATTCCGACTCCGGAGTGAAAACGAAACCGGGAAGCGCAACGCCCTCGGCCGATTTCTCGACCTTTACGCGGCGAACGTCCTGATCTAATCCATCCACCTTTCTTAGCACGGCGTAAGAGGCGAAGACCTCTGAGTATAGCTTGGTGACCAGCCAGTTGTCGCCGGTCTCAGTCAGACGCCAGACTTGCCCCAACTGAACGCTTGCCACAGCCACGGGTTAGCACTCCTCGGTGGAAGACATTCCGAATTCCCTGTCATGCTGATCCCGCCCTGCGGGAGAAGCATCTCCGCAGTTCCTTCCCGGGGCCAGGCGGCCAATTCGGCATGCGAACTGCCGAGATCCTTCGTCGTCCCGATCAGATCGGGACTCCTCAGGATGACAGGCACATGGTACGCGCATTGTTCCCACGACGCATCCCCGCTCGAACTTGCGATTCAAGGTTCGGTGTTGCGGGCATTAATCTAACCTCTCCAAGCCCAGGAGTCAATTGCCCAGGCTGAGGGGGTTCTAAAGGCCGGTGTTCACGAAGCCGGTTTGGTGACATTTTCCGCGAACCAGAATACGGCGCCAGACGTATTAGACGGTAATGGGGAAGGAGGAGCCATGGAGAGCCTGATTCGCGACATCAAGCACGGCGTGAGGTCTTTGCTCCGGGACAAGGGGTTTGCCGCGACGGTCCTGCTGACTCTGGCCATTTGCATTGCGGCGTATACCGCCACGTTCGCGATTGTCCATTCGGTTCTATTGCGCCCACTTCCAGGTCCAAACGCCGACGCGATCGTGCTGATGTCCAACCAGTATCCGAAGGCCGGCGTCAGCGATCAGAGTGTCAGCAGCGTGGCCGATTACTACGATCGTCTTCGTGTGGTGACAGCCTTGGAAGAACAAGCGATGTTCCAGCCGGTGGACACGGCGCTGGAGGTCAACGGCACGCCGGAGCAGGTTCCGGGCATGGCCGTGACGCCGTCCTTCTTCAAGCTGGTCGGGATTCCTCCGGCGCGCGGGCGGGCATTCACCGCGGAGGAAGGCGAGATCGGCAGCGAGTACAAGGTGGTTCTCAGCCACGCGCTGTGGCAGCAGCTTTATGGCGGCGACCTCTCCGCGATCGGACGCGAGCTGCGCCTGGGCGGCACGCCTGTCACCATCGTGGGCGTAATGCCGCGGGACTTTGTCTTCGTGAACCCGGAGGTCCGCTTCTGGGTTCCCCTGGCGTTCACCGCCCAGCAGAAATCTCAATATCACAGCAACAACTGGAACCACATCGGGCGACTCCAGCCGGGGGCCACTTTAACCCAGGTGCAGGCGCAGATCAACGCTCTCAACGCCGCCAACCTGGAACGGTTTCCCGCGTGGAAGGACGCCCTCATCAATGCGGGCTTCTACACCAGAGTCGAACCGCTTCAGCACATGCTGGTCAAAGACGTAGAAGGCGCGCTGTACCTGCTGTGGGGCGGAGCGGTGTTCGTGCTGCTCATTGGAGGATTGAACATCGCCAACCTGGCGCTAGCGCGCTGGAGTGTCCGGGGCAAGGAGATCGCCACGCGACTGGCACTGGGCGCGGGCCGAGCCCAGCTCTCGCGCCAGTTGGTCGTGGAAAACGTGCTGGTGGCAGGGGCTGGTGGCATCGCGGGTGTCCTGCTCGGTAAAGCGCTCTTGCGGGCGGTGGCGACGATCGGGCTCAACCGTTTTCCCCGGGCGCAGGAAGTAAGTATCGACGGCACGGTGATTCTTGTCGCACTCGGGCTGGCGGTCGCGGTGGGCGTGCTGGTCGGACTTGTGCCCATCGCCAGCGCTTTCAAAGTCAACCTGAGCGGCATGCTGCGCGACGGCGGCCGCACTGGCACGAGCGGCGCCCAGACCCACAGGTTGCGCCAGGGCCTGGTAGGCGCCGAGATTGGACTGGCCTTCGTGCTTCTGGCCGGAGCGGGACTGCTGCTGGCCAGCTTTCGTCACCTGCTGGCGGTCGATCCGGGCTTCACGAGTAAGGGTGTGGTAACCGCGTCCACGAACGCGCCGCAATCCCGGTATCGCGGCGACGGGGAGTTGCGGATTCTGATGAACCGGGCGCTGGATTCGATTCGGCGCTTGCCGGGCGTGGCCGCCGCGGGGGCGACCACGGCGATCCCGTTCGGCGACAACCACAGCGACAGCGTCATTCTGGCCGAGGGCTATGTCATGAAGCCGGGCGAATCCGTCATCTCTCCGCGCCGCCTGGCCGTCACCCCGGGCTACTTCGAGACGATGAACATCGCCCTGATACGCGGACGCTACTTCGAGGATCGCGACAATGAAAGCGCCGTGCCTGTTGTCATTGTCGATGAACGGCTGGCCCGCCACTTCTGGCCGAATCGCGATCCGATTGGACAGCGGATGTACCGTCCACAGAACCCAAAGGAGCTAACCAAGACCGACGCGAACACACGCTGGTACCAAGTGGTCGGAGTTGTGCGCTCCGTCAGGCTGGAAGATCTCGCCGGAACCAGGAGCGGGTTCGGCGCTTACTACTTCCCATACGCGCAGGACCCATCGCGAGGTTATACGTTCGCCGTCAGAACCGCCGGCGAGGCGGGCGCCGTAGCGCGCACGGTCCGCACCGCGGTGGCCCGGATCGATCCGGAGCTGGCGCTGTTCGATGTGAAGACGATGGGCGAGCGCGCCGCGCTTTCGATGTCATCCCGCCGGACGTCGCTGATGCTGGCGTTGGCGTTTGGCGGCCTGGCGCTGTTTCTTTCGGCGATCGGCATTTACGGAGTTCTTGCCTACCTGGTGGCGCAGCGGAGGCGCGAGATTGCCATCCGGGTGGCGCTCGGCAGCACGGGAGCGGGGGTAGTGAGGCTGGTGCTCAGGGAGGGCCTGGTGCTCGTAGCGATCGGGCTGGCGGCGGGATTGGCCGGCGCGGCTGGGTTGCAGAAGGCAGTCGCCAACCAGATCTACGGGGTTCGGCCGCTGGATCCGCTGGTGATCGGCGGTGTAACCGTGCTGCTGGGGACGATCGCGCTCGCTGCCTGTGCGGTGCCCGCGCGTCGCGCGACCCGGGTCGATCCCATGGAGGTGTTGCGCTACGAATGACGGCGTCATCATTCACGAAGCCAGTTCCAACACCCGGTCAATCTCCTCCTCGGTGTTATAAAAATGAGGGGCGATTCGAACCATCCCGCATCGCGCAGCTACCTGCACACGGTGGGCGAGAAACGATTCCAGGAGATGCTCCGCCCCAGCTTGACGCGGCACAAAAGAGACAATCCCCGAGGCTTCTTCGCGGGCGCGAGGACCGAACACAGAGTGGCCTTGTGCAAGCAGTCCGCCGCGTAACCGATCAGTCAAATCCAGGACGCGCTCGGCAATACTCGGAATTCCAACCTCGAGAAGGAGATTCACCGCGGCGCCCAGTCCGTAGACCCCCACTGTATTGAGCGTGCCGCATTCATATCGGCGGGCGTCCTCCCGCCAGGAAAGGTCTCGCCGGGAGAAGTCGCTCCAATGGCGAACTGTCATCCACCCGATTTCCGGGGGTGTGATCTTTTCCATCACTTGGCGATTCACGTAGAGCAACGCCGAACCCTCCGGTCCCAGCATCCACTTGTGGCTGTCTGCGGCAAGGCCCGCAATGTTGGCTCTCCTTACGTCCACCGGAAACGCCCCCAGTCCCTGGATGGCGTCCACAAACAGCAGACAGCCATGTGCGGCGCAAGCCTGACCCAACTTTTCGAGGTCCAGACGAAACCCGCTAAGGTATTGCACGAAGCTTACCGTCACCACGCGCGTGCGCGGCGTCAGTGCCCTTAGGATCGACTCCTGACTCACCCGGCCTTCTTCTGCCGGCACTAGCCGCAGAACCACTCCTCGCTTTTCCAACGCCTTCCAGGGATAAAAATTGGCCGGAAACTCGCCTTCAATGGAAAGAACTTCATCTCCCGGCTGCCAATCCAGGCCGTTCGCGAAAGACGAGATACCCTCCGAGGTGTTCTTGGCGAAGGCAATTTCATCCGGTTCCGCATTGATCAACTGGGCCAGGGAGCGCCGCACACCGCCGTACGTTTCCACCCAACGTTGCCAGTGTTCGGCGCCGAAATTCTGCACATCGTCAAGCAGGCCGACCATGGCGTCGCGGACTCGCCGCGAGATCGGCGCCACCGCCGCGTGATTCATGTAAATAGAAGACTCAGTGACTGGAAACTGTGAACGGTAATGCTGAACATCAAGAGGCATGTGAGAGAATCCGGTCCATGGCAACGTTCGCAGAACAATTCAGTATACATGCGCCGCGTTGAGGCGACCAGGGCAGGGAAGACCCGGATGAGATGTTTTTGCAAGCTATGAGCCCGGCCATTCCGCGAGCTGTCTTTTCAAGATGGTGTCGGTGGGGCTCTTTTGGGCCATGGGCAGAACAACCTCTAACGCCGAGCCGAAGGCAACCAGTAGCCATTTCCTGCTGCGCACCTTGAGCACAACAAATTCACCTCCGGTGTCCTGCCACGAATACGACTCGATGCTGGACCATGGCAGCCAGATGCCGGAAACTATGGCGCCGCGCTGGCGGAGCTCAATCCGGCCCGCGCAAACGAACGCGCAGCCTATGAACAACCCGAGCATGAGCCAGCCAAATACGACCAGTTGGACTTCCGCCAGCTTGTGACTGTGAGGGCCGCGGATATCCCAGGCCGCCATCAGGACTGCAAGGGCTGCCGAAACGCTCGCCCATGTGTAGACCGTCATTCGGTCTTTCCGCGAGGTGAGGTCCAGCAGCAGAGGACCAGCCCATCGCTCTCGGAAGGGCCAGCGGGCTAGAGAGGACCCGAGCAGCACGTCCGTGATTCCGATTGCTAGACTTACGACCAGCAGCTCGTAGCGCCCGGCAAGCCATGTGATCCCCATCCAGAGCGCCAGAAAAACGACCATTATCCCAGCAACGCGAGACATTGTCCGCGATGCCGTTTCGTGGCCATATTGCTTACGGATTACACAATATCCCCCAGGCACGATAGTCAGGAGACCACCCAAAATAAGCGTAGCCGGAAAGTTAAGTTTCACGAACCCCGCCGCCAGTCCCGCAGATAGCACGGCGGCCGAGACCGAGCGGAAGAGCTTCAGGCGCTCGGCGACGTTTAACTGGCGCTCGTCGCAATAGGTATCGATCGGCTGCCCCTCGACGTAGTCCATAACGAAATAGGGCAGCCCTTCCGGCGTGGTGCCGCCATCGAGCAGCCGGGCAAGGTTCGGATGGTCTAGCGAGGCCAGGATCTCGCGCTCCCGGCGGAATCGCTGGATCACCTCAGGGGTGCCCGCCTCCGGCCGGACCACCTTGAACGCCACCGGTTTTCGATAAACGTCGTCGGTGCGCACGGCCAAGTAGACCGATCCCATCCCCCCTCGTCCCAGCTCGCGGAGGATTTCATAATGGTCGATGCGCCGGCCTTCCATCCGCCCGGGTTCACCCGTGAGCAGCTCCGGGCGGATCGGCTCCCGGTCCAGCAGCGCAGCCTCCTGCTGATGGGCGCTCAACAGCCGCCCGACCTCAGCACGCAGCGGCTCGTCGCCCCGAGGCTTCTACCAAGAAAGATGATCGTGAGGCGGCATCGCGCTCCAGCGCGGCCTTAAAGAGATTTCGGATTTGTCGAAAGCGTTCGGGCGTCATGGTTCAGTCCCTCCACACCGAATAGCGAGACGCCGGCCCAAAACAGCTCACGTTGGTTCGTGAAAAGAGTATACTACCCGGCAAGATGCCGCCACCAGACTCGGGAACCTTCACCGGCTGGCTCCTGGAGTGGCGAAACGGGAGCCGAGAAGCTGGCGACCGCCTTTTTGCGGCCGCCTACCAGGAACTGCGCCGCCTCGCGGCATGGCACTTCCCGAAGGAGGAGCCCGGCCATACGCTCCAGCCTACCGCCTTGGTAAACGAGTTGTACCTCAAGCTCTTCTCGGGCGAGCCCATTGAGTGGCAGAATCGGGCGCACTTTTTCGCCGTGGCGGCGCAGCAGTTACGCCGGTTGCTGATCGACCACGCGCGCGCCCGCGTGGCAGAGAAACGCGGAGCCGGTGATGTCCGGTTGTCGCTCGACGAGGCGAGCGGCTGGGCGCCGCCCCGGCAAGAAGATTTGATCGAACTCGACCAGGCGTTGCGCCGCCTTGAGGAGCTGGATCCGCGTTGCGCGCACGTCGTCGAGCTGCGTTTCTTCGGAGGGCTTACCGAAAGGGAGGCCACAGAAGTGCCGGGCATCTCGGTGGCAACCTTAAAACGTGACTGGGATTTCGCCCGAGCCTGGTTGATCACTCAAGCTCGTTCCCGCCAAACTGGACAGTCTGATGGACTCTAACGTGCTGGCTAAAACCTCAAGTGATTCCTAACAGCAACTTGCTATCTATAAGAATCAAATTGAGTTAGTTAGCCATCGACCTCGAAACAAGGATTTTGCTTGGGCTACTTTGTTAAGCTCCTTGAATCCCTTCAAGGGAGGAGCCTTCGGCTGGCCAAAAGATCGCGAAAGGACTTGCGATTCCCAGCGGGCTGGGGTGCGCCGGTCGCTGCGGCGACCTTTGGAGTGCTGTCGTAGGGCCAAGGCTCGCCTTGGCTAGGCCGGGGCAAGCCCCGGCCCTACATGATCCGCTTGAGCGCAAAAGACAACTGCAGTTCCGCTCCAGCGGGATCGCTCGCCAAAAAGCGGCGGACTCAGGATGACAGGTGGCTCGAACTTCGGAATTCAGGCTTACGCTCTGCAACATCTATGTTCGGAGCGCCAAGCCACTATATTCGCACGGGCTTTCTCGACCGCGCGCGTCCGGACGGGCGGAGGACAGGGGAATCTCGTTCACAGATGGAGCGGGACACCCGGGGAAGAGCGGTCGACAGGTGTGCAAATCGAATTCTGAGGCAGTTGCAAGGAGGAGCGCGACGTCTGATAAGGTATGTTATGTTAACTTAAGAGAGGGGCGAGTTTTGGAGCCGACGACCGGTGACTCGTCCCTTACGCCTCGATGGTATGATGGCCTGCTCGCTTCGCCTGATGTTCAAGGAGCGCTTGCACGTCGCCTGATGGGAGATAGGAATTTGGATTCAGCGGCCAAATCTGCCAGCAATCCACCCGATAATTAGGCCACCCGCCGCACCTGATGCGAGAATTGAGGCCATTGCCTTGGTGATGATGGCGTCGGGGAGGCTCAGCAGAATGCCAAGAAACAATCCGACAGCCCAGCCGGGCCAAGGCAGTCGTATGTTGCAGATCACGAATCCGAGGGCGAAACGAGCGATAAACGCGCCGAGCATGGCATCGCGCTTGTCCGGATAGCTCATAGGAATCATTAACGCAACATCAATCCCACCGAAGATGAGCCCACAAACTACACCTAGATATATTCTTGACATTATTCCCTCCTCAGACCGTTGTCGCAAGGGTGCGGCCGGCCCTACGTCCTCAGGCTCGCATTGCTCCTTTGAGCACTTCGCGAATGCGTCGCGCCACGATCAGGTCCTCAGATGATTGCAGCATCCACACGCCCACAACGATGGTATTGGGCCCGGAGGGCAATCCCCCCATGGCAGGCCCCGCCCCGGTCGCGGGATTCAACTCGATGCGCGGTTTTCCTTGGCGGAGCTTTTCCATTACTTGCTGCCCGGTGATGGGGATGCGATTCTGGTCGTAGGTAATCAGCAGGTGCGGGACGTGGTTGGCAACGGGAGGAACAAAGATCTTGGTCTCGACGGTGGGAATACCCCTCACATGGTTGGCGATTCTTTCGGCACGTTTCTGGAACCCCGCCTGCATAGCCTCCTCGTCCTGGCTCAAGAGCCAATCCACTGCGGCGACCAAGCCGATGATCTCTTCCTTTCCGACCTTCATTCCGCGACCAATTGTGTTCGAGTAAGGAGAGTTGTTTTTTAGCGCAAACTCAATCAGGTCCTTCCTCCCCAGCAATAGGCCGGTGCATTGCGGTCCCCGAATTCCCTTCCCCCCGGAAAAAGTCACGAGATCAAATCCCATTTGCACGTAATTCCAAAGATTCGCGATGGGCGGAATATCTGCCGCAGCATCGTTGAAGCAGGGCACTCCATGCTTGTGGGCCACCCGCACCCAGTCCTCGCGGCTGATCTGGCCACCCTCGGCGGCGTTGAAGAAGTTGGTCATCACGGTTCGTTCGTTGAATGCCGCCTCGTACTCTCGTAATGTTTCAATCTCGACGAACCTGATCCCGCAGTTACGGAGGGCGTGGTCGTACCCGTAGCGATGGGTTTTCTGAACGATTACTTCGTTCTTCAGCCCTGTCATGTCGACCGGTACATTCACGATAGCCTGCTCGTTCCCGAGAGTGATACAAGCGGCGGTCCCCAGCGTCAGGGCGGAGGCAGCACCGGCCGTCACCAGAGCAGCTTCACAGTGCAGACGGCGCGCCAGGTACTCTCCTGCCGCTCGGTGCAACTCTTCGATGTTAACGGGCTGGAGCGCGGCTCGCGTCATCGCGGCCTGCACTTCGGGAGGCAGAATTGACGCCGAAAGAATGGTGAAGGTTCCAGCCGCGTTGATGAATGGCGTCACGCCCAGTTTGCTGTAGTAATCCACTCCCTTTTCCGAGGGATGTCCCTTGGCGCGAGCCTCGCCGGCTGCACTTCCATACGCTACGGCCCCACCCGCGATCAGCGTGTGGCCAGCCTTGCGAAAGAACTTCCTACGGGTCATGGATCTAGACATGGTGCGTCTCCTCAATCCTCAAAAACTGCAGGGACAGAATTCAGAGTGTGCCTTTACCGCGATTGCGGAAATCTCGACACGAGCATTATGGACCAATCCCGCCACCTGCACCGTAGCTCGCGCCGGCCTGGGCTCAGGGAAAAAGGTCGTGTAGACCTTATTCATTTCTCCGAAATCGGCGAGATCCGCAAGATAGACATTCACGGACGCTACATCTGTCATCTGCAGGCCGGCAGCCTCCACGAGTTTCTTGATGTTCTCAAGTGACGCTTGGGTTTCGGGTCCAATTCCTCCTGGGCGCAGCTTACCCTCGTCCAATCCCTCCTGCCCGGCGACATAGAGGGTGTTGCCCACCAGCACACCGTTGCTAAAGGGCAATCCATTTGCGGTTCCAGGTGGATTAATCGCACGCTTTGACGGGTTTCGATGGCCGCAGGCTGCCATAAGCAGGGCTGCTGCCAAGACGGCAAAGCGCAAAACGATAAACTTTGTTGCTGTTTTGTTCATGGTTGTCAAGTCTCCTTATGAAGAAATGTAAAAGGCCGTAATGGTGTTTCTCGTAAGGACGGCGCGGGAGCGACGTAGGTATCTGAGAACGACGATGGCTGTCAGTGCGTTTTGTAATCCTCAGTAGAACAATCTAATTTCTCGGGTAGTTGTCCGCCCGCGCCGCAGGGGAACTGCCGGATTCCGGCGTGGTGAAGTACTGCTTGGGAGCCTTCTCCCACTCGACCATGCTCAGACCCGAGGGATCGTACAGGATGCGCCCGGCCCGAATGGTCATGCGGGCAACTACCTTTACCCTTCCATCCATCCTGGCATATCCGTCGTCGATGAACCCGAAGTGACCGTGGAGTACTTCGAGTACAGCGACATCCGCTTCGTATCCGACTGACAAGGTTCCCAGATCCGGGCGGCGGATTTCACTCGCCGGGTTGACCGTGGACCTTCGAATAGTGTCCTCCAGCGGCACGCCCATAGCGAGGAACTTCGACATCACTTCGGTCATACTAAGAACAGTGAAATCTCCCAGGTGCAGGTCCGTCGATATGGAATCCGGAATGAATCCTTGCTTTACTGCGGGTACGGCGTTCCGGAACCAGAAACTGCCCGCCCCATGCCCTACGTCAAAGACCACTCCGCGCCGCCGCGCCTCTCCCAGGATAGGATTAAGCTTACCGTCAGCAAGCAGGATTGGAAATTGCTGCGCGAACACGTGCGTGTGAATATCGCCCGGCCGCATCTTCTTCAAGATGAGGTCGGCGTAGGTCCGCTCCGGGCGGGGCCAGAAATCGAACATTACCGGCGCATTGGCTAACCTGCCACATTCTTCGGCCTGATCCACGGCGGCCCAGGGTGTATGCACCGCGTCCCAGGGTCTCTCTGTCCAGTAGTGCGCCGTCTTCACTCCGACAATGACATCTTGGAATTTCTTGATAGTCTGGGCACAGAGTTGGGGATCCATCTGCTCGATGGTCTGCTCGAGGCCGCCGTTCATACCATTGGCGACGATATTAAGGAAAGCCAGCACCCGCACCTTGGCGTGGTCGATGACTTCCTCCTTTTCTTGCAGGAAGGTATCGGCCCCGGCGGTTCCCGCGTCCACAACCGTTGTCACTCCTGCCGTAAGCGCAACGTCCGCCGGGATACCCAAGGGGGCGGTGCGTGAGCGTGCTTCCGGCGCAAACCAGTTAAGGGGAGCTCCCCCGTGGCCCACATGAAAGTGAATATCGATAAGGCCGGGAGTTACGTACAGGCCGGATACATCGACCACTTTCTCCGCCTCGCTTGCCGGAATGCTCTCGGCCACTGCCGCTATCTTCCCCCCTGAAATCGCTACATCGGCGATTTTATCGACGTCGTTGGCGGGGTCAATTACATGGCCGCCTTTCAAGAGAAGGTCATAGTGCGACGCCCGTGCCGCTGCGGGAAGTTGCGACCCGAGCGCAATTGTGAATGCCCAGCTAAGCGCGAAGATTCCCGCTTTCCCCCATGTCGACATCATGCGGCCCCCTTTTTTCGGAAGAATCCGTTTCGCAGTCTTAAGGCCAACCTCGAAGAGGCTGCTCGGAACGGATGGGTGTGCTTGGTGGAGCCCCGGAATGGATTCACTGAGCGTGAAAAGCCGATCCCGTCATATCCGGCCCCTAGCTTATCCCTCACCACGTGCTATTTCAAACCCGTGGTCGCGAGTAAAGCGTTCGTCGTACGCCATTCAGTCAAAATGGTGGGACGGTGCGGCATGTGACGCTGCCCTACGAGGCCCATGGCTACGTGGGGCTGGAATCGGTGGAGCACACGCTGTGGGAGATGCTCACTTGGTACGACCGTTGGGTGAAAAATGCCCCCGCATCCGCCAGCGTAACGGCGAAATAAGAATCACACCGCGGCATAGCCGCAACCAAAACCAGGTTCTTCGCTACGCTGCGCTGCGCTTCCGCCGCGGCGGGACATGTCATCCTGATCGCGCCTTGCGGGAGAAGGATCTGCTTTTCTTCGCGCCGCGCGACGAAGTTGGCAACTACTGGCGAGCCCTTTCAAGTCTTAAGCTTGGGGCCGGAGCTTCAGGCGGCTCTTGCTCGCTTCCAGGAAAGCCCGCAGGTCCTCTGCGGCATCGAGCAGCCTGATCCACTGTTCGTAATAGAGGGTCACCGGAAAGCGCCCCAATCCGTAGACGCTCACGCCCCCCTTGTCGCCGACCTTGAACTCCAGCTTCCCACTTTGTTTCGATCCCAGTTGCTTTTCAAGCTGGGCAATCCGGGCCATCAAATCTTCTTTGGTTGCCTCTGACATCGGACGCATCCTCCTGCCGTAGACCGATTGTCGCGCTACTCTTGTTCAGTCCCCGGCTCCGTTCCCGACAACGCGGGTCGATACGCAGCACAAACGCGTTGCCAGTTTCGCGAACCCGCTATGATAACTGATTTCGCCCTAACGAAACAGCCAGGCCAAATCCTCACTTTCGTGTCGCACACCACGGTAGGGCTTTTAAGGCAATGGTAGTGCCCTAATATGGGACGTAGGGCCGGGTCCCGCCTTGCGGGGCCGGCCTAGGCCACCCCAGGAGGCGGCCTTATATTCGAATTGGGACACCACCACGGCGATTGATTTCGGGTTTCCAAAATGGTAAATTATTACAAGGGAATCGCCCGCCGGCAAGGGGGGACGGAACCATGAAGTGCCCAATCGCAAGAGTTTTGACCGTGGCCCTGGTTTTTGGTCTGGGGACTGGCATAGCCCCGGCACAGAATTCGACGAGTTCAGTACCGCTTGGTGATCTTGCGCGCCAACTCAAAGCACAGCGCGCAAAGTCTGGAGAAAAGTCCAAGGTCTTCACCAACGACGACCTCGCTACCCTGTCGCCGTCCACAACCGCCAAGGAGGCAAAGTCAGGGGAGAAGCCCGCCAAGAAGACAAGCGGGAATGAAGCCGGGAAGGAATCCGAGAAAGCGCCCCCGGCTGAAACAGGGGAGCAAACGCACGGGGAAAAGTATTACCGCGAGCGCATGAGCAAACTACAAGATCGGTTGCAAATCGACCAGCGAGAACTCAGTGTGCTCGAACAAAAACTGGGCCAAAATCAGATGCAATACTACCCCGACCTTAACAAGGGCCTGCTCCAGGAAAGCGGTCCCACCGCTTTGTCGGATATTCACAAACTGCAAGACCAGATCGCCAAGAAGAAGGCAGAGATTGCCGCAGATCAGGAGGCTATCGATGACCTCCGGGAGCAACTGCGACGCGAAGGCGGTGACGCGGGGTGGCTTCGTGCGGAGGCCTCGGCGGGACAAACCAGCGAGGCCCAGGAGACGGGCAAAGCCGCTAATGAAACGGAGAAGCCGCAAAACAAAAAAGGGTCTAAGGAATACTGGCAAAACAGGTTCAAATCTGCGCGCGTCCGACTAGCCGATGCCCAAGAACGGCAACAGCTCGCAGAAAACGAATTAAACCTCCTCCAGATTCAGGATGCGCGCGAGCTGAACCCCAATGTAAAGGCTGAACTTGCCGACAAGATTAAAGTCAAGGAGGATGAGGTGTTAGGGAGGCGAGCAGCGACTGACGAGGCCCGGAAAACTCTTGAGGACCTTCAGAACGAATTCAAGGCGAGCGGCGCGCCGGATGAATGGAGTGAAACAGAGACGGAAACCGGTAGGTAGTAGGTGGTAGATGGTAGGTGGGGGAAGAACTCCGGCCCCAAAGAAGAGTGCCGAGTGACGAGAGGAAAGCCAAAAGTCAGAACGCGTTTGGCGATGCGGAGAAGAAAGAAAGCAGATCAGAATTCAAAATTGCCCCAGGCCCTCGCAACCGCCTGGCAATGAGTCAATGAATCAATGAATCAATCACTCACTCGAAGCTCTTGTGCCTCCAAGCTCCCTTCTTCAACTGACCCGCCGCGGCGGGACAACGGACCACGGACAACTGACAACGGCGCCCGGAATGACGTGCCGCTTCCTTCTTTCAGCAGCCGGTCAAGCCTTTTCCGCCAGATGGAGTGCCGCAACCCCGCCCGTAAAATTAGCGTAACGGACGCTTTGAAAACCCTCCGCGCACAGTAATTCTGATAACGCCTGCTGGTTGGGGAACTTTGACACCGAATCGTGAAGGTACTGGTATGGCCCCCGAACACCGGAGATCCAGGTCCCGATCTTCGGCAGCATATGGCGGAAATAGAACCGAAAGAAGGGTCCAAAAACCGGCCAACGAACCTCTGAAAACTCGAGAATGGCAAGGATACCGTGGGGCTTGAGAACCCGCCGTATCTCCCTGAGGCCACTCCCGTAGCTGGCCAGGTTCCGAAAACCGAAAGCAATGGTTGCAACATCCAGAAATTCGTCAGGAAATGGCAAAGCCAGAGTATCCGCCTCGAGGAACAGCGTTGAGTGACGGCGGGCCTTCATCTTGGCGAGCAGGAGCATGGGGTGGCAGAAATCCGTCCCGAACACTCTGCCGGCCGAATACAGTTCCAGCTCGAAGGCAAGGTCACCCGTGCCGCAACAAAGGTCCACTACCCTGGAATCCGGACGCTCCAGGACGCGGCGCAAAGCCTTCGCAGTGGCCTTCCGCCAAACGATGTCCCGACCCGCAGAAAGGAAATGGTTCAGGAAATCATAACGCGGCGCGACCGCCGAAAACATCTTCCGGACCACGCGGGGGGTGGGGTCAGTGGCGTCCGGAGAACCCGGTGGGCTTTCCCCGCGAGGAGCGTTTGCAGCATCACTCATGCCAGCCGCCCCGCTGCACGTCCCGGAAAGCGGCTTCGACGAGGTTCATAGGGACTTGGTCTGAAATCCGGACTTTGCCGATCCGTTCCGGAATAACCCAGTGGATTCGGCCTCGGACAGCCTTCTTATCCTGCGGCAAAAGCTCTAAGATTCGGCGCACTCGAAGGCCATGTAGGGTGGGCAGGGGGCTGACCTGCCGCACTAAGCGCGCAATTCGCTCGCCTTCCCCATGCTCAAGCACTCCCAACAACTCTGCCAAGCGTGAGACTATGAGAATTCCCCAACCCACCGCCTCCCCGTGCAAAAAACGCCTGTAGCCGCTCGCTTCCTCAAGCGCATGGCCGAAGGTGTGGCCCAGGTTAAGAACACGCCGCAGACCGGCTTCGCGCTCATCGCGGCTCACGACTTCCACTTTGACTTTAGCCGCGCGCGCCAGGATTTCCTCCAGGTCCCTGGCCTGCTTCGGAAGAAACTTCGACGCCTTCGCTTCCAACTCTTTGAATAAGCCCGGCCCCGAAAGGATGGCGTGTTTTGCAACTTCAAAGAAGCCGGAGCGGAACGATCGCTCGTCAAGCGAAGCAAGAACCGTAGGCTCAGCGAGCACCATGCGCGGGGGGTAAAACGTTCCGAGCAGATTCTTCATGGCACCCACGTTGACCGCCGTTTTCCCGCCGATGGAGCTGTCCACCTGGGCCAGGACCGTGGTGGGCACCTGCAGGCAGTCAATGCCGCGCATATAGGTGGAGGCGACAAACCCACCTAGGTCGCCCACCACACCCCCACCAAACGCCACAAGTAGTGAGCGCCGGTCTGCCCCTTTTTTCAGCAACTCAGCCCCAACCTCCTCCACCATCTTGACGCTTTTCGAATTCTCGCCGGGCGGGACGAACAAGGGCTGGGCGCTTTTCACGCCGCCTTCGCGGAGAAGCTTCTCCCCCCAACGCTCCCACAAATGTCTTTCGGTGAGGATGAAAATCGATGAGTAGCGATCTTGTGGGAAGTCGGCGAGGGCCCGCCAAGCCCCGCAACCCACGTTGACGCTGTACTTGAAACCTTTAGACGTCACCCAGAAACGTTGCATATGTAATCCGTCACAATATTCAGCGGTCAGCCCTCAGCTATCAGCCATCAGCTTCCAGCCTTACATGGGCTTTAATTCCCCATGTCATCATAGCTGACCGCGCTCTGGTCGTCACTTATCCGTTGCGAGGGCAGGCCTGCCGACAATTTTGAAGTATGAATTTTGAATGTGAATTGCCTCCTCGGCGCTGCCTTCTGACTCCTGGCTTCTTGCCTCCAAATGACCTGCCAGCACTTCTTCTAAGCATTCTGTCAAAACGCCACAGGCGAATCGTTGAACCTGTTGCAGGCGCGTGATGCCAAGGCTATCATTGAAGTGCCATGTCAGGAAAGAGAGAGCTGCAGGTTGATTTCCTTATCCTCGGCGGAGGAATTGCCGGCACGCGGGCCGCCCTTGAACTCGCCCGAGCCGGTCAGGTTTTGGTTCTAACCAAAGACGAACTGTACGAATCCAGTACGGAATACGCCCAGGGAGGAATCGCCGCGGCCCTGGGTGAGGACGATGAAGTAAGACTGCACCTCCATGATACATTACGTGCCGGCGACGGGTTGTGCCGGGAAAAAGCCGTGCAAATCCTGGTGAGCGAAGGGCCACAGCAGATTGAGCAGTTAATCGCCTGGGGGATGCGCTTCGACCGCGACGGAAACAAGCTGGCCTTCACGCGCGAGGGGGCGCACAGCCGTTCCCGCGTCCTGCACGCGCATGGCGATTCCACCGGCAGCGAAATCCTGCGGGCCTTGATGGCGAAGGCAAAGTCCCGCCGCGCCATCCAGTTCCTGCCTCGCGCCTTTGCGGTTGACCTTTTGGTGGACGTGAATCGGGTTGGCGGAGTGACCTTTCTCGATGAAAAGACACCCTCGCTCAAGACACTGTACGCCAAAGCGGTGCTGCTGGCGACGGGCGGGCTCGGGCAGGTTTACAGGGAAACTACAAATCCTCCGATCGCCACGGGTGACGGCGTGGCCATGGCGCACCGCGCGGGCGCGCTGAGCAGCGACATGGAGTTTGTGCAGTTCCATCCCACGGCCTTGTACGTCAAGGAAGCCCCACGTTTCCTTCTCTCCGAGGCCTTACGCGGCGAAGGCGCTTATCTTCGCAACATTCTCCTGGAACGGTTCATGCCCCGCTATCACGAGGCTGCGGAATTGGCGCCACGCGACATCGTTTCGCGCGCCATCATCATGGAGATGCAAAGGACCAAGAGCGAATGCGTTTACTTGGACCTCACGGAACTTGAACCCAAGCATGTTATGCAACGCTTTCCAAGAATCTACTCGACTTGCCTGCACTACAACATCGACATCACCGCCGACCTCGTCCCCATTCGCCCAGCCGCTCACTACGCTATGGGAGGTGTCGCAACGGACTTGCACGGCGCCACTTCCTTGAAGGGCTTGTACGCAGCCGGTGAGGTTGCGACCACAGGCGTCCACGGCGCCAACCGTCTGGCCAGCAATTCCCTTCTGGAAGGCTTGGTGTTTGGCGCCAGGGCGGCCTCCGCCATGATCGACCAAAGGCGGGAATTCAAGCCACCCCTGCCGCGCAAGGCTCCAAACCCCATAGCAGGCCACGCTACCCCCGGCCCGGACCTGAATACGCAGGACGCTGAGCCGGCGCGCCTGTCGCCGCAAGAAACCGTGAACGAGGTCCGGTGCATTTTGTGGAATAAGGTGGGTATTATCCGCACCGGCAAGGACCTTTGCAACGCCATCAAGCGGCTCGATTCGGTTGTGCTGGCGGGTCCGCCTGCACCGTCCCGTCAGTTTTACGAAGCCCGCAATATTCTACAGGTCGGCAGGATAATCACTCGATGTGCCCTGGCGCGGGAGGAGAGCCGCGGCGCCCACTACCGGTCAGATTTCCCCTTGAAGGACGAAGCCACACCAGCGAAGCACTCGTTTGCAGCAAGACACGCACCCGCCTTCTTCGCCTAGGAAAGTCAGGTTCCAGGTGTCAGGTTCCAGGTGTCAGGGTGCCTGGCAAACTACTTCGGTCAGTTGTCAGTTGACCAGAGTTCGCACTGCGGCGATGCTTCGCTGCGCTCTCCTGAAAATCAGCCCCCCGGACACTCATTTTCTCGCGTGGGCCGCCGGCCCATGGATATTCCGTCCTGCCGGTCAACCCGCAAAAGCGGGAATCCAGCCAGAGGCCGGTCCGGGGCCGCACAATTTTGTGCCGTTTTGTCAGCTGCCTGCGCGTCGAGGGGCGCTTACCAGAACCTGCACCCTGACACCTGAAACCTGACACCTGGAACCTGCTCTCCCGCCCATCGCGGAAGTTAATTCTTATGAGGGGATTTCTCCAGCTCGATGAGCGTGGCCGTCACTACGCGGCCCACTATGGTCAGGCTCTGAGGACTGCAATGATCGAGCGTGTCCCGGGCCGAATGCCAGTAGCTGTTATTGGGTCCGTAATCAAAATCGATCAAATCCACCGCCGAGACGCCCGCATTAATGAATGGCATGTGGTCATCATCGACAGCATTCTGGCTGTTCACAAAATACCTGCCGTAGCCCAGGCGCTGGGCAACGTTGAAGACCAAGTCACTCAGCCAGGGCGTGGAGCTGCTTTCGCGGGGTATGCGGAGCTGCGCATCACCAATCATGTCAACCAGGATAAGAGCCTGAATGCGGCTGAGTTCACCGCTCGCGGAAAGCTTCTCGACCAGGTGCCGGCTTCCGTAAAGGCTGTCTGTAGCGGACCAATGCCGCACGGCTTCTTCCCCGTCAAAGAAAACCAGCCAGTAATCCAGCGCATTGCGTCTTGCCCCCAGGACTCGAGCAAGTTCAACCAGGAGCGCAGCGCTGGAGCCGCCGTCATTGGCGCCCAGGAAACGGAATTGGTCGAAACGTTTGGTATCGTAATGGCCGGCCACGATCACCGTCTCGCGACCCGAACCGCGAAACTTGGCGATCAGGTTGTTCATGGGGATCGGCCCGATGGGGGTATTCGCCACAAAGGGATCTTCTTCCACCTGTGCCCCCGTGCCTCGAAGTTCTTGAATTAACCATTGGCGGGTTTGGGTCAAAGCCGGGGAGCCCGAAGGTCGGGGGCCGAAACCCACAAGGTGCTTGAGATCCTCAAAGGCACGCGCCCCATTGAAGCTCGGTGGCTCGGCCCCAGGCGAGAGTGAAGCAAGCGCGAGGCACACCCACCCTGCCATCAAGGCCAGGGGACGCCGCCGCTCCGCACGTTTACGCCTGAGCACGCTTTTGCTTCCACTTCTTGCGCAGATAGACAAGCCAGGAGAGCCCAATGCTGAGGATGTAGAGCCCCACCATGGGAATCCAGAGAATAAAAAGGGTGGCCAAGTCGGGAGTAGGAGCAATGGCAGCGGCAGCGACCGCCGTCACCAGCACCGCGTACCGCAGTTGCCGCAGGAGGAACTTGGGAGTCACAATCCCAAACAAAGACAGGACCAGAATAATAACCGGTAGCTCAAAGACCAGTCCCACGCCGACGATGATAGTCATCGCAATACTGAAATACTCGTTGATGGTCACCATCGGTTGGAATCTGTGGCCGAACACCAGCAAGAATCGCAAAGCCGGGGGGAAAGCCAGCTTGTAAGCAAAGAGCCCGCCCGAAATAAACAAGCCACTTGTCAGCAGCACAAACGGCCATATGTAGCGCTTTTCATGGCGGTAAAGCCCCGGGGAAATGAAAAGCCAGAGCTGATAAAGAATGTAAGGTGACGCCACAAAAATCCCAGCCATGGCGGCAAGCTTGATGTAGAGATTAAATGGGTCAATAGGATTCGTAAAAACTAACTTGTCCGACATGTGAAGGGCACGAAGGGTGTCAGTGAGAGGTTTGGCCAGGTAACCATAAATGTTATCAGCAAAGTAAAAGGAAACGCCGAATCCAATAATAATCGAAATGACGGACCTAAGCAGCCGCTGGCGAAGCTCCTCGAGATGCTCGAGGAACGACATTTGCCTGCCGGTCAGTTCTTCATCCTCAGGATCATTGTCCGGGTTCTTTGGGGGTGGGTTCTGGATCGTTGTGGCCATACGTGGGGCTTGAGTCGGGCGGGCCCTCAGGGTAGCGGTCCAAGTTCTTGATTTCCTCTTCCAGAGAATTCTTCAATTCGTTGGACGCGCGGCGCAATTCGCCCAGACCCTTGCCCAGTGTCCGCGCGATCTCCGGGAGTTTCTTGGGCCCAAACAGTAGGAAAGCGATAAATAATATGAACCCGATTTCACCAAATCCGGTGCCAAACAAGGTCAACCTCTCGAAGAAATCATAAGCGACACGACCGGCGTTGTCAAGATAAACCGCAGGGCCAAAACACAGGAGTCAGGATTCAGAGCCGGGAGTCAGAGGACAGTCAAAATCGAAGCCCCCTTGGGTCCCCTCGGGCCAGGGAGGGAGCCCTAATATTATGGAGAACCTGTGGGCAACTCCAAGCATCCAATGATACGTGGGAAAAGGGCAGGGACCCAGGCTGCGCTTTAAGTCAGGGAATCCCTATGTTATACTGAAGCATGCAGGGTGAGGAGCTGCATCGAACATGAAACAGGCGCCACGGTGGTTGTGGTTCATTCTTTCCACAGTTCTGCTTTGCACACTGCTGGGAGGGCTGTACGGCCGGCAAGTCGAAGCCACGACGGGCGCGGACGACTCGGATGTAAAGAGCAGTCTCACCGAGCTTACCCGCGTCTACAACTTGGTTGAGCAGAACTACGCAGATGTGGTGGACCCGGACAAGGCCATCTACGGCCCCAGCGAAACCAATGTCGGCGCCATCCCCGGCGCTCTCCGAAGCCTGGACCCGCACTCTAATTTCTACGATCCGCTCGCCTTTTCGCGGCTCCGCGAAGACCAGGAGGGCAAGTACTACGGCGTCGGAATGCAAATCGGACAGCGCCCTGGGAAGTTGGGCAAGCTCGTCGTTGTCGTAGTAAGTCCGATCCCCGGCTCGCCTGCGTTTCGGGCCGGTCTGCGGCCCGGCGATGTCATCGCCAAGGTCAACGGCCAGTCAACTGAGGGAATGAATACCATCCAGGTTGCGGAGAAGTTGAAGGGGCCCAAAGGAACCCAGGTACACATCACCGTCACGCGCGAAGGTTACGATCAACCTCTCGAATTTGACATCACGCGCGACGAGATTTCGCAGCTCAGCGTGGATGACGTATTTATGCTCAAGCCTGGGATTGCTTACATCCACATCAACAGGTTCAACGAGAACACGAATGACGAACTCTCCGAGGCGCTGAAAAATCTGCTGGAGAAGAACCTGCAGGGACTGGTTCTCGACCTTCGTGGAAACCCCGGCGGCCTGCTTCAGGAAGCGGTCGAAGTATCCGACCATTTCCTCGAAAAGAGCCAGTTGATCGTCTATCACTACGGTCGCCACTCGCAGGAAAAACGCTACTACACGACAAAGGGAGACAGCGGCAAAGAGTATCCCATCGTGGTGCTCATCAACCGTATGACAGCGAGTGCGGCGGAGATCGTCACGGGAGCTTTACAGGATCACGATCGCGCCCTGGTGATGGGCCAGCCCAGCTTCGGCAAGGGGCTTGTTCAAACTGTCTTCCCGCTCAGCGAGCACACGGGCTTGGCGCTGACCACCGCCCGCTACTACACCCCGAGCGGCAGGCTGATTCAGCGCGACTATGACAACGTTTCTCTTTACGATTATTACTATCATCCGGAGGATACCCCCACGCCGCACACGGATGTGCGCCTCACCGACGGCGGTCGTGAGGTTTATGGCGGTGGTGGCATCACGCCAGATATCAAGTATGAGGACCCCAAGCTCACTCCCACTCAGGAAGCGCTCTTGCAGCATAGCGCTTTCTCTGAGTTCGGCCTGCATTACCTTGGAATTCACAAGACCATTCCTAGGGACTTTCAAGTAACGGACACTGTTCTTCAGGAATTCCGACAGTTTCTTGCCGAGCAGAAGGTCCCGATATCCGACCAAGGCCTGAAAGACAATTCGGATTTCATCCGGACGCGTATCCGCCTCCAGTTGGTTGGCTCCATTTTTGGCGAAACAGAAGCTAACCGGATCGTCATTGAAAACGATCCGTTGGTGCAGAAAGCTCTCGACAGCATGCCACAGGCCAGCGAACTGCTTGCCAAAGCCAAGCGCTACATCGCCAGCAAGACTCAGCGGTAAGACGTTGACCGTACCGTAGGGCCGCCTCTCCCGCAAGGCGGGACCCGGCCCTACGTCGCGGTTTCCGGGGTCTTGTCCCCCCCAGCGGCAGCCCATTCCCCCACGCTACGAGCGCAAATCCTTTTCTCAGTCTCGGCGAAGTCGCGAGAAGACGTACTTCAGAAGCGAAAGGCCGCCCGTCAAAGGGATCAAAAGGATCTGCTTGGCAAGCGAGGCCTTCTCCCTGGTGTGCCTGCGCTTCTCCTGCGCTCCGGCTCTTGCCTGGAAAACTAACATCGCTGCGTATTTCGCGAAGTCCACGCCACATCGGTCGCATTTCCCGCCGTGGTCTTGAACGTGCCGGCAGGCGGGACATGTAAAGCGGAGAGGCGTGTGGCAGCGCGTGCAGAACAGCGCGCTTTCGGGGTTTTCATGACGGCATTTAGGGCATCGCATAGGTAACCATAATCGGCCAAGGCTTTCTCTCTGGCAAGCGGGGGTAAGCTGGGCAAAAGGGGAAATGTTCTCCTGGTAGCAAGAAAATGAAATGGTGGACGCGAAGGGATTCGAACCCTCGGCCTCAGCGTTGCGAACGCCGCGCTCTCCCAACTGAGCTACGCGCCCACGCCTCTCGCTGCAACCTGCAAATATAGCACGCGGGCAGCACCGTGTACAATTATCCGGGTGGTAGGTAGCGACTCACTTTGCCTTTTTCCAGCGAATGAAGGCGATCACCGCCCAAACCAGTTCCACGATGCCGAAGGGCCATGCTCCCTGCAAGAAACCATATACCGAACCCAAGATGCAAGCGGCGGAAAAGGCCAGGATAAAGGCCCGGTGTCGGCGTTCTAGTGCGTAGCAGACTACCATTGCTGTCACTGAGAACAATCCGAAAAGGCTCAGTTCGCTCACGCGGCTCTCTCCCTTGAGAATCGAGTAGCCCGGCCACTTCCTCAATGGACCAAACATGGCCGCTAATTCCCGCTTCCATCGCAGGTATAACCGTCAAAGTCTGGTGAATCCTCCAGAAGTTATAGTACATGTAGTGCAGAGAGAAGGCCCTTTCTTTTCAGATCTCAGTGCCTCTGTGTCTCCGTGGTGAGGAGTTTGTTTCATAATACTTTCACGGCTTCAGACCGAATTCGAAAGTTGGGAGCCGCCGGTCGAGCCGAATCATTTGATTACAGGCCCGTTTGACGCAGATACCGGAGGAACAAAATGGTGCCGGGTCGGGCGTAGGGGCACAGCGCGCTGTGCCCCTACAAGATGTACGTCGCACCCACGCTAACTTCCAAATTCGGCTTCAGACGCCCCCGCTACAAGGGCTTGGGCGTAAGCCAGAGCCTCCTCCAAGCGACTTTCTTCCAGGCCCCCGCCCTGGGCAAAGTCACGCCCTCCACCTCCCTTACCACCGAACTTCGTAACGGTCTGTTTGAGGATGCTGCCCATCTCTGAAGGTCCGCCCAAGGTCTGCGCGAAGAAGAGAGCAGTCGGCTTCCCCTTCACTCCGAGCAAGGCCACTGCTAAGGGCAACTTCGCCAAGGCATGCGCCAGCATTTTGGCCTGCGCCGATTCTTCTGCTAGGAAGACCTGGCGAACTACGCGGCGACCGTCGATTACAGGCGCAGCCTGCCACAATTCTCTGGCTTGATATTCGGCCAGGCGCGCGAGCAGCTTTTCCCTTCCCCGAATCCCTTCGCGCAGTTCCTGGCTTTGTTTTGCAATCAGTTCCGGCACCGTGTCCAGAGCGGCGGAAAACAGACGCGCTGCTTCGCTTAATACCCTGAAATCCCGCCGCGCCTGTCGGTGGGCGCGGCCCCCGCACATGAACTCCACGCGGGTCAAGCCCTTCATGCGCTCCACCTTGCGCACCAGAATCAAGCCGATGGCCCCCGTACGGCTCACGTGAGTTCCTCCGCAAGCTGATAGATCAAATCCCTCAACCTCCACCAGCCGGACCTCGCCCTCGCGAGACGTCGGCTTGCGCAATTCCAATCGGCTTGCCTCCCCCGCCGCCTGAAAAGAAATTCGCACCGCGCGATTCTCAAAGACCACCTGGTTTGCGGCATCCTCGGCTTCCTCCAGTTGCCTGGAACCGAGGCGGTCAGAATCCAGATCAATGGTTGAACTCTCCTCCCCTAAGTGGAACGAGACGGTCTTATAACTCCCAATCCTTTCGAAGGCTGCGGATAGGACATGCTGGCCGGTATGTTGCTGCATGTGGTCAAACCGCCTCGCCCAATCGATTCTCCCACGCACGCCTTCTGCCTCCGGCGCTTGGCGGAGGATGTGCGCAATTTCGTCTCCTTCGTCAACAGCTTCGAGGACTTGGATGCCCGCGATTGTGCCGGAATCCGTCGGCTGCCCGCCCGAGGCAGGGTAAAAGGCCGTCCGGTCGAGGTAAACTTTGAAACCGTTTGGCGCGGGTTCCGAACGAAGGACACGTGCCTCAAATTCACGCAAATAGCCATCGGTGTAATAGAGCCTCTCGGTCTTTGTCATAGGATTCAATTACCGTGGCTTACGATCATTGTCTCAAGCACTTCTTGATATTTGTATGCGCTGGCAGTGAGGAACAAGATGATGCTCTCAGGACCTGCCAGAAAGCCGTCCCATAACAGCTTCTTGAGTGCTGCGAGGGTTGCTCCTCCTTCCGGCGAGGTGAGCACACCCTCGGTTTCCGCAAGTTCCCGCATGGCAACAAGCATTTCAGAATCGGATACGGCCAGAGCGGCCCCGCGGCTTTCGCGGAGGACCCGCAACATCATGAAGTCGCCGATTGCCGATGGCACTCTCAGACCGGAGGCGATGGTCTGCGGACTCTCCCACTCCTCGGCCCGGTCGCCACCCTTGGCGAAAGCTCGAACGATGGGAGCGCAGCCCTGCGCCTGCACTGAGAACATTCGTGGCCTAGGCCCGCCGGTCCAGCCAAGTTCCTCCATCTCCGCAAAGGCTTTCCACATACCGATGAGCCCCGTCCCGCCCCCAGTTGGGTAGATCATGGCATTGGGAACTCGTCCGCCTAGCTGCTCCACAACTTCGTAAGCCATGGTCTTCTTCCCTTCCAGCCTGTAGGGTTCGCGAAGAGTTGAGACGTCGAACCACTCGCCGTCCTTCAGGTGCTCCCTCATTTCTCGACCGCAGTCTTTGATGCTTCCTGAGACGAGCACGACCTTCGCCCCCAGCAAGGCACACTCCTGCCGATTCGCTGCGGGCGTTTCCTTGGGCATATAAACCGCCGCTTCCAACCCCGCTTGGGCGGCATACGCGGCCAATGCCCCGCCGGCATTTCCCGCCGACGGCATCGCCAGCTTTCGAATGCCCAATTCGTTGGCCATGCTGGTTGCCACAGCGAGCCCACGTGCCTTGAAAGAGCCGGTGGGATTCTGGGATTCATCTTTCAAGTACAAATTGGGCAGTCCGAGCTTCTTGCCGAGACGCCGGGCATGTATCAGCGGCGTGAATCCCTCACCCAAACCGAGGATTGATGAATCCTGTGTCACCGGAAGAACTTCCCGATACCGCCACAGTGTGGGTTCACGCGAGGCCATTCGGTCAAGTACCAATGTCTCCGCCGCCCGGCGAAGGTCGTACCGTACCAGAAGAGGCGCTCCACAACTACACAGGTTGTAGACCCGGCCGGGATCGTGGTGTTTTCCGCAGCGGGCACACTCGAGGTGAGTAACAAGGGACATGGGATTTGAAGTCTAACATGCTAAAATCCTGATTGCATGTCGATTCGCCTCGTAGCCATTGATCTTGACGGCACTCTCCTTAACAGCCGTCGGGAAATATCGGAAGGTAACCGCCGGGCGCTGCTCGAGGCGGTTGAACGCGAAGTCCAGGTGGTCATCGTCACCGGGCGCAGGTTCCATTCCGCCCTCCCGCTGGTCAGCCAAATCCCCTGCCCCGTCACTCTGATTACGTCCAACGGCGCCCTGATCGCAAACTCCTCGGGAGAGGTTCTCCATCGGGATTTCCTTCCCCGGGATGTGGCGCAGCAGGTTCTGGAGTTTGCGCGCGAGTATCGTCCTTACTCCGTGGCCATCTTCCACACGCCGGGCTATGGCCAAGTCACCATGCAGGACAACGCGGTAGATGAAGGGCCTCTCGGTTGGTATGTCCAAACCAGCCCTCATTGCCTGCGACTCGTCCCGGACCTGGAGGCGGCGCTTGACAGAGATCCTATCCAGGTAATGATCGGAGGCCCCCCCGCACAAATCGAACCGGCGGAGATGCTACTGGCAGAATCCCCCATCCGTTCCAGCATTCATCTCACCTGGACCAAGTACCTGACCACGAATATTTCCATCCTCGACGTCATGAACCGGGGCTGCTCGAAAGGACGCGCGCTGAAGATTTGGGCAGAGCGGTGTGGAATCCAACCCGGCGAAGTGATGGCTGTCGGGGACAACTTTAACGACCTGGAGATGCTTCAGTACGCGGGGCTTCCCGTCCTGATGGGAAATCACTGCCCCGAACTGCACCGGCCTGATTGGCCCCTGACTCTCCCCAACGACGAGGATGGCGTCGCCGCCGCCATCCGTAGGTACGTTCTGGCAGGTGGCTGAAAAAAGCAGTTTACAGTCGACCCGCCGCGGCGCGACAGTTAACAGTCACAGCCGCCGAATGACCCTTTGCCGTTCCACGTAGCGTTGCCGTGGCATGTCGAGCAGAAATCAGAAACTAGAAGCAGGAACGAGCGAAGTATTTCACCCTTTTGGAATCTGCAATCTGCTATTTGCTCTGTCCCGCTCGCCTCTTCAATCTGAACAAAAGCCGCAGAGTTACAGAACAACTCTGCGCTTGTATCTACCTGCTGCATGCACCAGTACCGGCTCGGGTTCTCAAAAGGCGTGTTCAGGATCGGGTCTGACACTTCGAAGGCGTATTCAACATCTTTTGGCCGGGTTTACTCACTCTGCTAGCAGGCCCTGTTTATGCCGCTGCGCGTGACTTCTCTGTTTCGAGCCGAACTCGGCAGACTCCCTGAGAACTGTGAACCAAAATGGAACCAACTGTTGGTCCCTAGAAAATGGAGGGAGCCCGCCCCCTCAGAGCAGGGGGGTACCGTTTTCTGGCCGGAATGAGGACGCCCCTAACTCAGTTTGTCGGCGCACTTCAATCCATGAGGCTTTGGGGATCGAGGAAGGAGGACAGGAAAACCTGTTCAACCGTGTCGAAACCAACCAGCAATGATTTACAGTTTGCCATCACCTGGACAGTACTTTAGTGCTTACTTTAGTGCTATACCAGGTAATACGCTGGAGAGATAGTGTGCCCTATGGAGACATACACGCCGAGGAAAACTCGATGACCGTACTCGTGATTTGCTGGATAGCGGTTTGGGTCGCAATGGGTATTTATATAGCTCACAAGAAGGGCTTTCCGAAGGCACGAACAATAGTCGACGCGTTGCTTTTGGGGCCGTTCATCCTCTTACTGTTTCTTGCGAAACAGACAAAGGAGGGATGAGCACATTGCGCGGAGTGGGTCAAGCCTGAAGCCACGGTTTGCAGGCGTTGCCATATTCGAACCCCGAGATCCAGGCGACATGCTTCGTGTGATTCCCCCCTCCCGCTTTGCAGGACGGGAGGAATCCACGACAATTAGTTTGGTTCACGCGCCGGCGGTGGGGATCAATGCCGGTCGATGACTTCGGTCCCCGGCGGGGGTGTGAATCGAAACAAAGAGCGGCTTAGCGGCACATTCCGCCCAATGTGGTCAAACGAAAACTCCATGGTGCTCTGGTCGGGAAGGACCACGAGCAAACGCCGGATATCAAATTGGGGACTCACCACCATGAGCACCTGGTGATAATCCCCTTCGTATGCCTTCTTGGGATATGCGCGCAGGACGCGGTCAGCGGGCTGGTGCTCGAGGGCGTCCGGCGCAAACTCAATCCGAGAAAAGACGCGGCGCAAGTTGAGCCTCGAAAGCAAGAGGCAAAAAGGAACACGAATATCGTCGCTCGCTTTGAGGGGTGAGCGCGTGAGTTGTTTCTCCTCCGGGATGTAGAGCATCAGAGTCTTCCCATCGAAGAGAAACAGCTTGGGTTGAGGTCGCTCGTAATCCCACCGCATCAAGCCACCGCGCGCAAAATAAACCACGCCGGACTCGACGCGTGTCCGGCCTCCGCTAACGTAGGTCTGCGTGAAGTCTGCACGGATAGTCTTGACCGCATGATAGCTCGACTCGAATTGACGCACGTACTCTTCCAGTAAGTCCGTGCTCCCATTTCCAAATGCGCTGCCGGCCCCTGAGATGCAAACGGACGGGCGCAGACTAGCGACCCCCTCACCCGGCCCGCCCCGGCTGAAGAAAACGCCGGCGGCGGTCCACCCTCTCCCCCAAGGGGGAGAGGGCCGGAAGCTGCAAAAGGCGGGGTTGACTCGCTCATCGCCGCCGAGTAACAAGAACGTCAACATGAAACACGCCAGGCTGTGTACCACTAGTTGCCATCTTCGTTGCGGGCTGCGAAGATTTTTTCGCGGGGGTATGTGTCTCCCGTAGGGCCGCCCCTTGGGGCGGCCTTGGCCGGGGCAAGCCCCGGCCCTACAAGAGGTGTTTGGTTGCGGCCAAGAGCCGCAGTGCGTTAAGCATCTGCACTCGTCAATTCTTTGGTTCGTGGGCATCTCAAAACTTATGGATTCCCCCTTTTCGCGGGAATATGCAGTAAGTTCTTCAAACGCTCCAAGGATTCAAGGGCAACGGGATTCCTGGGATCAGTTTGGAGGCCTGCCTCATACTCATTCAGCGCTTCGTTGGTCCGGCCCTGTGCTTCCAAGACAGCTCCCAGCCCGAAGTGTGCACGGCTGTCGAAAGTGTCCAAGGCCACCGCCTGTCTGAAGGCGTGCTCGGCGTCCTGCCTGCGGTTCCAGCGACTGTAGATCTCACCCAACGAATTCCAGGCCGGAGTCGTACCTCCACTCGATATGGAGCTGCGAAACTGCTGCTCCGCCTCCGCGAACCGCCCGGTATCGAAATAAAACTTTGCCAGTTCGTTCCTGGCCTGAACGTAGAGGGGGGCAAGGGCAACGGCCGCCCTCAACTGCGCCTCCGCCTTTTCTCCGTCCCCAGTTTCGGCATAGGTTCGCCCCAGGTTCATGTGGGAGTCGGCATAATTTGGGCGAAGCCGTATGGAGCGCTGAAAATCCTCGATTGCTTCGTCGTAACGCTTCTTCCTGGCACAGGCAAGTCCCAGGTTGTTCAGAATCAACCAGTGATTGGGGGCTCGGCGTAGCGCCTCGCGCCACTCCGCCTCGGCTTGATTTGGGGAACCCAAATTCCAGTAAACCGCGCCCAAGTTGATCCGAAGAGCGATGGCGTCCGGCTGCGCTGCCAGCGTGCTCCTGTAAAAGGTCGGGTCATCATGCCAAATGCGGTTTCGCGTGACAATCCTAACCAGGCAAAGGATGGCCACCATTGCCAGCCCTACTGCGCAAAACTTGCGAGCCGTGGGACGTCCTGCCAACCTCATCCACAACAGCCGCACTCCCCATGCCGCGATCCAGCAGAAGCCCAGAGAAGGAAGGTAAAGGTACCGCTCCGTAAAGACGTTAGCACCCAGCCAGCGCGCATTGAGGACCGGCGCGATATTCACGAAAAACCACAAAAGGCCGAAGGAAACAAGGCGCTCCCTCCTCCAGGAATAAGCAAACGCGACTAGGGATAGTCCCAGAACAAGGAACCCCACGAGCACTCGAGGGTCAGACAGCGCAACGCATTTGTGGAAAGCGTAAAAGGCGCAAGGATTCACAGGCCAGAGGAGTTTCCAAACGTATCGTGCGACTAAGGCGAATGACGAGTAGAACGCCTCGCGCCGGCTAATCTGCGGCAACTGTAGTACCGGCGCCAGTCCGCCAAAGATTCGGGTTCTGAACAACAGGTAGGCGATGTCGAGCAGCCACAAGGTAACGTACCGGGAAAGCTTCTGCCCCAGACTTGTTAGGGCCCGGTCGTCGCGCAGAAAGTGCTCATAAAAGGTTGCCAGGAAAGGTAACGTCGCTGCCGGTTCTTTGGCCAACAGCGCCAGTGTGAAGCTCAGGACCATTCCAAGTTCTGCCCCGCCAGAGCACTTTCCGCCAGGTTTCGCAACTCGGAGGAAAAACCAGAAGGTAAGCAAGTAGAACAACGTGAGCTGGAGGTCTGTTACGGCGGCGATCCAGTCAACGGACTCGCTATGGATCGGATGCAGCGCAAATATGACCGCCGCCACAAAGCCCACCGTTCGGTCCCGGAAAATCCGTTCGGTAACGAGGAAAACAAGGCAGACCACTCCGGCATTCAGGACCACGTTGGCCAAATGAAATCCGTAGGCCAAGGGTCCAAGGAATTGGTAGCAGAGGAGGTACCCAAACGTCATTAGCGGGCGGTAGTAATTAGTCGTGCCTTGCGCGCCAACGTACGACCACACATTGGTGGCAAAGATTTCCCGCAAGTGGGAAAAGCTGCGCAGGTAGGGGTTGGACAGGACCTGGCGGTTATCGTCTTGTACAAAGCCGTTTAACAGCGAGTTAAGGTAGGGCAAGACCGCAACAAAGATAAGAACCGCGAGCAATTGGTGAGTAGCAAATCGGACGAGGCCGCGAGGGGCTGAGGCCCCAGAGGCCTGCTCCGTTTGAGCATCTTCCCTGCTGAGGCGATCCGCGCTCATGGTTGTTCCTCAGTCCTGCCTGACGGCTTATTGGCTTTCCCTGCGCCTGTGACCCCCAATCGAGCTAATCCATCAGCCCATGCGGCCGGGATTGGGATTGAGAGCGCCATGTTGCCGAAGCGCCCAAATAGCCAGTTAGCGAGCAGGAAACTCGCGGGAGCCAGGACGAAACCCGCTGCGACATCGACGAGGTAATGGTAGCGGAGGTAAATTGCGGAGACCCAAAGGCTCAAGATAAGCGGGGACAACACCCAGAAAAGAGGCCGCGAGTTGCGAAAGGCATAAAGCCACACGAGAAAGGAAATCGCCACGTGCATGCTGGGAAAAACGTCACGATGGATGCGAGCAAAATCCATGAATTCGAGTTGCTGGTTGAAGAGGGAAATCGGCTGGCTGAGTGGAACGGTATAGAGGTCGTGCAAGGTGTACATCGGACCGATCGCTGGAACCAGAAGGTAACCGAGAAGTCCCAGGAAAGTGACGACCATAAGCCCGCTCATCATTTCCCGGAAGCGCGGGCGAGGGCGATACAGATATACAAAGCAGGCGACAATGGGGATGTTCAAGACGTGAAAGAAATAAGAAAACTCCATCCAGGCCGTCCGCGGCGGCGTAATGAGACGCTGGACCGCCAAGCTTGCCTGAAAACCAAACAATCTCTGATCCAGGATAATCAATTCCCGGTCACGGTCCTGTGGGACCAGGAGATGCGTAGCGTCACCCCAAAGTGAGTAGTACATGAGCAGGATCACCAGAAACGGGAACCAGTCTCGGACGATTTCCCAATAGGGCCGGACGAACGATCGCGGGTCAGCGGAGGAACCGGAAGACTCCTTCTTCCCGAAGACGAAATAATGGACCAATTCCTTTGCCAGGAGCAAAGTCACGGCGGGAATAATGATCAGGACGTCGGCCGGGCCACGGCTCGTATGGTCCGCCCCGCGCAACACGACACGCAAAGCCAAGTTGATCAAAAAAAAGGCTAGAGCCACCAAGTCTTCCAGACGCGGACGAATAATCAGCCGGCGGTTACTGGCCATACAGGCCCTTCAGCGCCTCGAATCTTTTTTGCGCCTCGGCTGAAAAGGGGAGCTTGGATGTTTCATTCAGAACTATGAGAGCCTGCTGGCGGTTCCCTTCCAGGAAGTAGGCGTGCGCCAAGCCTTCAACCGCCGCCTGGTCAGCAGGAAGGATTCGGAGCGCCGCCACGAAGGCCTGCTGGGCTTGGCCATACTTCCGTTGGGCAGTCAGGACATCCCCTTGAAGAATGTAGGGAGACATATAAAAACGATTTTGACTGATCACTCGCTGGGTGATGCTCAGCGCCTCATCGTATCGTCCCAAGAGAAACAGACAGACCGCAAACCGATATGAATCCACTTCGTCCAAATCTCCGCCCGTGAGGCGCTGGATGGCCGGCAAGTCGTCAACTACGGAAGCAAACTGGCGCAAACTGAACTTTGCCGCCTCGAGGGCTTGCCAATAACGTGGAACCCCCGGACGCAACACGACCGCCTGAAGAGAGTTGACGTACGCGTTGGAAAGTCGCGAGTTCTGTGCATCGCTCAAACTGGCCCCGTAGTACACCTCCGCCGCTATATCGTAACCCAGGTTCCAGGCGCCGAAGCCGACCAGCGCCAGAATAACAGCGTACAGCCACGGCTTGGCGCGAACCAACCGGCTCGCCAGGCTGTTGTCTTCTGTCGCCTTCCGGCTCGCCACTGCCTTGGCCGCCAGCAGGCTGGTAAACGCCACCCCCAGGATTTTCAATAATTCCCAAAAAATGAAACGCAATTGCTCCACTTCGCCACTCCCGGCTTGCAGGCTGGAGGCCTACTCGAGCAAGCTCAATTCAACCGAGCTTCGAGGATTCAATCGGACACGCCCGCCGGCATCGAGGATGTAAGATACCCCCGAAGGATCGCGTGGCAAAGCGCGCAGGTAACCTGCGACAACCAGTGCCTGGAAGGAGCGTGCGGGTCGTCCTTGCCGCGAGTTGTAGAGGGCGATCAACTCGTCCAGTTTGGTTATCTCTTCCTCCGCCTCGATGGCCATCAGGTGGTCCTCAGCGTTCTTGCGTATCTGCTCGTTGCCAGCCTGGCGGGCGATTTCGGACCAGAGGAATCTGGAAGTGGCGAGTTGGCCGCCCTGCGCCGCCACCTTCGCTGCCATAACCCGCATCCACACCATGGCTCCCGGCCTCTCGCTCCCGGCTTGAAACGCTCGCGCCGCAGCAGGGTAATCTTTCAAATCCCAGTAGTAAATGAAGCCAACATCTTCCCATAGCCGCCAGTGGTCTGGATTGGCAACGATGCCACGATGCAAAAGCGCCAGTGCTTCCAGGGGTTGACCTGCTCCCCGAGGTGGCTTCTCCGCAAGGAAAATCGACCCGAAACGGTAAGCAATGAGCAAGTGGGGATCCAGGTCGGTAGTGATCTGAAGCAAAGGCCCCAAAAGGTTGAACTCTGTGGAATGGGCCAGTCGTTTTCCACCAAAATATTGCACTACTCGCGTCCAATAAATGTCTGCGAGTAACCCTTCGTATCCCAAGCTGAGTTGACGCAGAAACTTGCCCGAGGGCAGAAATAAGACGTCGGCGGCTCCCCGGTCACTTCCCCTTCTAAGGTCAATGCTCCGTTGGATTGGGACCAATCCTAAAAGGCACAGCAAAAGCAAAAGCCAGCAGACATGCCGGCGGAGGCGAGGTTGGGAAAGGGACTCAGAGGAGGAAGATGTCATCGGAATTCCCGTTCCTCAAAGATAAGGACTGCCATGCCCAGAAGGGCTGCTATGTATAGAAGAGCGTAAAGAGAGTTTCCAAGCCACAGGTAACCCGGGATCTTCTCCGCGTGGGCTACCTGACTGATAACATTAAAATTCCCGAAATTGGGCAGCAAGTAATAAAGGACGTCACACAAAGTCCCGAGCAGCGCGCTCTGGGTTTCCTGACCGAAGGCGCGTAAGTCGGCCGAGAAATTCCCGATTACATAAAGGCAAAAAGTGTAAACGGCGGATAGCACCGGGGTGGATATACAGGAAAAGACCACAGCAACCCCCACCACCATGGCCAGTTCGAGCAGGATGAAATAGACAGCACCGAGAAACCTAAGGTCGTCCAGCAGCAGGGCGCGCTTTTGATAGAACAAAGCCGCGTAGAAGCCCACCGTCATGATCGCCGTGTTCACAAAGAGGGTGAGCAGAAGTCCCAAGTATTTCCCGAGAATGAATTCCGGGCGGGAGACGGGCTTGGAAAGGATATTGTAGATCGTCCGGCGCTCGATCTCCTTCGAGACGAGGTCGATTCCAATGAAAATGGCAATCAGCAGGCCGAAAACCGAAATCGAGGTGAGCCCCAGAGTTATCAGGATAATCTGTTCCACACCCACCGAAATGCTTCCGAACAGGATCGCGGCCCCGATCAGCAGGAGTGCAAAGGCTACCAGATTGTACAAAACTTTTTCGCGAACCGATTCCTTAAATGTATGAAGGGCAATTGTGGCCACGCGCATGCTCGCTCCCGTGACTAACTCGGGTCATAAACACTCGCCACTTCTTGGGAAGACTCCGAGGCGCCGACTTTCTGAAGGAAGTAATCCTCCAACGACCTCCTTACCGGATTTACGGAGATCAACTTCGCTCGGCTGCGCAGGATGACCTCAAGGGTTCGTTGAACTTGGCTTTCCTCCGGTATCTCAAGGCGCACTCTTTCTCCTGTCCGGACGAGCGACGACGTATAAGGCATCAGCTCTGCCAGGACCTCTGCGGACGGGCCTTCGAGCACCAACTCGGTGGTGGAAACTCCCAGGCAAAGGATTGTGTTCAACTCTCCACAACCCTGCAGCCGGCCGTGGTGGAGAACCGCGACTCGGCCGCAAAGCGTCTCAGCATCCGCGAGAATATGGGTGGAGAAGAATACTGTCTTCTGCCGCTCCTTCAACCGCAATATGACTTCACGGACTTCCCTTCTGCCCAGCGGGTCCAGGCCAGACATGGGCTCGTCCAAAAACACCAAGTCAGGGTCATTGATCAAGGCCTGAGCAATTCCTAAACGCTGAATCATGCCCTTGGAAAATCTGCGTAGCGGAACATGGCGGGAGGCGGAGAGACCCAACTGGTCGATGAGCTCGCCGGCGCGGCGGCGGCGTTCAGTAGCCGACAAACCAAACAGGGATGCTACGTAGTTTAGGAACTCCTCCGCCGTCAGATGCTCATAGAAGCTGGGATTCTCTGGCAAGTAGGCGACGCGGGACCGAACTGAGATGTCTTCGAGTGGCTTTCCCAGGATGCGAGCCGTTCCTGAGGTGGGGAAAATCAAGCGAAAGAGCAACTTCAGCGTAGTTGTCTTGCCGGCGCCGTTCGGTCCGAGCAACCCGAAAACCTCACCGGCCTCCACCCTGAGATTAAGCCGGTCGAGCGCCCGCTTAACCCGGTTGCGCCAGAAACCCAGACGGTAGTCTTTGGTCAGCTCGATGGTTTCAAGGGCCAGCATGCTCAACGCACCGTATCTGGGCGGCTACCTCCCTCCTGTGGCGCGGTCGCATGCCGTCGCCACGGACCCGGGACTAATATACCTGATGACAACAACTCCAGGGAAGTCTAACCAGACATATTTGAAATTCTAAGTGCTGGGCGACACAAGTCAAGGGTCGAAGGTCAAAGGTTAAAAGCAGACCAAGCGCAAATGGACGCGGCAAATGGTAGGCCCCCTTGTGGGTGTCCATTGCCTGAGGGCAGGCATCCCGACCTGTCGGGACCTGCCCCTACGTCCAATACACCGCCTCGAAAGATCGACCCGCCATTGTCATTGGCGGGCCGATGGCATCCGACAAGCGTCTTTCATAGCAGACAACTGCGTCCGCCTCAATTCGGGTGACTGGAATTCAAGTTTCGGATTCGGAAAGCTTCGGCGGAGCGACCTCCCCCCCGCGCCAGCGCGCTTCTCAATTGGCAGTTCGAAGGTGATTTCATCCTGAGAGTTTGATCTGCAATTGCGAAGTGAAACTGGAGGTCAGCGGATGCTTCGTTCCAAGGCGCCTACAAAAACAAAGGGAGGGCCCCCTACCCTCCCCCTGCGTGTAATTTCGTTGTTTCCAATGTCTAACCAGCCAGAGGCGAGTCGGTCGAACCGGCCACTGCTGTGCTGTTTTGACGGATTACGCCGGACTGATCGGTGTAGTAGAAGTTGGTCCCGGTCGTTCCCGCATTGACCGGCGTGGCGGTGATCGAGTAAGTGTTATATCTGCCAGTCGTATCAATGGCGCCCGCCGAGTAGACAAACGTATAACCACTCTTCGAACTCGTTGTGGCCGCTGAGCCTGCCGTACCTGAGGTTCCCGCGAGAACACTGTCAATCAATCCCGAGGCAGTGGCAACAGGGTTCGCCCCGGTAGCCGGTGGACCCAAGTAGCCCAAGGTCGCAGTGTAGCCGGTGTTGTAAGTAACAGAGTAAGTGACCTCCGCTGTGTTGAGGGTGCGGAGTGATCCCACCGCAGAAGCCTGATTGGCTGCAATACGCGAACGCAGGAGGTTCGGGATGGCGATTGCCGCAATGATCAGAATGATCGCGACAACGATCAGCAACTCAATCAGTGAAAAACCTCGTGAACTTTTCTTCATTCATCCTCCTTCTCAAACTCAACTCCCATGAATCCGTGCCGCTTATGATATGGCACTTTTCCTGCCAACGCAGCATTCCGGAACCTTTTTCCATCAAGGCCAACCATCTTGTATTCAGATACTTAGCGTAGCAATTGAAAACCCTTCCAGGTTCTGCGCCTTCCGGCACATTCTCTTTGCCGCTTTTTGTCCAAAGGGCGCGACGGATTTTGTCACTCCCATAATATCCATAACATTTTCAAGGCAGTAAGTAAGACGGTGCCCGAGTGTTCTATTTGTGGCTCTCTTTGCGAACCTCCGGACAAGACGGAGCTCGAGGCTTTAGCTTTCGCAGGGCCATCTTTACCGTGTCCTCATGGGGGTCAAGGAGCTTGGCAGCCTGGATTTCCCGCCTCGCGCTACTGGGGTCGCCCAAATCGAGGTAAGCCAGACCAAGCTGCGCGTGGGCTAGGGCTGACTTCGGCTGAGCCGCGACCGCTTTCCCAAGTGCACTGATCGCCTCATCGCCTTTCCCCATTTTTAGCGCGAGGACGCCAAGCCGAAACTGTGCGTTTCCAGAGTTGGGGGCGGCCCTCACAATCTGCCGATAGATGTCGAGTGCGGCCACCAGCTTGCCTTGATCTTCGTAAACACCGGCAAGCGCCAGATAAGGCGCCTCGCTGTTTAGAGCGAGTTGGATGGCGCGCCGGAACTCGCCTTCCGCGTCCCCGAATTTCTTTTCGCGGGAAAAAACGGCCCCCAGGTTCAGGTGAACCAGGACAGAAGAAGGCTCTACCGTTGCGGCCCGGCTGAGGAGGTTTTCTGCCTCGTCGAGACGATCCTCCTGCAACGACAAAAGCCCGAGCGCGAAGAGGGACTCGGAGTCATTCGGGTCGCAAGACAAAGCTCGCGCGAACAGATCACGAGCTTCTTCCTCGCTGCCACGATCGAGCGCAATCTTACCCAAGGCGAAGAGTGGCTTCGAAAAAGTGGGGTTCATCTGAGCGCCGCGCCTCAGGACTTGCTCAGCGGCACTCGCGTTCCCGTCGTCCAAAAAGACACCCGCCAGGTTCACGAAAGCTTCGCCGGCAAGGGGGTCCGCGGCTATCGCCGCCACGTACTCGATACGTGCGAGCCCACGGTTGCCCTCCCATCTGTAATTGTTCCCCAAGTAGATATGGAACATGGCGGCGTTGGGGTCTTCACGCACAGTGGCCAGACCTAAGGTGAAGTTATTCCGCCATGCCGGCAGTCTCACGTAGGTCCGTAAAGCCGCCGCCAGCAACAGAATCAAGCCGAGCGCCCCGCCCGCGACTCTCAACCACGCGCGGCGGCCTGGGCCCTTGCTGACCATGCTTCCCAGACCTTCGCCTAACAGCCAGCAGATTCCCACCGAGGGGATGTAAAGGTATCTCTCCCCATAAGCGGAAACACCCACTCCGGCGATGTTGAGGACAGGACCGAGAGTCAAGAAGAACCAAATTATGGCGAAACTGACAGGCCGGTCCTTCCTCCACCAAGCCACCACCACTCCCGCCGCCCAAAGTGCAAACAACATTCCCAGGAGCACTGCCGGATCCCGCCAAGTTAGGGGGGGATGGAACTTCCAGGAATAGGAAAGGTGTTGAGGCCAGAGAAGCTTGCCGGTATATTCACCGAGCTGCGTAAAGCCGAAGATGAGGGATTCCCTCAGACGCATGCGACTGGGTGGCCCGACGCCGGAAATATCCCCGATCACGGCCAGATGAACGACGATATAGAATGCCGACACCAAGAAGGTGGGCATGTAGCGGCTCAGGCGCTCGCCGAATCGCGCTGCTTCGTCGCCACGCATGAAATGCTCGAAGAAGACCATGAACACAGGGATAGCCAGCGCAACCTCTTTGCACAGCGCCGCCAGGAGAAACATTACCGCGCTCATCCACGCTCGGACCCGCGAAAAGCCTCCTCCGCTGGCGGGCTTGGTGTAGATCAGAAGCGCCGGCAAGAAGAATGCTGCGCATTCAAGATCAGAAATCCCTGAGACGGTCGCCACATCCTCGGTGTGAACAGGCAGGGCGGCGAACAGTAAGGCACCCCACAAGGCTCCGCTCCCTTTGGGCCAGAACCTTTTGCCGAGTTGATAGACCATCACCACTACCCAAGCATTCAGGAGGACATTGAAGAGATGAAAGGGGCCGGGTCGAGGACCAAACAACATCGCCTGCACCAGAAAAGTGAACATGACCAACGGCCGGTAGTAGATACTATCCCCACGCGCGCCGCGAAAGCTCCAGAAGTTTTGCGTGAAGATCTCGCGCAGAAAATGGAAGCTTCTCACGTAGGGATTGCCCCCAATCAAGATGGCGTCATCCCCAACCAAGTCGTAGCCTGTGGTTGCGATATACAGGGCGAGGGAAAAGAGAATCAGGAGCGGGATGGCCAACCGGTCAATGTTTTGGCCGAAAAAAAAGGCTCCACGGCTCGCGGGTTCTTCAGAGAGAGGGGTGGGTTGAAAGTGAGACCCTGCGTCCAATTCACTGGCCTCAGATGTTGTATTTCTTGGCATAATGTCGAAACGATCGGTAGGACATGTGAAGAAGTTCCGCAGCATGAGTCCGAACGCCTTCCGCGGCACGCAAAGCAGCAAGCAGGTACTGCTTTTCGATTTGCGATAGACGGGTCTCGAAATCCAACCCTTCTGGGGGAATTTGAACTGTGGTCTCACTGCTCAGAGTCATACCAGTCACTGATTGAGGCAGGTGTTCCAGGCATACCCGGCCATCGCGTTCCCCACACACGGCCACCGCATATTCGACCGCATTTTCGAGTTCCCGGATATTTCCCGGCCAGGGATAACGTTCGAGAACATCCAGGATGTCTCGATCGAAATCCAGCACCCCCTTCCCCATCTGCAAGCCAAATTTCCGCAGAAAGTTGCGCGCTAGAGGCCCAATGTCGTCAGGCCGCTCGCGCAAGGGAGGGACGTGGATAGGTATGACGCTGATGCGGTAGTAGAAGTCCTCCCGAAATTGTCCCCCTGCCACCATGCGTTTTAAATCGCGGTTCGTGGAGGCAATCAATCTCACGTCGATCGAAATATCGGTGCTTCCTCCCAGCGGTCGTACCTTTCTCTCCTGCAGGACGCGCAGAAGCTTGACTTGCATCGTGGGGCTTGTCTCCCCGATTTCGTCCAGGAATAACGTGCCCCCGTGGGCGGATTCGATGATGCCCTTACGGTTGGCATCCGCACCGGTGAAGGCCCCCTTGAGATATCCAAACAGCTCGCTTTCCAGCAGGGTTTCCGGAAAGGCCCCACAGTTGATGGAAACGAAGGGCCTTTCGCGCCGCAAGCTGGCCTCATGAATGGCCCGCGCTACCAACTCTTTGCCGGTCCCGCTCTCGCCCGTAATCAAGACCGTACTGGCGGTGGGGGCCACGGTCCGCACCATTTCGAGGATGCTCTGAATCTGCCGGCTTTGGCCAATAATGTTGTTATGCGCAAAGACGCGGAGCAATTCCCGGCGCAGGCGCACATTCTCTTCACGCAACGCCAACTCTTGCAGCGCCCGATTAACGGTGAGTTTCAGTTCCTCAACCAGTTTATCCGTCTTGATGACGTACTGATAGGCTCCCAGGTTGAGAGCGTCGATGGCCGTGGACATCGTGGGGACAGCCGTAATCAAAATGAAACCCGCGGGATTGCGACTTTCGCGGAAGAACTCGAGCAGTTCAATGCCCGTCAGGTCCGGCATACGGATGTCGCAGATAATAAGATCGTAGACTTGGGATTCGATCTTTTTTTTCGCCGCTTGGCCGCTGGACACCGTCTCGACAAGGTGGCCGTCCTTGCGGAAGACAATCTCCAACATTTGGCACAACGACTTTTCGTCGTCCACAATCAGCAGCCGAGCCATTTACCTTCCCCTAAGCACAATTTTTCCGCAAAACCTCATCACCGACTGGCAACAGCCGACGTGAAACGCATTTGCTCTGCGACCACTGGAGTAGGCTTCTTGGGTAATTCAAGCACAAACCTTGCACCCTTGCCAGCTTTCGATTCCACCCTGATCGTGCCCTGGAGTCCCTGCATAATCTGGTAAACGATCGCCAGTCCGAGGCCTGTGCCACCGCTGAATCCCGGTTGAAAGGGCTCAAAGACTTTTTCGAGCTGCAACTCCGTAAATCCCACTCCAGTGTCACTCAGGGTCACTCGAACGGTCTTTTCGCTGGCTTCCTCAACTTGCACCGTCAACTGCCCCCCATCCGGCATGGCTTTGAGCGCATTGTCCGATATATTCCAGAATACCTGGCGCAACTTGTCGGCATCCGCCCAGATCAGGAGGGGCTTGGCAGGAACCCGCTTCTCCACGCGGACATTGGCTCCGAACAGCGGATGGTGCGAAAGCAAAACCAGAGTCTCTCCGATCAGATTGACCAGGTCAACTTCCTGGAGTTCATGGCGCTGCTCCCGACAATAGAGAAGAAAATCAGACACCAGTTTATTGAGTCGCTCAGACTCACTGCTCACAATCTCGATTAACTTGGATTGGTCCTCATCCAAATGCGAAATTGACTGCAACAGCTTGACGGAGCCGGCAATAGACGCCAACGGATTCCTGATCTCGTGCGCGATGCCGGCTGCCATGCGGCCCAGTGTTGCCATGCGATCCTTGGTGCGGTACTCGGCTTCCCGGCGTTTTTCCTCCGTGAGGTCCTGGAAATTGTGTACGTAACCGACCGCACCGATTTCCGGGACAATCAGTGGAGAAACAGAAATGCCGAGGATGCGGCGCTCGCCGCGCGGATGCAGATACGTTACTTCCTGTCGCGTAGGGAAGGCGTTTCCGTTAGGGACCGAAGGGGCCTCGGCCTGCAAGTCGGGGAAAAGAGATTGAATCGGTTTTCCACGCAGCTCTTCAGGCTTGCGGCCCAATATGGTGGCGCCCGAGCTATTCAGCTCGCTGACGAAACCTTCCGAATCCGTGCTCATCAGCCCATCGCGCATGCTCTCCAGGATGTTCTCGGTTTTTGCTTGCAGGCTGACGACCTGCCCGCTCTTGTCCCTGAGTTCTTCTCCGACTTTTCGGAGACTTTCCGCCAGATGACTGGAGAGGTAGGCGACAGCGAAGAAACCGAAAAGGCTCCCCCCGATCTTGACCTGCAGGGTGCGCAAGTCCACCGCATAGGGCGAGGAGGTCACGAGAAAGCGGAGGGCCGGATAATGGTCCGCGAAGTCGGGATAGATACTAGGGAGATATGCCAATTCCAGCACCCCGCCCATGCAAACGAAGCATACCGCCGCCACCAGGAACACCCGTCCCCGAGGAAGGAGGATAGTGGAAAGAATGATCACCACCAGGTAAAGCGAGAAGTAATTGCTTTCCAAGTCTCCCGTGAGGTGCAAAATGGCGGTGATGATGAGGATGTCGGAGAAGATCTGCAGGTATGCCTGCAAGAGGTATTCCCGGCTTAACTGATTGTAAATCAGATAATACAAGCCAACGACGTACCAGAGAATAATGACGATGCCGAAGTATTTGAAGGATGCAGGGTTGGGAGGGTTGGCGACAAGGGTTCGAATGGCGTAATCGATGGCGAAAACAAAGCTGATAATGACGAAGCGGATTTTGGTCACCCAGGGGAGCCACGCCTTTAACTGGTCAGGCAACCCGGCGGAGACGGTGGTCGAATTAAGGGAAGAGCGTTCTTCCATGAAGAAGCCTACCAGCCCACAATTCTATGCGCTTCAGCGGAGCCGTCAATACCCCTTTCGCGCGCCAAAGGACTTATCATCATCCCTGGTCCGGCTTCGGATGCCGCCACTAAACCCTGAGCAGTCCTGGGCAGGATTGGGTCCAGCCAGCGGAAAGGACAAGCTTGTGCCCCCTCTTCAGGAGCCCTGGACGGAATCGTGGGCGGAGTTCCGGAAACTAACCTGCCAGTTTTGAGATCAAGCTGAACAAGGGAAGATACATCGAAATTACCACCCCTCCGACGACCACACCCAGGAAAAGAATGATCATCGGTTCCATCGCCGTTAAGAGATCGCCGACTGCCGCATCCACCTCATCTTCGTAAAAGTCGGCAATCTTCTGGAGCATGGCGTCCAGTGATCCGGTCTGCTCGCCCACCCCGATCATCTGCACCACGATGTTGGGGAAAACGCCGGTTTCGCGCAGGGGATCCACGATGGTCCGGCCTGTTTCGATGGCCTTCCGAACCTCCAGGATGGCGTTCTCAATCACCGCATTGCCCGCCGTGCGCGCTGTAATATTCATGGCCTCCAGCATTGGAACGCCGCTCGCAATCAGGGTACCCAGCGTACGAGTAAACATCGCCACCGAGATCTTGCGCATCAGGCCGCCCAGGATGGGGAGCTTGAGGATGAAAGTATCAATGACCATGCGTCCCTGGGGCGTGGCGTAGTAAACCTTCAGGCCGTATCCGCCCAGGCCCAGCAGAACCACTAAGGGCAAAGCAAAGCTTGCAATGGCGTTGCTGAGACCAATAACTATGCGGGTCGGCAAAGGCAAGTCCACACCCAGACCGGCGAAAAGGGTGGCAAAAATGGGTACGACCTTCCACAAGAGGATGAAGATCACGCCCCCCGCGATGAGCACTACGGCCGAGGGATATATCAAGGCTGAGGTCACCGCCCTCCGCAACTTGACGGCTTTTTCAATATGCCCGGAGAGTCGCTGCAAAACGCCGTCCAGCATACCCCCGGTCTCGCCCGCCTCGACCATGTTCGTATAGAGATCGTCAAATACCTTGGGATATTCGCGCAGCGCATTGGCGAGAGTCGAGCCGCCTTCAACCGTCCTGCGAACCCCGGCCAGCACCTTGGCAAAAGCCTTGTTCTCCTGTTGGCCGGAGAGGATTTCAAGGCACTGAACCAGCGGAAGACCGGCATCAATCATGACCGAGAACTGGCGGGTGAAAATCGCCAGTTCTTTGGCGCCCACTTTCCCCCGCACTTTCGGTTTGGGAATGGCGATGACGCGCTTCGCCACGATGCGGGCCGGTGTGACCTGCTCCCGGCGCAGCGCCGCGTCCAGGGCCTCGCGGGTCGGCGCCGCCCTCACCCCGCTGACCAGCGTGCCTGTACGTGACGTTCCTCGATATTCAAACTGCGGCATCAGTCCACCTCACGGTTCCTTGCGCTGCCCCCACGCTTGAGGACCGCGGCAAGCAATTCTTGCGGGTCCAGTATTAGCCACCGCCACTACCTGCGGATACGACCATGGGAGGCCAGCGGTTGTTGCCCTACTCCGCCTGCGGCGCTGCCACGGTCGATCATATCTTTGAGTTCGTCCACGTTGCTCGAACGCGACAAGGCTGTCTCCAGGGTAATCAGCCTTTGCGAGTATAGAGAATTAAGCGCTTGATTGAAAGTCTGCATGCCGAACTTTTCTTGCCCCAACTGCATGGCAGAATAAATCTGGTGAACCTTGTCTTCCCGGATGAGGTTCCGGATGGCGGGGTTTGGAATCAGAATCTCGGCCGCCAAGATTCGGCCCTTCCCGTCCGCCCTGGGCAGAAGCGCTTGGCACAGAATGCCTTCCAGCACCATCGAGAGTTGAGCGCGAATCTGCGCCTGCTGGTGCGCAGGGAAGACATCAATAATGCGGTTAATGGTGGAAGAAGCAGAGTTGGTGTGCAATGTCGCAAAGGTAAGATGCCCGGTCTCTGCTATTCGCAGCGCTGACTCGATGGTTTCCAGATCACGCATTTCGCCGATCAGCACAATGTCAGGGTCTTCGCGTAGCGCGGCACGCAACGCGTTCGCAAAGGAATGGGTGTCCGAGTGAACCTCGCGCTGGTTCACCAGGCACTTTTTGTGGGAATGGATGAACTCGATAGGATCTTCGATGGTAAGCATGTGCTCGTGGCGTGCCTGGTTGATCAAGTCGAGCATGGTCGCCAGGGTGGTTGACTTCCCGCTCCCTGTCGGCCCGGTCACCAGAACCAACCCGCGTGGCTTTTCACAGAGTTTCGCCAGCAGGGGAGGCAACTGCAACTGTTCAAAGGTCTTGATTTCAAAAGGGATCATCCGGAACACTCCGGCCACGGCGCCACGCTGATTGAACAGGTTGCCCCGGAATCTCGCCATATTCTTGATCCCAAACGAGAAGTCGAGCTCAAGATTCTCTTCAAAACGGTGCTTTTGCCCGTCGGTCAGGATGCTATAGGCCAGTTGCTTGGTATCCGCCGGACCGAGAGGTGGCACACCCTCGAGCGGTTTCAGCTCGCCATGAAGGCGAATTCTGGGAGGGGAGTTCGTGGTAATATGCAGGTCGGAACCTCCCGTATCAACCATCCGCTTCAAAAGATCGCTAAGACTCAGCACTGGCATAGATTCGCTCTCCCCGCCCCCGCCAGAAAACCCCCCATTCGCGAAGACACCCTATAGAACGCTCTCCCGCATCACTTCTTCAAGAGTCGTCACCCCAGCGGCGGCTTTGATCAGGCCGCTGCGGCGAAGGGTCATCATACCCTGCTCGACGGCCTTCTTCCTGAGTTCAAGCGCCGAAGCTCCCACAAGGATCAGTTCGCGCATCTCGTCGGTGATTTCCACCACTTCATACAGACCAATACGGCCCTTGTAGCCCTTGTTGCCACAGGTTGGGCAGCCCTGCCGCTTCCAGACTTTGACGGCACGGGCCTCATCCGGCGTATAGCCGGCGTCCATCAGAACCTGCGGGGAGACATTATCCTGTATCTTGCACTCCGCACAGAGGCGGCGCACGAGGCGTTGCGCGCAGATAAGATTCACCGAGGTCGCTACCAGGAAGGGCTCGATCCCCATGTTCATCAAGCGCGATATGGTTGAAGGGGCGTCGTTGGTGTGAACTGTTGAAAAAACCAGGTGGCCTGTAAGCGCCGCCTTGATGGCTATTTCCGCCGTCTCAAAGTCGCGGATCTCTCCCACCAGAATGATATTGGGATCCTGGCGGAGGAACGACCGCAAGGCCGTAGCAAAGTTCAGGCCGATCTGCTCTTTCATCTGAACCTGGTTGATCCCGGGCAACTGGAATTCCACCGGATCTTCAGCGGTCAAGATGTTAGTATCAGGGCTGTTCAACTGGGCAATGGAGGAATAAAGGGTATTGGTCTTGCCGCTGCCCGTTGGACCGGTGACCAAAACCATTCCATAAGGCTTGAATATGGCCCTCTGGAACTTTGCCAGGGATTCCGGTTCGAACCCCAGCTTGGTCATGTCCAGATGCAGGTTCTCTTTATCCAACAGCCGCATGACAATCTTTTCCCCGTGCAGGGTGGGAAGAACCGAAACGCGAAAATCGAGTGCCTTCTTCTTCCCATCCCTTAACATCTTGATCATGATGCGGCCATCCTGCGGAAGCCGCTTTTCGGAAATATCCAGCCTGGACATGATCTTGACGCGGCTGGTGATCGCGTCCTTGAGCTTATTGGGCGGGCTCATGATGGTCTGCAGGACGCCATCAATCCGGTACCGAACACGGTATTCCTTGTCGAACGGTTCCATGTGAATGTCGCTGGCACCCCGCTTCACGGCATCGGTCAGGAAATAGTTCACGAGCTTGATGACGGGCGCTTCCTCCGCGGCCTTTTCGAGCTGCTCCAGGTTTAATGCCGCTTCATCTTCTGCCTCGAGCTCAAGCGTCTCATGTTGCCCCTCGTCGATGAAGCTAACCATTTCTTCCAGTTCTCTCGCCCGTTCCTGCTCCTCGACGCTCCCGTAATTCTTCCTTATCGCTTCGGCAATGGCCGTTTCCGACGCCACCACAGGCTCAATGTTGAAGCCCGTCATGAACTTGATGTCGTCCATGGCAAAAACGTTGGTAGGGTCAACCATAGCCAACGTCAAGGACGACCCCACTCGGCTCAGCGGCAGCACTTGAAACTTCAGCGCTGTATCCATGGGGATCAACTTGGTGACGCCCGGATCAACTTCAAAATAGTCCAGATTAATGGATGGGACACCATATTGGCGGGAAAGGACCGCCATGACTTCCTCATCACTCATGAAACCGAGTCTCACCAGCGAGTTACCAAGCCGCCCTCCGTTCGCCTTTTGGTGTTCGAGAGCCTGCTTGAGTTGATCGGGGGTGATGAGGTTCTCTTTTAGAAGGACTTCACCGAGCTTTCCAGCCATTCCCCCAACCCTCACCTGACTTTGGATGAAGCGCCATCAATGGGCATTGTTCCACCGCTGCCTGTGGTCATAGCAAGTCTTTTGCATTCACGCAGGAATGCGCATCCCACGAAAACTCTCGTGGTCTTGTCAAGGTTATGACCAAACATGATTATCCGGCAATTGTACCTTCGTACTATGCACAAGGCGTGTCATCCCAGGCCTGTGGCACTACACGAGTTCACCCTCCAATCCGGCATGGTATTGTCCGGGTTGCACTCCTGGCACCCCCAGTTTTCCCCTTCGGCCGCCGGGTTTCTTGACTTTGCTCTTCGGCGAGTATAAGTTTCTGGAATATGCAACGGGTGGCAAAGCAGCCGGGGATTCCCGCGGGCGAGTTGTTGCCCCGCTATTACTCTGTCCTGCGCGCCCGCTTCGGACCCCAGCAGTGGTGGCCCGCCCGGACGCGCCTGGAAGTTATTCTGGGGGCCATCCTCACCCAGAACACCACCTGGCACAACGCCACTCTGGCTTTGTGCAACCTTCGCAAATCCGGCCTGCTAAGCTGGCAGGCATTACGGCACGCCTGCCTTTCCGGTCTGGAGGCGTGTGTGCGACCCTCGGGCTTTTACAGGCAGAAAGCTCGAACCATCCGAGATTTTGTTGACTGGCTTTCGCGGGAGCACGCTGGCTCGTTGGATAGGCTATTCTCGCTGTCGACGGATGAACTCCGGCGCCGACTGTTGGACCTCCGGGGTCTTGGGCCGGAAACGGCTGACGCCATCATCCTCTATGCCACGCAGCGTCCCCTCTTCGTGGCGGATGCTTACACCCGGCGCGTATTGGCAAGGCATGGATTCGTCTCTGACGCCGCGGACTACCATCAAACCCAGGAGTTTCTGCACGCGCACTTACCGCCCGATACGTCTCTTTTTAACGAATTCCATGCGCTCCTGGTCGCGGTGGGAAAGAAGCACTGCAAGCCCCAGTCCCCGAGGTGCGCGGGGTGCCCGCTGGAGGAATTCCTGCCCCAGGGAGGCGCTGCTCAACGGCTGGCGCAAGCCCCGGCGGGAACCTGCTCCTGGCAGGAACTTCAGCCTGCCTAAGGTTCGGATATGGGTGAAAATCCCAACGATCGTCGCAAGATTGCCTTGATTTTCTTGCTGGTGCTGGTGCCCGCTCTGTTCTTCCTGGGCTGGAGCCAAGCCTCGTTAAACCTTTCCTTCCTCCATCCCAGCAACCCTGAGGAAACACTCCTGCTGCTGGCGCTTTCCGCTGTCATCTTTCTGGCGTTCGTCATATTTGCGTTGATTCTACTGCGCATTCTGCTGAAGTTGTACGTCGAGCGCCGGCAGCAACGACTGGGCGCCAGGTTCAAAACCAAGATGGTGGTTGCCTTCCTGGGGCTTTCCTTGGTGCCGGTCTGTTTTCTCTTTGCCTTCGCCTACGGCCTGCTGAACCGGACCATCGACCGCTGGTTTGGGATTCCCTTTGACCTGATCCGCGCGGACTCGCAGGAAATAGTCCAGCAACTGCAATCCCAGGCGCAAACCCGTTGCTCGCGCCTCACGCACCACTTGGCCAGCAGCGAAATTTTGGCCCGCGCCGTGGCCGCCTCCGACCATGAAGAAATCCTGCGCCTTTTCGAGCGCGAAGTGGCGGACCTTAATCTCGAGTCGGCGATGTGCTTCGACCGCCATGGCAGGCTCCTTGCCCATGCCGGCGACCCGTTTCCTGACCCCTCCGAAGTTGCCAGGTTGTATCCCCAATTGTCCAGCGGCCGGGTTCCGCCCGCAGGTCTTTCCGGCAACTGGCGCTCTAGTGATTTCGCGATGTTCGTCTCCGCACAACCGCTCCTTGATTCTGCCGGGGGAGTCATGGGAACGGTGGTTGGCGTCACTCGCCTCCCCCTGAAACTGATGCTCATCTCTCAGGAGATTCAGCGTGAGGCGCAAAAATACGCTCAGCTCAGCAGCGAGCGGCGGGCCCTCAAGCGCACCTACATTTCCATGCTTTGGTTGCTGACCCTGTTGATCCTGTTTATCGCCACCTGGTTTGCATTGTTCCTCGCCAAGCAGGTCACAGTTCCCATCCAGGCCCTGGCCGAGGCTACGCAAGAGGTCTCCAGAGGCAATCTCGGCTTCCAGGTATCCACTCGCGCTGACGACGAACTCGGAGTATTGATCCATTCCTTCAACGCCATGACCCGGCAACTTCAGGAGAACCGTCTGGCCATCGACCAGGCCGCCAAGGAACTCCAGGCGGTCAACCGCCAGTTGGAGGAGCGCGGCAACACCATTGAAGCCATTCTCGAGAACATCCCTACCGGCGTCATCTCCTTCGACCCCCAGGGCCAGATAACCAGCGTGAACAAGATGGCTAAACGCATGTTTGGCCGCGACGATATGCGAGCCGTCCGAACCTTGGCCGATCTTTTCACCCCCGAGGATACCCGCGATGTGGCCCGCCTTTTTCGCCGCGCCACGCGCCAAGGTGTGGCCTCGCGGCAAATGGAACTCGATCTCGGCGGGCGCCGCGCCTTCACCTCCCTGACGGTGTCTTCAGTTCGCGCTCGGCACGGCAAGATTGGGTCCGTGCTTGTTCTTGAGGATTTGTCCGAGCTCGTACAGGCTCAAAAGGCCGCGGCCTGGCAGGAAGTTGCGCAGCGCGTCGCGCACGAGATCAAGAACCCCCTCACTCCTATTCAACTTTCCACCGAGCGGATCAGGCGACTCATCGAGCGCGCGGGGGCGCTTCCGCCGGACCTGCTGCGCGTCGTCTCCGAGAGCGCCTCGTTGGTGGGCCGCGAAGTGGCCACGCTGAAATCACTGGTGGATGAATTCTCGGCCTTCGCGCGTTTTCCCGCCTCCAAACCTCTTCCCTCCAGCCTGAACGCCATTGTCGAAAACGCCTTGAAGATCTTCGATGGCCGCCTGAGCGGGATTGAAATCCATCGGGATTTGTCCCCCAATCTGCCGCTCGCCCCGGTCGATCCTGAACAGATGAAACGCGCTGTGGCCAACCTGATTGACAATGCCGCCGAGGCCCTCGAACACGCGCTACAGAAGGAAATCTGGGTTCGAACCGCACTCGATGCCGAGCACGACGTCGCGGAAATCACCGTGGCGGACAGCGGCCCGGGCATCGCCCCGGAGGACAAAGAAAAGCTGTTCCTTCCCTTTTTCTCCACCAAGCATCGCGGCACGGGCTTGGGTTTGGCCATCGTCAGTCGAATCGTCGCCGAACAAAAGGGGATAATCCGGGTGGAGGAAAATCAACCCACAGGCACCAAATTCATCATTGAACTGCCTGTCGAGCCTCCCGTCCCCGCGCGCGAACAGTAGGCAGAAGGCAGTAGGCAGTAAGCAGTGGGCGGTCGATAGCCGCTGGGGTAATCCGAGATCCAAAACTAAAATCGCCCCAGCCCCTTTGCTTCAGTAGGCAGTCGGCGCTACCCCTTGCCTGGCAGGTGGGTAATCCAAAATCTGAAATCCAAAATCGCAGCGGGGGGGGAGACAATTCAGAGTTCATAATTTATAATCAGAATTCACAATGGCGCGCTATTCCGTTCTGATTGTCGATGATGAACCCGGCATTCGCGAGTCGCTCACAGGTGTCCTGCAAGATGAAGGATACGTTGTGGACGCGGTGGAAAGTGGCGAAGCCTGTCTGGATTTTCTTGCACACCACAATTGCGATGTGATGTTGCTGGACATCTGGCTTCCCGGTATGGATGGCATCCAGGCGCTGGAGAAAATCCAGGCTCTCGACAGCCCGCCCATCGTGATCATGATTTCCGGCCACGGAACGATTGACGCTGCGGTGCGCTCCACGAAATTGGGCGCCTTTGATTTTATAGAAAAGCCTCTTTCCATCGATAAGACTCTCCTGACGTTGAAACACGCGGCCGAGCAATTAACGCTGGCCACACAGAACCGCCAGTTGCGCGAGGAATTGCAGGGCCAATACCACATCATTGGTGAAAGCGTCCCCATGAAGGCCTTACGCCAGCAGTTAGCTCTGGCGGCTCCCACCAACGGCCGCGTCCTGATTTTTGGCGAAAGTGGGACCGGAAAGGAATTGGTCGCGCATGCCTTGCATCTTCTCAGTCTCCGCGCCCAGCAACCTTTCGTGGAAGTCAACTGCGCCGCCATTCCCGAGGAGCTGATCGAGAGCGAATTGTTCGGCCACGTGAAAGGCTCTTTCACCGGGGCCGTAGAAGACAAGGTGGGCAAGTTCGAGCAGGCGCACGGCGGCACGCTGTTCCTGGACGAAGTCGGCGACATGAGCCTGCGCACCCAATCCAAGGTCTTGCGCGTCATCGAGGAGCAACGCTTCACGCCCGTAGGCTCGGGCAATAACCTCACCGTGGATGTTCGTGTGATCGCCGCCACCAACAAGAACCTGGCGGAGGAGATCCAGAAGGGCAACTTCCGGGAAGACCTGTTTTACCGGCTCAACGTCATCCCCTTTTTTGTTCCCCCGCTGCGCGACCATAGGGAGGATATTCCTGCCCTCGCCAACTATTTTCTGGCGGAATTCGCCCGCGCTTATGGCCGCCGGCCAAAGCACTTTTCCGAATCTGCCCTGGAAGTGATCCTAGGCTACCGCTGGCCGGGCAACGTCCGCGAGCTGCGCAACCTTGTGGAGCGGCTGGTCATCATGGTGCAGGGCGAGAGAATCGAGCGCCGGCACCTCCCCCCTTCCCTCCATCACGACCATGCGCGCTCCGATTCCACCAAAACCCCGGTCACCGGTTTCTCCTCCCTGCAGGAAGCCCGCGCCGCTTACGAGCGCGATTACATCCTGCGCAAGCTGGAGGAAAACCAGGGCAACGTCACCCGCACTGCCGAAGCTCTCGGCCTGGAGCGCAGCCATCTTTACCGGAAAATGAAATCCCTCGGAATCGCCGTGAGCGGGTAGGCTAGGCATTAACATCGAACGACGGGTTCATTGTCTCCGTGAACTCGAAATCGCAACTTCGAGCCGGAGCGTTTTGTGGGCACGGGTTCCCTGCCTCAAGGCAGCCTCTGCGGCAAATCGGTTCGTACAAAGGACCAGTCATCTAGCCCGGCGCAGCAGGCGGCTCCCCAGCATGGCACTAAGATGCCTTCCTCGAGCAACCAGACAGGTCGTTTGGAAGCTGGCGGGGACGACGGGAATCGAACCCGCGACCTCATGCGTGACAGGCGAGCATAGGATGGCTAACTCGTTGACCTTGCGGCACGGTTGGCAACCCAAAAGCACGCAAAAACACTCTTGGAACGCCCAAGTTGTACCGATCTTGTACTCGTTTCGGTGGTCTGCGGATTGATCGCCTCCAGCAGCAGCGACACTTCAATCACCTTCTTGACTACAGCGTTTAGAAAGATCGCCACTCTTTGGCGTCGACGAAAAGACCAAGGTGTTCGACATTTTCTGTAGCCACTGAGCCTGTAACTTGGAGGGCTTGGGCGGCCAGAATGACATCGGCATCGAGTGCTTTGGGGTCAGCCGTAGGACTACCTCGGTTCCGAGCCTGGGCCCATAGTTCAGCGGCCTTCAGCATCACATCGGTGTTGATCGGGAGATAGTTCAGAACGGACTTGAGCCGATCAAGCCGGTTGACGCTTTCTTGGAGGCCCGCACGGATAAGCTCGCGGCGCACTTCGTAGTCTGCGATCTCGGGGATGTAAATAATCGCACCTTCCCTTAGGAGACGTTCGAGCCAGTCCGCGATCTCGCGGTTGGGGCGGGGATGGGAAATCTTGCCCAGGGGGCCGGTGTCAAGGACAATTCTGCTCGCCATAGTCAATCACTGAACCTTTTGCGATAGGAGAGGCGATCCTCTTCAATAGCCTCCTTCAGTCGAGGCCATACTCGCTCGTCGTAACCCGACTCGTCCGCGAGCCATTGGTGGAGAAGCCGGATGGCGGCCTCGTTTTGCGCAGCTTGCGCTATCGTTTCCGATCCTGTTCCCTGGATGGGCTCGATGTGCTGTTGTCCTTTTGGCAAGAAGCTAATCTCCTCGAACGTTACCAACTTCGTCGGTCCGCCCAATTGGAATTTCCCCCCTCCACGCCAAACGAGTCACAGGCGCAAGGGGGTTAGTGACCATCCCCATTGTACAATACGATTGCGTTGGAATTGCGCCAAAATAGCGTTCAGATGAAATCGCCAGCCGATTATACCCTATTGAAATCTCGGCGCTTTGTAGCCTGGATTGCGCCAAGATTGCGTCCTATGTTGTGCATAATTGCGTTTCTGCGCAATCCTTCCGGCGCTACTCCGGGGTATGGCCGGAATCCGAGCGGACCGGATTCAGGCACGCGGCGTGCCAACTATTTTTTCACGGGTCGACAAATGTGAGAACCCAATCTTCCCTGCGGTTCACTTGCGAAGCGTGGCGTGGTGATGGACCGGGAAACTGTCAAACCATGGTGGGCACCCAAACGAAGCGGACGCGGGCACGCCACTTGCCAACTATTTTTCGCCGGTCGACAGATGTGAGAACCAATGGCTGTATAGAAACAAATGGGCGGCTGCCAACTTGCCGTTGTAGTGAAGGGAGGAGCGCTGGCCAACCGGAGGTTGGCCAGTCGCCGTTTTTGGGGGTGTCACTGGCCGGGATAGCCTGCGCGAAGGATTTGGTCGGCGGCGCGGAAGATTCGCTGCCGGGAACGTCCTCTGGCGCGCCAGCCTTGATTCCGATGCTGGATGTAACCTCGGTTGGACTGCACCCCTGCGCTTTCGCCTTTTCATTTAGGACCAAGCCAGTGGGCCAGAATTCACCGCAGTGGATAATTTTGCCCAAGAATATGACCTGAGTGCAAAAAGGCCTTGGGCCCTCGGCGCGGTAAGCAGCAAGCTCACTTGTGGAGTATCTGACCTGGATGTCGACTCTCATTCGAGCGTCTGCTTTGGCCAAAGCTGATTGATAATCTCGGCTGCCAGAATCAGGCCGTTGAGCGCTTGACCCGGCGCGAGGATTGCATGTATGCCAGGGTGGGCAAAGCTGTTCCTGATCTGGGGCAGGGCTTCGATGAGCACGTCAACGTAAGGCACCTTCGGTTCAACCTCCGTCTCTCGGGCGAAAAACTCGCTCAGTTCTTGCCTCAGTTGCTCTGCACTGGCACAAGCATTTTCGAGGGTCGGGAACCCCTCCTCGCGCAGTAACCCCGCAGCCTTGGCTTGTGTGAGAAGTTTCTTGAGCCCTCTCCGGTCTTGACCTGTGCGCTCCGGCCTCCAGGGGAGGCGTTCGCGTAGAGCCATCTCGACCACCACGCTGCTAAGAAAGTTCGCGAGCGCATAGAAGGGATAATAAAGCCAGCCATACAGGTAAAGGGTGATCACTGCGTTGAAGTAGCTGCGAACGCCTTCCGGGATTTCCCCCTGCACTTCGCAGTATCTTGAGACGATCTCGTAATGCTTCTCCAGCGATAGAAGCGGGAAGAAATCGTTGGTTGGATCGGGCTGGAAGAAATTCTCCTTGGCTTTGATGGGTGCCATGAAGATGAATCATACCACTCCTCGCACGTCTATGGTGGGCACATAAAGACGGCTGCGAAGAGGGGCGGTTGGCCAACCGGAGGTTGGCGAGCCGCCGTTTTTGGGGGGCCTCACTTTTCGGGATAGCCGGCGCGGAGGATTTGGTCGGCGGCGTGGAAGATGCGTTGGGCGGACCGCTCGGTGAATGTTTGACCTTGGCCCCAAGATTGGATGTAACCACGGCTATACTCCGCTCCTGGCAAGCCAAGGGACTCACAGCACAACAAGGAAACGGCCTCGGCTTCCATTTCCCGGAGGTCCTGTGGTGTGCGCTCGGTGTCCGAAAGGTCGCCTTCGTCGGTGTGGCCAAGCATGACGTGGCCAATTTCGTGGAAAAGAGTCTTCACCGGGAGAGCCGCAATCGGGCTGACTGCGATCTTCCGGCCACGCTTGGCGTAGCCTTGGGTGTTGCCGTCCAGGTCCTCGAAGGGAACGCGCTCAATATCCAGCGTGGCGAGGGCATTTTCTTCTTTCCATTCCGGGATGACGGGGGTCGGGTATTCCGCACCCTCGGTCTGCGACAGAACGAACCAATGGGCCTTGTACGTGAAATGGGTAAAGGAAAACTCCTCTTCCTGGTCGGTGCCGTCTTCTTTCTTAACAGTCTTGGTGCGCTTGCATGTCAGAGGCATGCACAGGGTCAACGCCTTCTCACCCTTCCTCACGAATCGGCCTAGCTCTTTCCACTTCGGGAAGGTGGCCAGTGGACCCGGTTGAATGCCGCGCTCGAAGCACTGGAACAAGGCTAAGAGTTGATTCCCGAGTGAGTAGTTGTGGAACCGGCAGTAAGCTTCGTGAATGAAACCCGGCTTCTTTACGGCTTCATCCAATAGGGCCGCCCACGAAACCATGGGCTTTCTTTCTGCACCGGTCGGCGCATCCCCTGTGCGAACCTGCAACGAACCCCCACCATTAAATTGACCTCGATTGGTCTGTTTGATTTGCTCGTTCATTTGTTTTTTTCTCCTTTTCTGCGCCCGTTTCACGCGGGGCACGAAAAGGGCGAGTGGGGCCTGCTCGCAAGTGCCAAGGGCTGCCTTTTTGCGGGGGAGCCAAGAAACTTCGCTCTCCGTAATGTTTCTTGGGGGAACCGCAAACCCGGAGGGTGTCCGTCAACTGACGGACAAAGCAGAAGCCCGCTGTGCCGCCAGCGCGCAGGCGTCTTTCCCATCTCGCCGTGCCCGCGAGAAAGCGGTGCCAGAAAAGGTGACCGGGAAAATTGTGTGGGTACCGACAGTTCTTGGTCGAGGCGTAGATCACATCTTCTTTCGGTTGCGGGTACGCGCTGGCTTGCGGCTGCGCCGTTTCTCAATTTCTAGGGGTCCTAGCTTAAGACGTATGACGTCACGGCAATTGAATTGTTCCAGGATTTGGCGCAGCGGGCGGTGGAAGACTGCGAAAAAAGCGAGAATCGCGATAAAGCCGATGAGAGGCCAGACGACCGTTATGAAATTCACCCACTTCATAATTTCCACCCGCACAATTCTTCCTGGCACCCGGCCCGGAGGCATTTCAGACGGCCTTGAGAAATCCAAGGCCGAATGACTGACTGGCTGGTCATCCACTATTCGCCTGCTTCCTTTGGCACATATCAAGACTGCATGATGGAATCGAAGCGTTCGACCGTCAAAAGTATTAAGTTGGCCTTTTCGGACTAATCGGGCGAGTTAGTTCCTGGGGTTTTTTCCGTCGTTTCCGGTCAAGATGCCGTTGCACGGCAGACTTCATCTGGGGCATGGTATATCCTGCAAAGACATGAGGATGTGCCATCTTAAGTATCTCAAGCATGTCTACAAGAAGTTGATTAGGCAAGTCTGCTCGGCGGCGTTTGGCCCTCTGGCCGTGCCGTGCCCAGTAGTGGCCGGGGGAGTCATAGTGGGAATGCATGAACTCATACAGGCTAGGGATTAAATGGCGTTGGTAGACAGGCCATCCTTGCCTAGCGCGCCTTGAAACGAGAAGACGTGAAAGGTCTCCCTTCCACATCTGATCCCATAATCCAATTTGCTCAAACGCGCGCTTCCAGGCTGTTGCTGTGGCGGCTAGGTCAAGCGGTTTGCTCCATGGGATTACGGCGCGCCGCGTTTCCTTAGTGGTTGGATTGAATGCTATAATCTGCGCGCTAGAATGATTTTGGGCCGGAGAGCCGTTTAGCGGCTTTCCCGAAACCCAAAGGACATACCGCACGTGCCAACGTCCAACTCGGGGGTTGGCCTCAAGGACAGCCCGCCAGACGAGCAACTCTGTTCCAAGAATGGATTGTTCAACTCGGGACTTCAAATCCCGGTCAAGTGAAAGCATGAAATCCTTTTTGAGAAGAGCCTTCCATTCGTCTGCCTGCTTGAGGATTTGGCTTATTTTTCGCCCCTTGAACCATTGCGCGATAAACAACGTATCGTGTGGCGTCTCAGATAGAACAATCCGGTAGATATCCTCAAACCCGATGCCCCGATTCTTAAGCCTCTGGTAGATATCGGGCTGCGCCTGGTCTTTTGCGGATTTAACCGGGTTGGGACCCTGCAAGTCCATTTCGTAGTCTACTCAATCGGCCACTTCGGAATGGCCGCGTCGATTTATGCGATGAGGCGGATGGTCGCTCAAGGCCGTGATAACTTTGCAGTAGTGCTGTGGAGAGCTATTTTGCGGGGGTTTCGCGCATCGCCTTGGCCAGATAGCTCAAGGTTGCCTGAGACAAGATCAATGCGTATTCCGATTCCCGTTCGTCAAGCAATACCGCTTCTGTTCCCGGCTCGTGTCTGCCCAAGGTGAGAAATTGGCAAAGGTCATGCATCAGCCTTGTGAGTCGCCTTCGCTTGTCCTCTTGAGGGATGGTGGTCAAAATCTTCTCGAAGGCATTTTGGTCTGGGTGTTCAAACTTCCTCTTCTTCGCTAGGTATTCAAACGCCTTGTAGCAACTCCCGAGCGTCTCGTCATCGTTGCCTTGCTCGAAATGTTCCCAGGCTGCCGTAAGATGCTCAACTGCCTTTTGCATTCCCCTCCTTTCGGGTACACCTTTGAGGGGAATTTCCATGAGGAAGTGGTCTCCATACCCCACGTCCTTTAGAGTTTTTACCCATTCAGATTGGGGAACTTTGAAGTAATTGTAATCACCTGAGTGGTCTGGTGCATAAACAGAAGCTAGCCCCAGACTCGTAAGAGGGGAGGCGTTGTCCTTCATATTAGTCGCGGTACAAAAGAACTTAACCGCCAGAAACAGGTCACTTTTGTTCCGTACCCGCTCGATTACAGTCAACGCATACGGGTGCAGCAGCAGGCTGAACCTCCAATCCTGTTCGGAGCCGATGGAGAGTTGCCTCAACTGATAGTCTTGTTCTCCATACCCCACAAACGGGCACTTCTTCGTTTCTTGTTCGTTCATGGCGCGTACAACGTGCACTTCTGCTGTCAGCCTGACGATTCCCAGATTGACTTGACCAGCATTCTTTGCCTTAAGATTCAGAAATAGCCTGGGAATCCCGGCGCTTTCTCCCGCTAGGCTCTGAAACGTTACAACGATTTGCATACGCGTCTCCTCTGTCCGTGGCGTCCTTGGTCTTCATTGCCCCCTTCGAACCCTCATCGCTCATTCTGCCAAGGGCCACTTGGGGATAGCGGCGTCAATCTCCGCCATGAGGCGAATGGTTTCGCTCAAGGCCGTGACGACTTTGCGGTAATGCTCCAGATCGTTATACGTCAGAGTCCGCCCACGACGGTCTTTGAGCCACTTTTCGCAAACCTGATAGCCGCCGATGTGGAAATTCCAGACTTCGGGAGGGACGCCTTCAAAGTATTGCCCCTTGACTCCGCTCTGCGGTTCGGGCTTGCTAATATAGACGCGGCCCGCTGGGAGTGGCGTGCCCTTGCCGGGCTCCGGTTCTCCCGGTGCGAGATACTTCGGGAAACCCTTCTCGACTAGATTCGGGCCGGTGATAGGATAGCGGGCAATCGGCTTGCCGAGTTTCGGAGATTCGAGTAAGTGCAGGGCGACAAGCTCCGCGCCCAAGCCACAGAGCACCTCGAATTGTTTCGCGTCGGAGGTGAGCGGTACGCGGGGGAAATCGCTCTTGAGAAATTCCGCGTACCGCGTGCGGTAGGTGGGGGAGTGGAAGACCGCGTAAATGTAATTGAAAACGTCTTCCGGCCCGAAGGTCTTTCTCAAATCGCCCTTGCCGTCCGGGACAAAGGAAAGCCCGAGTCGCTCTGCCAGGTCCGCAATGAATGCGGGGTTGAAATTGGGTTTGCGCTCGTCTTTGCCAGCACGCCAATCTGAGATTTCTGCGTTGAGTTTCGCCTGGTTTGGGCTTTCCACCTCCGGTGGATAGACGTACAGCGGGAAGAGGTAGTTCACTTCTTTCAGTGAGACAGTGTGAAGTTGGGTGATTTGTCTGGAGCAAAAAATGTGTTCCCATCCGCGCGCAATCTCGACAGAGCGTGTGGTACTGAGGCCAAGGTTTTCGCCCGCAAGGAAGTGACTCATGACTTCCCTTCGGGGCATACAGTGGAATCCTCTTGTCTTCCCGGTGTAATAGGTGAAGCGGTGGTCAAATGGGCGATACAGGATTTCCGTAACGCCCGAACTTCGGAGGCCATGGCTCCTCAAGTCTTCTTGTGCAAGGGAAACCTTCCAGTCACGAACATCTTCCCCAAGATCATATTTCCCTCTTGCTTCTTCTACAGGCAAGGCGGCGAAGTCACGCGCCACGCTCATCATCTCCGCCCCCGACCAGTGAACCGCAAGGTTGTCCCGTGCGGTAGCAATGCCAAGTGAGTTAACCGGGATGGCGTTGGTGATTTTCCATCCAGATTCGTATTCGGCTCGCACGCCCTTATCTTGCTCGATGAATAGGTAATCAGGCGCTTGGGGGTTAAGCTCTGCCCATTTAGTTGTACCTACCTCAGTTTCAAAGAGGCGCTGATACTTTTTCTCTCTCAAGCCCCTCAGGTCCGCGTGGTACACCTTGGCCGGGCCTGCCTTGCCCGGCTCTTTCAGGAACATCCCGAGGGCCACCCCTTGCTGAATATCGAACACGTTTTCATCCGTTGAGCCGTCCGGCGCCCGTTCTTTCTTCTTACTGTTGCCATGCAAATCCAAAACGTAAATCTCCGTAAAGGCATTCATGAGCGAACGGCGCATCCCCCGAAAAGTAGGACCGTCCAAGTAGCCGTGATTGGTGATGAAGGCGAGAATCCCCGCTCCGGTCCGCTCAATACGCCACTGGCCCCAGCGGATGAATTTCACATAGTCATCCTGGAGCCACTTGGGGTTTTTCTCTCCCAGGGGTTGCCCGTCCACAGAGTAGTAATCCTGGATTAAATGGCCAATGAAGGTTGGCACTCTTTTGCCTTCCTTCATCTCCCAACTTCGATTGGCGGAGTGGCCGGAATAGGGCGGGTTGCCGATGACCGCGAGAATGGGCAACTCGCTCTTGATCTTCAACGCGGCGTTCGCCTCTTGGGAAATCACGCGCAACGGGCCAAAGAGGGTTTCGGCCTTTCGCTCCGCCTCTTCCAACGTGTTGGTGAGGTACACGCCTAACCGTTCATCCCCGGAAAAGTCGTAAGCCCACTTCTCCCGCTGCGCGGGGGTCATGTCGTGCCCCGCAAGCTGCATTCCCAGTTTGAAGTGGGCCACGGCATAGGGAGCCATCAACAATTCAAATCCGAAAATGCGGGGCAACAAATGATTTTGCACGTACCCCGACCACATGCCGGCGTTTTCCTGCCGCATGAATTCTGCCCGGATATGGTCAATCACGGTGTAGAGAAACGTTGCGGTCCCGCACGCGGGGTCAAGAATCAGGACACGCGGGGAAGTGGCTTTGACTTTCTTCAGCTTTCCGCCGTTCATTTCCTCCCGCTCATATTCCACCGTGGCGGTGTCTGCGAGGCCGTTCGCGCATCCGAAGCGAGTCTTCAAGAGATAATCCACGGACCGCACAAGGTAGGAAACAACCGGCTCCGGGGTGTAATAGACTCCCCGCGATTCGCGCAACTTGGGGTCATAGGCCGCCAGGAAGGTTTCGTAAAAGTGGACAACCGGGTCGTGGCGGGCGGTGCGCTTGCCGAAGTCTGCGAGCACAGCTTCAATATCGGTATCGGCCAAGAGTTGGGCCAGGTCATCCACGAAACCCACGAAGGGCTCTTCGTCAAGGGCAGTGCCGGTGATCGTTTCAAAGAGTTGCCGAAGGAAGGGATTGGTTTTGGGAATTTCCGACGCGGCCCCCAATCGCTTGAATGAAGCCTTTGGCCCATGGTGATTGCAACGGGCCGCAAATAGGCCGTAGGCGAGAGTCTGGGCGAACATGTCCGCAAACTGCGGGATGGGCAGATCGGGAATCAAGGTTTTCTCAAAAGCTCCGTGCAAGTCGCGGAGAGTGGCAGAGGCCACTTTCCCCGCGAAGGCCGTGACAATCATATCCCGAATGAAATGCGTTAGCCGGGCCATACGAAGGGCGAGAGTCTTGGGATCGTTTATCGGTTCGGCTTCGCGAGCGAGAAAGGCGGTTAGGAGGTCCGTGACGGCCTCCGCTCCGTTTTTCTCCGGGGCCAGCTTGCTCCCTTTGCCGACATGGGCGAGCCGGGCCCTCTGCCGGAGTTCTCCCTCCACGTACCAGCGGAATTCCAGGTAGTCAGTCAAAATCAGATTGGGCAGAGCATGGAGATACCGCTTCAACTGGTCATCTTTCGCCCAGTCATTCAAATCCTCGCCCACGTCTTTGGCCTCAAGGTGCCCAATGGTGACGGGGCCGTGAGCACGATTCTCCGTGACCGCGAAGTCCGGGGCTCCGCATTCAACCCGCTTGGGTTCGTTTGTGGCCGTGACGCCAGAAGCAAGCGATTCGATGAGGGTCTTGAGTGCGGGGCGGTGGGTGTGCTCCGTGGCGTTACCCGCTTGCAGCTCTTTCTCGATTTGTCGTCGGTATGCGTCAATAGGGCTTGGTGTCATGTGTCATCGCCGGGGGAAAGATTGGCCCGATGGGCAAGATAGTTACCACAATGCAATAGTAACAGCAAATAGTATCTGAGGGCATCTGACGCGACAAGCCGCTTCACCGGTTTCAAATTTTGAAGGTACCCCTTAATCCCATTCGTGCAACAAAAAAACGCGGACTGGAGAGCGGGGACGCAGTTTCTCGGGGGCTTGCGAGATGGCAGGAGATGCGCGGAATCAGGGCAGCCAAAAATAGACGAACTCAATGCTCCATGCCGTAGCCCTGGCCGTGCCCGTGCGACTCGCCTACTGATTGGGGCTGCGCGCTTTCAATCGCGTGATCTTGGCCCCTGCCGCCCACTTCATGCTCGGTTTCTAATGCGGACTGTTTCGACACGTCACGGCTCAACTCGTCGCCTAATTTCTCCGCGTCATTCGTGTAAATCTGCGCATCGTAGCGCCCGCGTGAGACAGAGACATACGCCAGCCGTGAATTGACAAGCTGGTCGTGGGCCTGTTCGGTGTCCACATGCACTAGCACACGGTCGGCGGTGGCTCCCTGGCTGCTGTGGCTGGTGACGGCATAGCCGTAATCGACATGCGGGTGTTCCCGGATGTTGAATTGCACATCCTGGCCGGAGTCCAGCCGGACTTGGAGATTTCCTTCGCTGTCGATCTGCTGGACGGTCCCAAGTTGGCGATTGGCAATGTGCTCACCACGGTAAGGCGCGGTGAATTGCACGCGGTCGCCGGCTGAGAAGTCGCGTTCTGCCTCGCGGTAAACACTCACCCCGTGCAACCTGCGCGGGTCGTAAGTTAGACGCTGGCCGCTATCCCGCTCGACCGTGAGTAAGTTGTGTTCCCTGTCAACGCCGGTGACATGGACGTATTCTCCTGATTTGACACCCACCGCCTGGCTGCCTCGCGTGTAGCGCACGATGTCGCCCAGCGCGTACTGCACGGCCCACTGCCGGTCGGCCGCGGTCATGTCCTGGCGTGGGACCAGCACCGTGACTCGGTATTCCCGGTCTTCGACTCGACGACTGGATTGCAGCTCGCGGTGAATTCGTTCGTTAATCTCCTGACGGGATCGGTTGTCCGGTGATACCACCAGTGTCCCGTCGGGTCGCTCGGCATAAGCCTTGGCAATGGCCTCCAGGCACTCTTCCCGGTTGGCAATCTCATGCACGCGGCCCTGCCGCGCAAGATTCTCAATCGCCTCGCGGACCTCGCCGTGAGCGAGTTGCTCAACGGCTTGCTTCAATGCGGGGTCTTTCTGGCGAATGATTTCGTCGAGGTGCGCCGTGTGCATTCCGGCATCCTGAAGCTGCTGGAACGGTCGGCCTGCCTCCACTCCCTGGTGCTGGCGCGTGTCGCCTACGAAGAGCACTCGGTCTTGATCTTCCAACCTGCGCAAGAATTCGTTGACTTGGCGCGTGCTCGCGAGGCTCGATTCATCCACAATGTACAAATGCCGGTCCCCATCGTCACGGTGAGATCGGGCAAGGTAGCCCTGTAAGGTGCTCGAATGAATGCCTGCTTCTTCAAGCTGCTGGGCGGCGCGGGAAGTGGGCGCCAACCCCTCGACTCGATAGCCCTGGCGCTCGGCGGCTTCCCGGATCGCGGCTAGCGAAGTGGTCTTTCCCGCCCCAGCGACACCTTCCAACCCTAGCACTTGATCTCGGCTACTGAGGATTTCCTCCACGGCTCTGCGCTGGCTATTGGAAAGGTGAGCAAGATTACCGGCTAATTCTTGGCGGGTGTCTTCCGAAACTAGCGGGTCGTACCTTTGTTGCCCAGTTTGCATGCGGGAGATGTTGTCGCGTTCGCAACGGAGCATTTCGCGTGTGGTGAGGATTCGATCTGCACCATTAGGACGGTCGCGGCCCACTTCGACGAATTCGCCTGACCGGATGCGGTGCTCGAGGTTTTGCCGGACGTCCCAGAAGCTAGACTCACCCATAGAACGGCGGAGCGCGTCGCGTATCAACACCCGTTCATCCACTACCGCCTCACGCTCGATGTTTCTGTCTCGGGCGTAGGTGACGGCCTCCTGCGCGCGGGCTTCCCCCTGCTCGCTGTGCTGGTGGCCCCGTGCGGCTCGGGCCTGGGCCTCTTGCACTACCCGCTGCGGTTGGTAGCCGTATGCTGCCGCAAGCTCTCCGTGCCTGGCTCGCATTTCCTCGTGTGAGAGTGACGACAGCTTCTCCTCGCGTGTCTGGTGTGCTGCAATCTGCGCCGCACCAGCGCCGCGCAAGCCCTGCTCCTCAAGGTGCTCTTTGATTTGCTGGCGGCGCGGGCTACTGGCGTCCAAGTACTCCTGAGTGTAACCCTTGATTTCTGGTTGGCCACTCTTCCCCTGCTCGATCTCGTAGCCGAGTTCTTGAAGGCGGTGGGCCAATTCGGAGCGATAAATTGCTGTTGCGTACTGCTGGCTCTTGTAAAGCTCCTGGGGCTGAATCGCGTGGGTCTTTCCGTCTTCGGTTTCGGTGAGGTTGAAGAACACGGTGTGCGTGTGAAGTTGGGGGGCTGCGTAGCTGGCTACCGGCCTCGCGCTGTCGTGTTCGAACTTTGCCGCGACCCATTGGCCCGTTGTCTCTGCCGGGTGATTGCGGCCAATGCGGGCTTGTACGTACCGTTCCAACTCGTCTAGGGCCACCTGGACGCTTTCTCGATGCGCGTCTCGCACCCGCTCGTCCCCGCCGACCAGGGCCGTGAGTGAAACACTCTTTGGCGCGCTAAACGTGGCGTCCCATCCGGCGCGGTGTTCCATCGTGGCTACCTTATCACCACGTTCGTTTGAGTATTCGCGTGCTACCTGGTGCTGTACCAACTGCTCGCCGGTGATGGGGTGTTGACCCTCGCTCAAGCGCTGGAAGTGTTCCTCCTGAACCTCGCCGCGTAGTCCGTATCCCTCGGCGAGTTTGCCGTGCCAAGTGCCGCATATCCGGTCTTCTTCCGTATAGTAGTTTTGCTGGGCGTTCCCGAACTCGTCGCGATGGTAGGTTTGCGCCTGACCTGCACTCAGCGGTTTGGAAATTGTCATCATGGCTGTTCACTCGAAGAAACGACCTATGCCGCGCTTTGGCGTTCGCTTGGCTTGCTCTTGACCTTGCTTTTGCTCGTGCGGGGTGAGCTTCTTAGCGGGCCCGCCGCTGCCGCCCGTCTGCCCGGTTTCGGGCGCAGAGGACTCGATGCTCGGTTGCCAGTTCATATTTCGCTCCACAAAAGCCGGTTGTGTCTTGGGCAATTTGAGATAGGGAAAGCTCAGTCTTACCACCAGATTCCCCGATTTCATGAGGCCACACTGATCCGGCAGGCCCATGATCTCGGACGCCATCACGAGCGGCTCGACGCGGCGCTCTAATTGGTGGTTCTTCGATTTGTGATCACGGGGGAATTGCTCGCTGCCGTGGCTCTCGCGCATCTGCTCAATCTCCACCTCGCCGATAGCTTCGCTGATCCACCGCGCGGCGCGGGGCTCGCTGGTGCGGAGAAATATCTTGGTGGCCGGTTGCGAGAGCATCGCCTCTGCCTCGTGCCCGTAAAGCACTTCAAGTTGGCTGCGCCCTTGGAAGCCCAAAACCACGGGGTTATTCGACTTCCGGTTTTGCGTAATGGCAGCGTGCAACTGAGGGAGCTTTTGCAATGAGGCGAGTTCGTCCAGGATGAACCAAACCGTTTTGAGGGTGGCTTGGTCAATAATCATTGCTTCATCCATGAGGCGTAAGACCAGTAGGTCAAGCCACAAACTGGTGAGTGGCAAAAGGCGTTCCCGCGTGGTCTTCGTGCTCGTTAGGAAGATCCATCCCTGGCGCTGGCTCGACCATTGCACGGTGCTCCATCGTCTCTTGGTTTCGTTTTCCCTGGGCAGGAGCTTCAACGCCTTGGCGACCATTTTCAGTTCGGCCATGACGCCCTCGCGTTGCGCTGGGGCCGTCTCCGCAATGAGCGAAGCCAGTTCTGTACCGCGTACCCTGCGGTCTATCTCTTCATCGTGCGACATCCACTCCGCTAACTCATGGGGAGTCGGCTTGAAGGTAAGCACGTGGGCAAAGATTTCCCTGGGCCCGTGCGTGAAGAAGCGCTGCTCGTTAGGCCGGTCGGGGAAGAGGGACGCGGCAAGGGTGAGCGCTTCCGGCTCGTTGCGGGCCTCCTCGCCCGGAGTCCAGTAGGGGACACGTGCGTCTAGTGGATTGAGGATGACATCACCACGCAAGGGGTCAAAGAACTGCGGCGTATATTCCCGTTCGGGATCGTAAACAATGGCGGTTTCCTCCCGGTCTTGGATTTGGAGGAGCATTTCCCGAATCAAGGCGCTCTTGCCCGCTCCCGTGTCACCCATAATCAGAAAGTGGCTCGACTCGCGGGCCTGGGGGACTCTCACCCGGCGATTCCTTCCGAGGATTTTCTCTGTGGGGGTCCGCTCATAGTTTGAAAATCCAATGCCGCGTGAGTGGTTCCGGTTATTGAAGGTGCCGCCCGTGACGAGTTCGGGTCCCTTCAGGCGTCGCCCGTAGCGCAGTTCTCGCAAGCGGGCGCTATCCTTGGGGGCCGCGAAGGGCAAGCCTGCCAGGAGCACGCCGAGTCCTATCCACAGAGACCGCGCTGCCAAATCCCCAAGTGTCTGGCCGTGGTAAATCCATGTGCCAAGCAAAGCGTGGAGTTCCACGTTGTTGTACTGCTTCCTCAACCAGGTGAGACGAAGGCCGCCCCTCCTCGCGGCGTCTTTCGAAAGCGTGAACGTGGTTGCACCGGAAGGCGTCTTGAAGGGTGCCACGTCCTCGTCTATGGCCAACCGGTAGTTCTTGCCGGTCATCACGGTGAGTACGTCATATCGGTCGGTCTTAGCACCTAATCTCGGCATCAAGCCGGTGAGGAAGTACTCCCGCAGATAGTGCCTTTCGAGCGGCGTCCAGACGAAGTAGTATCGGCAGTAGCCCGCGAGAATCGCGCTCGCCAAAGCAATCATCAGAGCCGTAATTGTATGAACGGGCGCGCTGCTCGGCCATCCTCTGCTCTCTCTCCTTCCCCACACGGAATTCATTTTGTGCCTCCTTGAATCAGGCATTTCTCGGTTTCCTGGATTCTCGAAAGTGCCTTCTTAAGTTTGTCGGCGTCCGCCCGCTCAATGAGTTGCTGCATCTCGTCGGCGGTGATGCGACCGCCGCTGGCCAACTTGAAAAACAGGTTGAGCAAAGCTGTACGCAAGGCCAGGACCTCGGCGAGGATGGTCTGCTCGCACGTATGCGGGCTGGCTGCTCGGGATAGCACATCGCGCGTCCACTCGCTGATCGTCCGCTCGCCCGCCAAGGCTTCGAACTTGGCGTACTCCTCCTCGGTGACTTTCGTGCTGACGGATTTCGTACGAAGTGCCGCCACTGAATCCACCCATGAAATCAAGTGGTTCCCATAGGGGAACCTGCGACTGCTGCCAAGAGCCTCTTGGCGGAGCGAGTCGTCATTAAGCTATGCACTTTCAAGACGTTCCCATAAGGCAACCGTGGGTTGCCATACAGCACCCTGCGGGGGGTGACGTGTCAAAGCTCACCCGGCGCGTAGCGCCGCACCCCCCGGCGAAGCCGCTCAGCGCCGCGTATGGCGCGAAAAGCGGGCGCGCCAAGCCATCTGGCAAAGTGCAACAACAAGCTGCACCAAGCCCACGGCTAGAACCAGCAAGACGAGCAAGAGAACCCAAAAGCCCTCCGGCGACAGCAAAGCGCGGTAGAGGACCCACGTGCAGAAAACTACAAACAAGCCGTTGCCGAGAAAGTCAGGCCACTCCAAAGGCGGGTCCAGATCGCGGTACGCCGCGATGAAAGACGGCCCGGTTTCAGGCTTCGGGGCTTCCAGAGAAAACGGGCGTGCGAAAGAATCTCCGATGACAGACTCCCAAGCCTCCTTGCACTCCTCCGGTGATGGCGAATAGCAGAGCCCATAGCAGGGGTCATGAACAAAACGGAACAAACGGCGAAAGAAATTCCTCATTGGGCACCTCCTTGGTCCCTCCCTCTGTGGGTGGGGCCATATTGCGAAGGCTGCGGCCAAGAATGTTTTCTGTCAAATGAAGGGCAGTCCGCAGTAGGGCATTTCGATACCCTCCTGCCTCGCCGGTGCGAGATTAAGGGATGGAACCAGGTGTGAATAATATCTTGCTAGGATTCCGTATTCGGGGTGCCGCCCCATGAACTCGTCTGCGAGACGTAAGGCGGCACGTTGCTTCGATTGCAATTGACGCCCTGCCTCAACTACCGGCTTCGAAGGGCGCAATGCCCGAAACTCTCTCCCACTGTAGGGGCCTTGGCGTGAACCAGATCCCAAAGGTTTACTTGCTAACATAGTGCTAAGTGACAGATAAAAAGTAGATTAGAGCCTATTAGTTAGGCTGCTCGACCTCGACCTTTTAAGGTCGACGGTGAGTCCTGTCACCCTCATTTGACAGAAAAAAAAGTTCGAATTATCAATACCTATGAACGGGCAATCGGTCCTTGCCTGGGCCTTTTGGGGGCAAGCGGGTCGGTTGCCTGTTGTGTCAGTCGGAGGGGCGGGAGACTTGATGCGAGGGGCAGAGGCAAGAAAGCGCTCAACGGAGATGTGGGACGGGCCGCCGCTGGGCAAAAGGCCCCTGGAGCAAAGACATTGAATGGCGGTTGCCTAGGGAGGTTATAAACTGCATGTCAGATGGAATTGAGACGCTTCTTACCAGCCAAGAAGCATCACGGGTTCTAAAGATTCATCCGAAGGTTCTTGAGCGGATGGCGAAGCGTGGCGAAGTCCCCGCGATGAAGGTTGGCAAGTTCTGGCGTTATCGCGCGACAACGCTGGACGCCTGGATCAACTCAAGGCTACAATCAGGGAGCCAACCGTGCCGCACGGCAACCTCATTTTGATTGGAGGTGCCATGCAGGCACGATATCAGTACGGGAATTTGACCGTAAGAAAGCGGAAGAAAGGACCGTCAGTCTGGCAGTTCCGCTGGGCAGAAAACGGGAAACTGAAGTCAGTGCTAATAGGAACCGTTGAGAAGTACCCAGCACAGGCGGACGCAGAGAAGGCTGTTCAGTACCTTCGTATCAAGATCAATTCGGAGAACCGACAACAGCGATTTCACGAGGTAACGGTGGGTACGTTGATTGATCGGTTTATGGCAGAATACGCGCCGAAGCGGTGCCGGGAAAACACGCAGAATAACTATCGCGGTCTCTTCAATAACCACATAAGGCCGCGCTGGGGAGCCGAATTCGTTCAGAACGTTAAGACGATGGCGGTCGAGGACTGGCTTGAGGCGTACCCCCACTCCCGTCAGGTGAAATCTCACGTGCGAAACCTCATGCACACGTTGTATCAGGCAGCAATGCGATGGGAAGTGGTCGAGAAAAACCCGGTGGATTTAGTGCGGCAATCGCAGAAACGGCTAAAGACGCCGCGTGTTCTTACGCCGGAGGAATTCAAGCAACTTGTTGGATATCTCGCGGAGCCTTACAAGACAATGGTGGTAACAGTTGCTTGCCTCGGTCTGCGCGTGTCGGAACTCGTAAGTTTGCAATGGGGAGACATCGATTTCGAAAATCTCACCGTGAAAATCCAACGTAGTTTCGTTCGGGGAGTGATTTACCCCACAAAGACGGAAGCATCGGAGGGTGCTCTCCCACTTGATCCTGACTTGGCTGAAATGTTACTGGCACATAGGACGCGAAGCCATTACTCGGGAGATTCCGATTATGTTTTCGCGGGGGATTCAGGAAATGTCCGTTGGCCGGAAACCATGCTTCACGACCACATTAAAGCCGCTGCGCAGAAGGCAGAGATAGGCAACGTTGGGTGGCACACCTTCCGGCACAGTTATTCAACATTATTGCACGCGCTTGGCACGAAGCCGGCAGTGCAGAAGGAATTGCTGCGCCACGCCAACATCCTAACCACATTGAACGTTTACACTCAGGCCGTCTCGTCCGAAAAGCGCGACGCAGCTTCCAAAGTGGTTGACGCTCTATGGAGATCGTAACTTGTACCAGTTTGTACTTTTGAAAAACCCGCTATCCTGGCTAACCTTTTGAAAACGCTGGCGGGGACGACGGGACTCGAACCCGCGACCTCATGCGTGACAGGCATGCGTTCTAACCAGCTGAACTACGTCCCCGGCGGAATTGATTCATTCGCTCATCGGGTCATTGATTCATTGCAAGACCAGATTCGCCAACCGCAGAGCTTGCTCGCTTGCTTTCCCTCCTGTCCAGATCCTTCGATGGCTCAATGACGCAATGAACCAATGACTCAATTCCTCTGGTGGGCGGTATCCGGCTCGAACGGATGACCTTCTGCTTGTAAGGCAGACGCTCTAGCCAACTGAGCTAACCGCCCTGGACCGTCCGAATCTAAGGGCGCGCCACAACACGCGAACCTTGACACCTGCAACCTTTGAAATATACACTAGCGTGTCGCGAGCGTCAAGGAGAGGGCTTCCGGTTCTATGCAGTTTCAGCGCGAGTACGTCGCCTACATGGCCAAGCAGGTTCTGAAGCGTCTTAGCGACGACGGGCTTATCACTTATGAACAGCCGGAATACGTCACCGAGGTTATAAACCAGGTGATGTTTGAAGAGTTGAGCCTTGAGGACCGCATTAACGACGAAGTGCGAAAAATCCTGGAAGAACACGGAAACCAGATGAAAGAGCTGGGGGCCGGCTACGAAGACGCCTTTAAGGCCATCAAGAAGGAGTTGGTGCGCCAGCGCAAGGTTGTTCTCTGAGGCTGCGGGTCTTTCGACTATGAAGATGAGTCATGAAAAAATCGTTCAGGTCTCGCACCAAGTCATAGCCGCCATCGAGGCTCTGGACGAAGTGGAAATATACGAGGAGCCCAACACGATCCGCCAGCAAGTCGTCAAGATCCTCACGGATCTCATGCACGACGAAGAGAAGATCGACCAGATCGTCAAGGCCCGCATCGCCTCCCAAAAGCGAACCATTCCGGAGGGCGGCGGCGAATGGGAGATCCTGTACAGAAAATACTATTCTGAAGAACTGCGGAAGCTGGGGATCGCTCCCCCACCAACCTAACCTCATGTCTGATTCCCCAGACATTTACGTTTAACCCAAATTAAGCCTTAATCCCGGCGCTTGAGTACGGGAGGTTGGTCGTCGCCTCCGCTAGTATTCGTACCCTGCGGCGGCTGTTGGGTTTGAGTGGTTGTCTGGTCAGTTGGCGCGCGCTTGCGTAGAGTGGGTCCGCCGGTGTCGCCGGGCTTCAGTTTCTTCCGGTTGCTGATCACCTGTTGGAGCCGGGCCTTTACATCGTCAAATTCCGAGGTTGACACGAGGTACTGATCGCGCTTGGGCAGAATCTGTTTGATTTCTTCTTCGCTCTTGATTATGCGGTCCCCGGTGGGTGGGTGGTCCATGAAAACGCTGGGCATACTTCCGGGGACCCGTCGTTCCTCTTCCATGACCTTGCCGAAGAATGCGACGTAGGAGTTGGGGTCGTACCCCGCCTTGTACATGTATTGAATCCCCAGGTAATCCGCCTCCGCCTCGGCGCCCCGGCTAAACTTGTAGAAAGCCATCGGCACGCCGAAGTTCATCGCCTCTGCAACGCCCATGTACACAGGATAGGACATGGGAATGAAGATGAGCGGGATCATGGCAAACTGCGCCACGGTCATCTTGGTCATTTGGCTTGCCCAGTGGCGCGCGGCCACGTGCGCGATTTCATGAGCCATCACTCCCGCCACTTGATCTTCCTCTTCCGCAGCCAGAATCAGGCCGGTATAGACGTAGAGAAAGCCGCCGGGCAAGGCGAAGGCGTTCAACTCCGGTGAGTCGATCACTTTCACCGTGAGGGGAATCTTCAGGTCGGAGTTCCGAGCCACGTTCTGCGCCACTCTGTTGACGTACTCATTGACCACAGGATCGGTGAGCAACTTTGCGGAACGATCGATTTCAGTGGAGTACTGCTTTCCCATCGCAATTTCTTTTTCCTCTGAAATTATGCTTTTGTGCGCTACTTTCCGGTTCCCGATCTCGTCGACGTCCTTCTTGTCGTCTCCACCACGCACAGGGAGGGCGGCAAGGCAGAATATTGCGAGAAGCGCTATGACTTGCATTCGCGATCTGCTCATAGGTTTACTCCTGGTGGCCAAGCCTTCTTCATTATATCACTTTAACAGGTCATTGATAGTCTGATGGCGATGATCCCCATCCTCTCCTTCTTCTTCGCCACCCAGCGATTGGATTGCAAGTTGGCGCCAAGAGTTGTATCCGCCCGGAGAGATTTGGCAGTTTTCCGGCAAGCTTTTGCCTTGTTGCATGCACCTGAGTTATGCGTTACTGGTTGGGTGGCCGACGGAACCTGTGAACCCCTTGTCCGATGAGGCTATGGGAGGGGCGTCAGGTTCTCCGGTAGTCATACAGCGCGGGCCTTGCCCGCAGGCAAACGCTAGGTTTTCTTCGCCCCGCCGTGGCGGGCTGATTGGCGATTGCCAATTGAAAAACTGGACTTAAACCAATACTTTATCTATTCATCAAAACTGCATAGTAGAATCGATGTTGATTACGACGTTCCTCCTGACCATATCGGGTCTTTGATGCCCTGAAGCGTACGGTGATCTGCCGGCTCAAGGTCGAGCACGATAACTTGGTTGATTCCCTTTCTTAGCCACAGCGAGGGCGCGAACAGGCATTGTTGCGGCCCAATCTTCCAGTACCGGCCAAGGTTGTACCCATTCAGCCAAACGTATCCCTTCCCCCACCCTCGCATGTCCAGGAAAGTGTCGCCCAGGGACGACAATTCAAACTGGCCCCGCAGGAAAGCGGGTCCCTTTACGTTCGACCTCGAGAACTGCAACGCGGAAAGGTCCGTCATTGGCAGAGGATAATTCTCCCATCCACTCAACTCCGACCCGGCAAGCGTAACCTGTCCAACGATTCCCTTCCGGTCATCCACAAGACGTGGACCGAAATTGACGCGGCCCATGTTCTCTACGAGAATATCCAGCGGCTCGCCACCTTCGAGGTCCACCTCCAGTGATTCCTGCTTAAGACGGCGATCCAGCACGCCCAGCCGCCTTGCCCCCTGAAGGACGACTGCGTAGTCCCTGACCCCTTTAATCTCAAGCCGTGCTTTAACTCGCTTCGCAAGTCGCTTCCGGTAAAGAACGAATCCGTATGGCTGCCCCAGGTCCTCCATGGTTTTCGGCTGTTCAGAAAGAACCGGCTTGCCCAGAGGGCCAGGCAGCGCCGCTGCCTCCCTCAACTCAAAGGGCGGGATCTCAATCATCGGCAATGGGGCCGGCAGTTCAGGCAATGGCGCGCCGGTGGGCAGGTATTTCTTGATCACCTCGCGCATCAGGAAGAACTTCCTGGTGGGCCGCCCTGCCTCGTCCAGCGGCGCATCGTAGTCGTAACTGGAGATGTCCGGTTGATAGGTTCCATCAAAGTTCGCGCCGCTCATGAAACCCCAGGATGTGCCGCCGTGAACCATGTAGAGACTGGCCGAAATGCCGCGAGACAACATCCAGTCCAACCCCCGCGCAGCTCCTTCCGGGGAGGTGGTATGATGCTCTTCTCCCCAGTGGTCGAACCAGCCATCCCAATACTCGGTGCACATGCGCGGGACGCCTTGTCTGAACCCGGCAAACTTGGCGAACTCCGCTGCGGGATCTCCCTGCCCAAAGTTGACCCCGGCAGGCAGGTCCGGCAGCGTTCCCCCTTCCAGGTTTTCCGGCCCGTCGGCGGTGTAGAGAGTCACCTCGAAGCCGGCGTCGCGGATAATCCTCCGAATGGCGTTCATATAATCATGATCGTTGCCGAAAGAGCCGTACTCATTTTCCACTTGCACCATGATGATCGGGCCGCCGCGGGTGATTTGCAGGGGCGCCAGTTGTTCCCCCACCTGCTGCAAGTACTTTTCCGCCGCCTTGAGGAAACGCGGGTCGGTCGTCCGCACTTTGAGGTCGGGGGTTGACAAAAGCCAGGAGGGAAGACCGCCAAAATCCCATTCCGTGCAAATGTACGGACCGGGCCGCAGCATCACCCATAACCCCTCTTCCTGCGCCATGCGCAAGTACGCGGCCACATCGAGGTTGCCGGTAAAGTCGAATTTGCCCAACTCGGGCTCGTGCAAGTTCCAGAAGACGTAGGTGCAGAGCGTGTTCAAGCCCAGCGCGCGCATCTTGCGCATGCGGTCACGCCAGTAGGGCCGTGGCACGCGCGGATAGTGCATTTCCCCTGAAATGAGCAGGAGAGGTTCACCGTCCAGGAGGAAGTGCTCGCCCTTGTAACCGAAAGTGCGGGCAGCAGTCTGAGCGGTCCCTCCGGGAAGAGGCGTCGCACCTCCCCTGCCCGCGTTTGCGCTTGTGATCCGACTGGGGAGATTCCACAACCCCAGGACTGCGGTGGAAGCTCCGATGAACTTCCGTCTGTTCATCTTATTCATGTCATACCTCGCTTTCCAGCAAAGGACAGGTTTCAGGTGCCGGGTGTCAGGGTACGCGGCAGAGTATTTCGCTAACTACCCGATGTCGACGCGCCGACATTCTGAAGAACAGGTTTCAGGTGTCAGGTTTCAGGTGTCAAGTGCCAGGGCACGCGGCGCTGGGTACTGGTGTCATTTGTGAGACGTGAGCGTTCCAAAGAGGAAACTAATACTCTAGTTTCACAAGGTCAGAGTTCAGAGCTTAAAGTAATACTTTAGTTTTCCGGGTACCCTGACACCTGGAACCTGACACCTGAAACCTGCTCTTCTGCTCGTCACTACCCACTGTAGTGGCAGTGCCATGCACCCTGACACCTGCTCTTCTGCTCGTCACTCCTCACCGCCCTTACGCGGTTGTGTACGTGGCAGCCGCCTGCTTCTTCACTGCCGCTTGGGCTGCCGCCAGACGCGCAATGGGTACCCGGTAAGGCGAACAGCTAACGTAATTCAGCCCCGCCTCGGCACAAATCTCAATCGAAGCCGGGTCGCCACCGTGCTCGCCGCAAATACCGACCTTCAGGTTATCGCGCGTTCCCCGCCCTTCTACGGTCGCGAGCTTCAGCAGCCTGCCCACGCGCTTCGGGTCGAGCACCGCAAACGGATCCGCGGGCCAGATCTTCTGCTTGACGTAAGCATTGATAATCTTGCCGCAGTCATCACGAGAGAGCCCGAAAGTCGTCTGGGTGAGGTCGTTGGTCCCGAAGCTGAAGAACTCCGCCTGCTGGGCAATCTCGCCGGCGGAGAGCGCTGCGGCGGGCAGCTCGATCATGGTTCCGACGAGGTATTCCACCTTGACGCCCTTCTTGGCGAATACTTCGCCCGCCACGCGGTCCACGATTTCCTTCTGGAGCTCGAGTTCCCTAACATCTCCAACCAGAGGAATCATCACTTCGGGTTTTGCCTCGATTCCCTTCTTCTTGCAATCGCAGGCGGCTTCGAAGATGGCCCGCGCCTGCATTTCACTAATCTCAGGGTACATGATTCCCAGCCTGCAGCCGCGCAAACCGAGCATGGGATTGAATTCATGTAATCCTTCAACTACTTCCAGCAACTTCCTGAGCTGGCTAAGCTTGCCACCCCTTTTACCCTTCGCCTCCAAGGTCGCAATCTCCACCATCAGTTCTTCGCGCTTGGGAAGGAATTCGTGCAGGGGAGGATCGAGGGTACGGATGGTGACGGGCAGACCCGCCATGGCCTGGAACAACCCGTGGAAGTCCTTGCGCTGCATGGGAAGCAGCTTGGCCAATGCGGCGCGGCGCTCTTTTGCATAAGCGGCAGCTTCCTTGGGATCCTGGGTCTCCTTGCACGCCATAATCATCCGCTGCACATGAGGCAGCCGCTCCTTGGCGAAGAACATATGCTCCGTACGGCAGAGCCCTATGCCCTCGGCGCCAAAGCGGACTGCGGCCAGAGCGTCACGTGGGATGTCAGCGTTGGCGCGCACGCCGAGTTGCCGCTCCTCGTCGGCCCACTTCATGAACTCGGCAAAAACCCCACTGCGCGGATCGGGTTCGACCAGATCGCACTTGCCCTCAATGACCCGCCCCGTCGATCCGTCCAGGGAAATCCAGTCACCTTCCTTGAGTACGGTGGTTCCGATCTTGAGCAGCTTGTTCTTTTCGTCCACTTCCGCTCCGCCGCAACCTGCAACGCAGGGCTTGCCCATGCCGCGCGTTACCACGGCGGCGTGAGACGTCATCCCGCCACGAGAAGTGAGAATACCAACCGCCACTTCCATGCCGTGGATGTCGTCCGGGACAGTCTCGCCGCGCACCAGGATGACCGGCTGGGTCTTCCCTTTCACCACCGCATCGTCTGCGGTGAACACCACGTGCCCAACTGCCGCGCCCGGGGATGCCGGCAACCCCGTAACCAGGACATTCAACGGCTTTGATTCGTCGAGGACGGGGTGAAGCAACTGATTGAGTTGCTCGGGCTCCACACGCAGCAGCGCCTCTTTCGAGGTCAGCAGGCCTTCGTGCTCCATCTCCACCGCAATTCTCACCGCTGCGGGACCCGTGCGCTTTCCGTTGCGGGTCTGAAGCATGTAAAGTTTTCCGTCCTGGATAGTGAACTCGAAGTCTTGAACATCTTTGTAGTGCTGCTCGAGCCGGGTAGTGAATTCGCGGAGTTGGTTGTAAACCTTCGGCATGATCTTCTCGAGTTCCTTGATGGGCACAGGAGTCCGCACCCCTGCCACGACATCTTCACCCTGGGCGTTCATCAAGAACTCGCCATAGAACTCCTTGGCTCCCGTGGCTGGGTCACGAGTGAACCCCACGCCGGTTCCCGAGGTGTCGCCCAGGTTGCCGAAAACCATGGTCTGGACGTTCACGGCAGTCCCCAGGTCGTCAGAAATCTTGTTCAGGCGACGGTAGGTCTGGGCGCGCGGGTTGTACCAGGAGCGGAACACAGCCTCGATGGCCATGTTGAGCTGCACTTGGGGGTCCTGCGGGAAGTCCTTGCCAGCTTCCTTGCGAACCACCTGCTTGTATTCCGCAATCACCTGCTTCAGGTCTTCAGCGGTAAGCTGGGTGTCGAGCTTCACTTTCTTCTTCTTCTTTTGGCCGTCGAAGACGTGCTCGAACTTTTGCTTGGGGATTTCCATTACCACGTTGCCAAACATCTGGATGAATCGCCGGTAGCTGTCGTAGGCAAAACGAGGGTTGTGGGTCTTGCGGGCGAACACCTCCACAACCTTATCGTTCATGCCAAGGTTCAGGACGGTGTCCATCATCCCGGGCATGGAAAACTTGGCGCCCGAGCGCACCGAAACCAGCAGGGGGTTCTCTTTGTCGCCCAGCTTCTGGCCCAGCAAGCTCTCGAGTCTCGCCAGGGCTTCGTCTTTCTGCTGCAGGATGAAATCGGGCGTCTTGTTTTGGTTTTGGAAGTTCAGGCGACAGGCAGAGGTGGCAATAGTGAATCCCGGAGGCACGGGCAAACCCGCGTTAGTCATTTCCGCCAGGCCGGCGCCTTTGCCTCCCAGGGCATCTTTCATAGCCCCATTGCCATCCGCTTTGCCGCCTCCAAAGAAATAAACGTACTTCTCCATGATTGCTCCCTTCGAGTTCAGTTGAAAGTTCAAGGATGAAAGTTCAAAATTCTTTTGCTGTCCGTGGTCCGTCCGCCGCGGCCAGTCAGCAGGTACCGATTCGCGCTGGAAGATTCAGTGCCGCTCCTCGACCGCATCCTGCTGTCTGTGACTGGCACGCAAAGAACCGAAGATTCTGCCGCAACTGCGGCGTTTTTGCAATGGACAAAAAGCATCGGAGGAGGTTCAACTACCGGAAGCTATCAACATCGAGGCCACTTCCTTCGATGGTGCTCTTGAGGGTTCCCCTCGGGATCAGTTTGTTGCCGTGCACGGCGACGATCACTTGGCGGCCATTGCCATGACGTCATTTCTGATGACTGCCCTTTTGACCGGTTAGGACGAATCCATTTCGCTTCAATACGCGCGTAACATCCCTCGCACTCAGGGCGGGAAAGCGAGGGCTCACGGGAGCGACACTTCTAGCAGTTTCGCGCCCGCGGCAGGTTTGATTTCGGAAGGCTCAAACCACAGTTCCAGGGCTTCCTTGGCGTTGCGCACTGCTTCTTCCTCCGTATCGCCCGCGGAAGCACAACCTGGCAGTTCGGGAAACACTGCCGACCAGCGCTTAGTCCCGGGGTCGAATTCGACAAGCAATCGCAGCTTCATAGCTTATCCTTACATCCCACTAAACACCTTGTCACAAATCGCCTCCTGCGTACAAGCGAATCGTTCACGGGCTGCCGGAGCGTTTTTTCCCATGTCGACGCGTCGACATTTGCGGGCGCAGCCCGCTTTGGAGTGCGGCAGCTTGCTGCCGCTTTGCCGCCAGCCAGCTTGCTGGCTGCAAATTGCGTTCTCGCTTGAAAGTCCCGCGAGCTTGCTGGCTGCAAATTGTGTTTTCGCTTGAAACTCCCGCGAGCAAGCTCGCGGGCAGGAAAGCGGCAGCAAGCTGCCGCACTCCAAAACACCTCGCATCAGCCTTTCACTTCGTTTCTTCCCGATGTCGACGCGTCGACAATGGGCGTGCCAGGAACAATTTCGGACAGCCGAACGAACTTGGACAAGATCCGCTGGTCCAGGAGCACGAGCAATAACAAACGGTTCCGGCGCACGGCGGCGTCATCCGTCATCACCAGCACCTTGTCGAAAAAGTGATCGACAAACGGCCGAAAAGTGGCTACGTAAGCAAATACCTTTTCGTAATCATAACCCCCGCCGGACCAAAACCGACCGCCTACCTCCAGCGTCTTACAACCCTCTAGGTATTTGTGCCAGAGTTGCTCTTCAGGACCAGGCTCCAGAAGGCTCTCGTCAAGGGAGGCCCCCTGCAGTTTTCCCTCCGTTGCCGATTTCGTCAGAATGTTCCCTACACGCTTCGCCGCCTGTGCCATGGCGACGAAGTCTTCAGTGTCGCGGAATTGCTCCAAAATTCGCACACGGTGCAGGGCCTCCGCGGGCACGTTGAAAGCGTCCAGTTCGTGATCAGGATCAGCCAGCACGGCCCTGACTGTGTCGTATCGGAACTTCCGCCCGAGGTAGTACGCCAATCGCTCGATGAAGAAACCGCAAAGCTCCATGACTGGGGGCTTCGATTGGTTGAACAAGTCAGATGTGAAAGCAACTAAGTTGCTAAATGTGATTGGTGGCATTACTTCAAGCAATACTTTAATTATTCCATTGCCGTGGCGCCGGAGGCCAAACGGGTCCCTTGACCCGGAGGGCTTCAGGCCGGCCGCAAATCCCGCAACCACACTGTCCAGTTTGTCTGCGAAAGAGACGATTGCACCTACGAGGGAGCGCGGACAGCGGTCCTCAAGACTCTTGGGTAGGTAGTGGTCATAAATCGCGTTGGCGACTTCCAGGAATTGCGCTCCGTATAACCCACCGACGACCCCTTGGAGCTCCGGGAATTCGTGAACCATTTGAGTGGTTAGATCACACTTGCATAACTCCACCGCCCGAAGCACCGCATCACCCTCTTGCCTCGAAAGTGCCTGCTGCACTGCGGGCTCTCGACAAACCTTCTCAGCGAGCGCCCGCATGCGCCGGACCTTGTCGCCATAGCTGCCGTAGCTACCGAGTTCGGCTTGGTAGGTGACCTTCTCGAGCAGCGGCAGCCGATCGCGCAGGGGAATGCGCTGGTCGGCGTTCCAGAAGAACTCCGCATCGCGAAAGCGCGCCGTCAACACGCGCTCATGCCCTTGGCGGATCAAACCCTTCTCATCCGAGTCCATGTTGAGCACGGCGACAAAGTGCGGTTGCAGGTTCCCCTGCTGGTCCTCCACGGCGAAGTACTTCTGGTGGTCGCGCATCACGGTGGTGAGGATTTCGCGCGGCAGGTGAAGAAAGCGTTCGTCGAAGCTCCCGAGCATGGGCCGCGGCCACTCGGTGGAGTTGACGATCCAATCCACCAACCACTCATCCTGCACGAGCTTGAGCGAGGCGTTTTCAACCAGTGCCCGAGCTTCTTGAATGACACGTTCCAGCCTGCGCGCAGAGTCAATTTCTACATGCGCTTGCGCCAATTTCTTTGTGTAATCCTTGAAGCCCGTCACGCGCTGCGGCTTGCGGCTTTTGGCCCGATGCCCGAAGGTGGAATCCCCCGACTTCACACCCAGGATTTCGAAGTCGACCGTCTCCGCCTGCTTCCCTTCTCCGAGGACTGCCAGAACCCAGCGAATGGGCCGCACGAAGCGCGGGTCGGACTTCTCCATCCAGTACATGCTCTTGGGAAAGCTCAACCCGAGGATTGTTGCGGGCAAGATTTCCGGCAGGATCGCTTGGGCAGAACGTCCCTGGGTGGTTTTCCGCAGCGCCAGATACTCCCCTTTTGGGGTGGTGGTGCGAGTCAAATCCTCCAGGCGGGCGGAGTTCTTCTGGGCGAAGCTCTCTGCTGCCCGGGTGTATTTCCCTTCCGCGCCGACAGCCACCTTGACGGGCGGTCCGAGGATCTCCTCAACCTTGTCCGGCTGCCGACCTAACAAGGCGGGGACATGGATGACGAGGCGACGCGGCGTGGAGTACGTCCTTACGGGCGATTCACGAATTGCGCCTACACCTGCTTCAAAGGGTGCAACATCATGGGGTAGCAACCGGGCCTCGCGCAGCGCCGCCCGGACGCGCTCGCCTAGGCCTTTCTCAGCATCGTGCAGGAAGCGCGCAGGGATTTCCTCGCAGCCCACTTCGAGCAGCAAGGGCAGGGTGATTGACGATTGACGATTGGCGATTGACAATTGGCTCGCCTCAACAGCCTGATTTCCAGTTTCGATTTTCGAGTTTCGATTTTCGACTTCCGAGGCTGTCATGCCGCCACCTCGTCTTGCCGGTCGAGGTGAATGGCGGCGACTTCGCAGGCCAGCTTGCGGACGCGCGCGATCAGCGCTACGCGCTCTGTCACGCTAATAGCGCCGCGCGCATCGAGGATGTTGAACAGGTGCGAGCACTTCAGCGCGAGGTCATAGACCTTCCGCAGGGGAAAGCGGGCCCTAATTAAAGTAATTCTTGAAATATACTCTCCAGCGACCTGATCTGCCGCATCTTCGCTTGCACGCAGCTCCCTCGGATACTCGCTCAGCAGCCGCGTGGCTTCCGCCTCGTACAAGTCCAAGAGCTCGCGGCAGACCTCCGGGTCGGCGGCCTCGAAGTCGTAGACGGAGAACTCCGACTCTTCTGTCCGCCGCATGTCGCCGTAGGTCACCGTTTCGTTCCAGTGCACCTGGTAAACGTCCTCGACGTTCTGGAGGAAAGCAGCGACGCGCTCCAATCCGTAAGTCAACTCGACGCTGATGGGCTCGAGGTCCACGCCGCCGGATTGCTGTAAGTAGGTGAACTGGGTGATCTCGAGGCCATCCAGCATGACCTGCCAGCCGATGCCCCAGGCGCCCAGGGTGGGTGCTTCCCAGTTGTCTTCCTCGAATCGGATGTCATGGTGCCGGATGTCGATTCCCAGCGCCCCCAGGCTTTCGAGATACATGTCTTGGATGTTCGCGGGCGGCGGCTTCAGGATGACCTGCATCTGCGTGTGCTTGAGCAGGCGGTTGGGATTTTCGCCATAGCGGCCATCGGCGGGGCGCCGCGCGGGCTGCACGTAAGCCACACGCCAGGGCTGTGGCCCCAGGACGCGGAAAAAGGTCTCGGGACACATCGTGCCCGCCCCCACCTCCAGGTCGTAAGGCAATGCCACAACACAACCCTGTTGCGCCCAGAACTCACTGAGGCGCAGGAGCATCTTTTGAAAAGTCAGTTGCGAGGCGATTGGCCTTGCTGATCGTTTGCGTGCTTGTGGCATAAATCGTGAAGCTATCAGCTATCAGCTATCAGCTATCAGCTTTCAGCTACCAGTTGTCAGTTCTCAGTTTTCAGATCAAGCTGTCCTGATCCTTTCTCGCGGTCTTGCTGAAAGCTGACGGCTGACCGCTGATGGCTTCTTCAGACCGCCTCCTCCATCATCGCACGCGTCACCAGTTTTCGTTCCGCGTGGGCTTCGATCAACTCCTCGAGGAATCTGCGGGCCTCGCGGCAGCCCGGCGGCGCCTTTTCCTCGCCGATCCACCGTTCCAGCGGCCTCTGGCAACCGGCGCGCATGGCGGCAATCACTTGGGAGGATATTGCTTGGCCGATCACGCCCGTTCGGCACGTCTCACAGCTCAAACCCTCGGACCCAGGCCCGTAATACCCGCCTTCGTCGCCAAGCGCCCGGCCACAATTCTGGCAGCGCTCGAAATCCGGCAAAAAGCCTGCCAAGCGCAGCAGCCAGTAGTCGAAGTAGAGAAGCGGCCGGTTCACCTCCCCCGAATGCTTCAAGCTGCGAAGCACCGCCAGGAACAGCCGAAACAGGCGCTCGTTCACTTCCCTTTCCGGGATCATGCGTTCGGCCACTTCCGCGACGTACTGGGCTGCCAGTTGAATCCGATAGTCTTTCTGCATATCGAAGAAGGACTCAATCAGCTCGGCGGAATTCATCCTCAGCAGGTCGCGGTTTTCACGCTCGAAGATGAGCACCCGAACATGGCTCAGGGGCTCAAGCGCGGCCCCATAACGGCTCTTAGTCCGGCGGGCTCCCGTAGCCACCGCCCGCAGGCGCCCCATTTGACGTGTGAAAAGCGAAGCGATCTTGTCAGCTTCCGCTAACCGGTAGGTCCTTAGAACAATGGCTTCCGTCTCACGAAGAGGCATTTTATGTCGACGCGCCGACAATCCCATTGAAATTAGCATATCCGTGCGCGTGCGGGAAGCGAAAAGTGCGGAGAGCGCGCCCGGCAGACGCAAGAAAACGCAAGCCGGAAACTGGAAATCAGAAACTGGAAACTGGAAACTAGAAAATGGAAACTTGCAGCGCCATTTTCCAGTTTCTAGTTTCCAATTTCCAGTTTCCAGGTTCTCGTTTCACCCAATACCCCACAAATGGTCGACAGAACTTGGCTTTTTCCTTGACTCCTCGACCCCTCGGGTGTGGCGGTCGCGCCTGGATTCTGTGGAAAACGGCGCGCGTTTTGTGGAAAATATATTATGTTAACTAGTCACCGCCAAGACAAAATATTATCAGACGCGCCTGTGCAAAAGCGCGCTGCCACCGCCTCGCAGCCAAGGCAGAGGCGCAGGGTTGTCCGTGGTCCCGCCGCGGCGGGTCAGTGGTCACGCAGGGCTCTGTGTCGCTAGATAATTCATTGCCAGAGAAGCCATGGCCCGGTCTACACTCGGATGACCTGCCCGAACCCACGGAGTAGGCCACATGACACACCCGTGCAGGAGCTTTCGAGGCCACTCCACCTGTCGTGAGTTGCCCCGATGTTTAGGGCCGGCACTGCGCCTCTCGAACAAAGCTAACCAATAGCTTCAGGTATGCCGAAAAAATGTAGAGTGTCTGCCCTTTGTTGCTCGAAGGAAGGCGCGTTTGCGGAAGAACAACGTCGCGGGCCTCGGATTGAATGCGACCGAAACGGTCCTAACTATTCGCCACTTCCCTGCCCCGGGAGAAAGCGGACGGGTGCTCTGTTGGGCTTTAGCGCACTGCGCTCCCACGCCTAACTGTGCGCTACGACTCCCGCGCTCACCAGTTGTAGCTTGCCAACAATTCTCCCTGATCGTTCACCAGCAGCAGAGCCGCCCGGCCGGGCTCAAGCCTGCCGGCAAAAACCTTTCCACTCCTTGTATCCCGGAATGACATTTCCGACGCCGACGATTCGGAAGCCAGCACATAGAGCGTGGCGTGGTCGAATTGCGTGGGGCAGATGAGCATGCCGGGATCATCTAGTTGCGTGGCATAAGCTTCTGCGACGTTGGCCACTTGCAGAGCATAGCGATAAAGGTCGCCGATGGCTTTGAGGTTGTCATTGAGTTCGAACGGCAAGGGCATGAACAGGATTCGGCCTTTGCCCAGGGTTTTTTCAAGCATTGTCTGGTCATTGGGCAGGAGAGTTCGTTCCAGAAATGTCGTTTTCTCCCCGGAAAAACTCAACACCGCTCCTCCTCCGGGCCAGGTGATGAGGTTTTCGCGCGTGGTGAGCAAGCCGGGATGGAGATCGAGTCCCAGTTGGCTTGCACGCGCGGCGGGATGAAAATGCTCGTCGTCATCGAAAGCCCCGCTGACCAGCAGTGTGGCGCCTGCGCGGACTTTCGCCAGGATGGCTTGCCAAGCCTGCTCGTGGAGCGTCCAGGGGGACGGCAGCAAGATGAGCTTGGGGTTGCCGAGCAATTGAGTCTGATACTCGCCCACGGCATACGCCGAGCCGCGTGCGTACTGGTAGAGCGCACGCACACAGTTTTGCTGGGCTTCGAGGGCGGCGGAGTTGAACACCGAAAGCTGGAGCGATTGCGGCAGCACCATCGCGACTTCCGGCAACTTCAGCCCCGTGGCGTAGGGCGCAGCCTTGCCGGCAAAGCTGGCCATTTCACGCATCGCGTCTTCCCAGATCTTGTTCGAACCGTCGCTACGCTTGATGCCGAAGTCGCCGCCTGTCACCCATTCCCATTGCAGTGAGCCGCTGTTAGCGGCGGCGAAGCCCAGCGCCCACTTGCGCTCGACCAGCCCAAAGGCCGTCAGCTCGTCGTAGCGCGGCACGCCGTCCGCCCGCCAGACGGGCTGGTAACCCGTCTCGCCAACGAAGTTCGGAACTCCCACGCGCTTGGCGACCACGGAATCCCAGAGTAGCGCGTCGTCCCGCCAATAGGTGTGATTCACGGTAAAATCGACACCGGCGTCGGCATAGAATTGGTTCAGCACGCGATCGGTGACGCCTCCCTCATCCTGGCCGACGTCCGTGAGTTGACGACTGCCCGTCGAGCGGATGGCAGCCACCATCTTGCCCACCCAGCGGCGAAACATCTCCTGCGCGAACAGGTTGTAATCGACGGCCCGCACCAGGCGCGGATTGCCGTAGCGCTCGAAGGCGAGGTCATCGCGCTCCGGCAAGGGAAGGCTTTCAAAGCTCCCCAGCTCCTCCGGCGTCACGTTCCAGGCGCGTGCCAGCTCATCCAGCGTCCCGTATTTCTCGCGCAACCAGGCACGCCAAGCGGCAAGCTCGGTCGGATCGTTATTGGGCGTGTTGCCGCGCCACAGCCGTTTGGGATTCGAAAAACTCGGCTCGTTGATCAGGTCCCAGCTCAGGTGCGGCACGTCCTTGAAGCGCCGGACGATGGAAAGCATGTAGCTCTGCTGCGCGCGGATGGCGATGGGATCCGTGTAGGGATTTGTCCCTGGACCGCTGAGGAGCGATTCCTGGCCGGGAGGGCGCATGACGGTCTGCGGGTCGAAGGCGTAGAAAGTGAAATTGACATGAATGTGATGACGCGCCGCGGATAGGAGAAACGCCTCCAAACTGCGCAGAAAGCGCTCCTTCGCCTGGCCAGTCGAGCCGTCGAAGATTTCCAGGTGATCTTCCCATACGCCCGTGCGGATGAAGCTGATATCGTGCTGCTCCATCTCGGTGAAGTCACGCTCCCACACCCACGCGTTGCCCGCGCCATGAAATCCCCAACCGTAGTGCTCAGTGGTGAAATAGTTGGTGCCGAAGGGGAAAAAAGGAATGCCGTCTTTGGTCAAGAAATCGCCCTTCACGCCGTACCTGGGCCCGGAGTGCAACAGTCGGTCGTCACGGACCCAAAAGCCGGTTTGATAAAACTCGCGTGGCTTGCCGGTGTCTTCATAGGTGCTGCGAACTTCGTAGAATCCCGGCGCCAGCGTTTTCTGATCCTCAAAAGCAACCGGCTCGGTCACGGCATCGCCGGCACAGTTCACTTGCCGTGAGGCGAGAACCTGGCCACCCGCCAGCAGCTCGATACGCACCCTTCCCGATTGCTCCTGCCCCAGGAGCTGCTTGCGCACATTGTTCAGTCGGACGACAAGCTGAGGAATCTCGCCCGCAAGCACCGTCGCGTTTTGCATCTCGACACGAAAGACCGTTGCGCCCTGGCGGGCGTAGTCAGCGGCCTGACGGACCACCGCGAGAGCCCCCGGTGACGACCAGTATCCGGGCTCGGGTTCGAAGCCGAGCATCACGACGCGGGCGCCCAACAATCCCTTGGCTTCACCTTCGAGGCGAGTGAAGTCCGTGGCGACGACCGGCGCCGCCAGGCGCTCGCCGGCGGAGTTCTGGAGATAGCCCAAGCCGCGGCTCACACTCTCGATCACAAAGACGCGCTTCACCTCGACGTCGCCACCGCTGAACGTGGCATCCTTCCACGCGAACTTCAGCCCGGCCCGCAGCGGCGCCTCATAGGTGTGCTCGACCCCGATCCGGCGAGAGTAAGCTGTCTCAGCTCGGTCCGCGATGAACTCACCAGCTTCCTTCCGCACGGGGATGGTCAGAGGCCGGCCCCCTAGCACGAGCAGATTTCCGCCGGTTTGTAGATACTTCAGGACCGCAGCCCAAGCGTTGACCGGAACCGCGGAGCCATACGGGAGAACCAGCAACTCCGCATCGCGGAGGGTCTCTTCCTTGTTCAACTCATCGAGACTCGCGAACTCCGGCTGCAGCCCGTCCAGAGCTTTCCGCAGGGTCTCCTGGGGGACTGGCTGGCTTTCCACGGTAGGAAACCCCTCCTGCCATAACACCACGACTTTGCCGTAGGCGGCACTCATTGAGATGCATAATGCCAAGATGATCTTTACCATTGTGCGCATATTCGTTCTCCTCAAGATAACCGCTGCCTTCCGGCGTGGATGTCAGCGCAAGCCGGGGCGGGTTCGGGCACCGTCGAAGATACTCTTTTTCCCCTGCGCTGCAAAGAGACTGCGAGTCGCGCAGGGGGAATCACATGGACCATTCTCATGCTCGGTGGCGCGTCCCAGGCGCATTTCGTATGTGCTGAAACAGAAAGCTCTCACGAAGCTGGAACAGCCGGACACCGCCTCATTGACGACCCATCCGAGAAGGTATAGCTTTGAGCCTGGGTTGGCGGACCCCGAGTGGTAAGGGGAAGATGAGGTGAACCGCACGGCTCAACAGGTTGTTGAGAAACGTTCCGAGCATGTCATCCTGAGTCCTTAGCGAACAACTCTCCGGGTAGACTCCGCGAAGGATCTGGTTTTCTGTGTCATCAACCACTTGCGAGATTCTTCGTCGCCCCGATCAGATCGCGACTCCTCAGAATGACAACTATCGGGAAGGGTTCACCAACCTGTCAAGAATATGCACGCCGCGAGACCGGCGCGGGTGATTCGATTTACGAATTGGGGGTTATCCATGGACCACATTTCCAGCAGAAGACAGTTCCTGAACGTCTTGGTGGGGGCTCCCCTGGCTCCCTATGCGTTGCGTGCCTTTAAGCCCCAGACCGGGCCTCCCTCCAGCGCTTCGGAGCCACGAGTGTTCCTGGCGCCGTTCAACTACCAGGGAGTGCGTCTCGGGGATGGCATGTTGAAGAAGCAACACGATGCCACGCGAGACTATTTCTACAATCTCCCGGACGATGACATCCTGAAAGGCTTCCGCAAGAGAGTCGGCACGCCGGCCCCCGGGAACGACATGGGCGCCTGGGGTTCGGAAGACACCGGGATGGTCTTTGGCCAATGGCTGAGCGGCATGGCGCGAATGTACAAAGCCACGGGCGACACGGCGATCCGCGCCAAGGCCGTCCGTCTGATGCGCGAATGGGCGAAGACGATCGAGCCGGACGGCACGCCCTACTATCCTACCGGGGCGCAGGAGTTGAGATTCTCTCACTACGCCTGGGACAAGCTGGTATGTGGCTTGGTGGATCTTCATGAGTATGGCGGCGAGAAGGATTCACTCCCGGTGCTGGAGAGAATCACTGATTGGGCTATGCGGAACCTCGACCGCACTCGAAAGGCGGCCACCACGGACGACTTTCAGGGCATCTCTCCTGAGTGGTACACGCTATCCGAGAATCTTTATCGCGCCTACCGCTCGACCGGAAACAGCACTTACAAAACGTTCGGTGACATGTGGCGCTACGACCACTACTGGGGAATGTTCAGCGGGAAGGCGCCACTCGAGCCGGCCCGCCTCCATGCTTACAGCCACGTCAACACCCTGAGCAGCGCTGCCATGACTTACGCCCTTACCGGCGAGCCCGAGTATTTGCAGACCATCGTACACGCCTACGACCACTTTCAAGAGGTGCAATGCTACGCCACAGGCGGTTACGGCCCAGCGGAAAGGCTGGTAGCGCCGGACGGGGAACTCGGCAGGTCACTCGAACGAGAGGCGAACACGTTTGAGACCCCCTGCGGGGCGTGGGCGGTCTTCAAGCTGGGGCGCTACTTGATCGAGTTCACCGGTGAAGCCCGGTATGGGGACTGGATGGAGAGGCTGCTCTACAACGGAATCGGCGCGGCGCTGCCGATGGCCTCCGGAGGGAAGACCTTCTACTATTCGGATTACCTGCTCGGCTCCGACACGCCCATCGCTTCAGCGCGCAAAGACTACTACTGGGACCCCTACCCTTGCTGCTCCGGCACGTACATTCAGGCGGTGGCGGACTATCACAACATCATCTATTTCCAAGGCGAGCGCTGTTTGTGCGTCAACTTGTTTGTGCCCTCTACAGCGACCTGGAACCTCGACGGACACGAGATCCAGATCGAACAGGAGACGGCCTACCCGGAATCGGATACCGTCACGCTGACCGTCCGCCCACAAAAGAGCGTCTCGTTTAAGCTTGGATTGAGAGTGCCCGGATGGTCGCAGGGGGCGACGGTGAGTGTAAACGGCAACAAGCTCGACGTGCCGGCCAACCCCGGATCGTGGGCAACCATCGAGCGGGCGTGGAATGCGGGTGATCGCGTCGCGATTCAAATACCCATGCGACTCCGCTTTGTGCCGATTGACAAACAGCATCGGCAACGAGTTGCCTTGATGTACGGCCCGGTGGTCTTGGTCCAGGATGGACGCTACACCCAGCGGCTGACTAGCGTGCCCGGCGGGGGAGATCTCGGGATTACCCGCGTTGGGGACCGGCTGCATTTCCGGGTAGCAGCCCAGCCGAAGAGCATCTTCAGGCCCGAGTGGGGAGCGTTCGTGCCCTTCTACGAGATGGGGCATGGATTCCCTTATCGCATGTACTTCGATCTCGCCTAGTCCTTGTGGGGCGTACTCGCAACGTCTGGAGGCCGAGACCGACGACCTGATTCGACCACGACAACAACCCGAAAGAGAACAAAAGACAAGAACAACGATAGACAAACAACGAGAAAAACAAAAGACAAAAAGGGGACATTTCTAAAGAGCTTTGACAGGACATTTCTAATGGGGCTTGACAGAACAGGAGCCCAGGGGCTGGAAAGAAGGCAACTGGGTGTATACTGTGGCAGCGCCGGGATGCCAAAATGCAAATTCCGGCCAAAGAAGTCAGTGTCTTGTTCTGATTGGCCAAAGCGGCGTGCTTTCACAGGCCCTGAACTTCAATCCAAATCCCAAGCGCGGGCGCGACTTTACCGCGCGAGTGAAAGGAGCAGTAGAACCCTATGAAGAAATACGTGGCTGAATTCATCGGAACGTTCACCCTGGTTCTCTTTGGGTGCGGAACCGCGGTTGTATCAGGCCAGGCCGTGGGCCACCTGGGAATCGCATTTGCCTTCGGGTTCGCCCTGTTGGCGATGTGCTATGGCATTGGTCCTGTATCCGGTTGTCACGTCAACCCCGCAGTCAGTCTGGGGGTGTTCGCCGCCGGACGCATGAGCAGCAAGGATCTTGGCGGCTATATTGTTGCGCAGTTGCTCGGTGGAATCGCTGCAGCCGGCGTGCTCGCGGTAATTGCCAATGGCCTCCTGGCAGGATATGACGTCGGTGCTAATGGTTTGGGGCAGAACGGGTGGGGCGAAGGTTATCAAGCAGGATACGCGCTCTCCTCCGCGGTCGTCTTCGAGTTTGTGGCGACTCTGATCTTCGTGATCGTCATCTTGGGGTCGACCCAGACGGGAGCTCCCACTCAGATGGCGGGTTTGGCGATCGGGATCTCGCTCGTGGTGATCCACATCTTCGGCATCAACATCACTGGGGTATCCGTCAACCCAGCTCGCAGTCTAGGACCGGCTATTTGGGTTGGCGGGAAAGCAATTTCCCAGGTCTGGATGTTTCTGCTTGTCCCCAGCATCGCCGGAATCGCCTCAGGGGCGATCTATCGGTCCAAGGTTTTGACGATCTGAGCCGGTCGCAGAGCATCTCCCCTTCCCTGCTCGAAGGAGGATGGGTTTGCGCAAAAACTCGGTAGATGTTGTCGGGCTGGGATTGAACGCCACGGACACGGTTCTAATCGTACGCGACTTCCCTGCCCTGGGAGGAAAGGAGCGTGTGCTCTCCTCGTCCATGCACGCGGGTGGACAGGTGGCCACCGCGCTGGTCACCTGCCAGCGGCTGGGGCTTCGCACCCGCTACATCGGCAAGGTCGGGGATGACGTGGGTGGCAAGATCCAGCTTGCAAGCTTGAAACGTGAGGGAGTAGACGTGCGATACACGCGCGTGGTTCCGGACACGCCCAATCAATTCGGCCATATCTTGGTGGATCAGGCGACGGGCGAACGAACGGTTTTCTGGGACCGCGATGCGCGCTTGACCGTTACCCCGGAAGAGTTGACAGAGGGCGCGATCACCACCGGCCGCGTTCTGCACCTGGACGGGTGCGACGTCGAGGCTTGCCTGAAGGCCGCACGATGGGCAAGGCGGGCGCGCGTCCCCGTGCTCGCCGACCTTGATACGGTTTACAAGAAGGTCGAAAGCCTTTTCCCTTACATCGATTACTTGATTGCCTCGACCAAATTTCTTCCCACGCTGACCGGCCAGGCTGACCCCTTCGGAGTCCTCGAGTACATGGCCACCGAGTACAAGATGAAGGCTCCCGGCATGACCCTGGGCCGGGACGGGGCGTTGGTTTACCAGGGAGAGCGGTTCCACTACTCACCGGGATTTGTCGTCGAAACCGTGGATACCACGGGCGCAGGGGACGTCTTCCATGGCGGTTTCATTTACGGGCTGCTGGCGGGATGGGAAATCGGGAGGATTCTGGACTTTGCGAACGCCATGGCCGCACTCAACTGCACGGCGCTGGGCGCACGAGGGGGGATCAAGACTCAAGCGGAGGCGGAAAACCTGATGGCCCGCGGCGCTCGCCACGTGAACCCAGCCTATCTTAGAAACCCTACGGGGAAAACCAGTGTGAAAGGCAATTCTGAATTCTGAATGGTGAATTCTGAAATTTGAGCGCCGATCGAGGCTATGCCATGGGCTTTTCGGGGCGCATCAGGGGGAACAGGATGACATCCCGAATGGATCGGGAATTGGTGAGCAGCATGGTGAGGCGATCAATACCGATGCCTTCCCCGCCGGTGGGGGGAAGGCCGTAACTGAGAGCGCGAATATAGTCTTCGTCAATGGCGTGGGCCGTCAGGTCACCTTTTTCGCGGAGGAGTTGTTGATACTCGAAGCGGTCGCGTTGTTCGGCGGGATCGTTGAGTTCGCTGAAGGCGTTGGCCACTTCCATTCCGGCGATGTAAAGCTCAAACCGCTCAACGAAATTGGGATCTTCAGGTTTCTGCTTGGCAAGCGGTGAGACCTCCAGCGGGTAATCCATGATGAAGGTTGGTTGGATCAAGTGGCTTTCCGCCACATGCTCAAACAGCTCTGCGAGAGCCGTACCCGGGGCCGTACCCTCAGGCAACGCCAGGGGCTCGTACCCCGGGCAGGAGCCGCCGCCAGCCCAGCGGTTGAAAGCCTCGACCCATTTGAAAACCGCTTTAGGTTCCGCCAGATCTTCCTGTGAAGGCCCTTTCCCTTCTGCCTCCGGCCAAAACTTGCCCACCGCCTCTTTCATCGTCAAACGCTGGAATTCGGCGAAGGAAATATGTTGCCCGCCGTAGTCGAAATCGACCGTTCCGAGGACGGCCAGCGCAGCGTGCCGCAGCATTCTTTCCGTCAAGGCCATCAAATCGCCGTAGTCGGCGTAAGCCTGGTAGAACTCCAGCATCGTAAACTCAGGATTGTGCTGGGTGGAAATCCCCTCGTTGCGGAAATTCCGGTTGATCTCGTAAACGCGGTCCAGGCCTCCCACGGTGAGCCGTTTCAGGTAAAGCTCCGGAGCAATGCGAAGGTAAAGGTTGAGGTCCAGAGCGTTGTGGTGGGTAATGAAGGGCCGTGCCATGGCGCCGCCTGCCAGCGGCTGCATCATGGGGGTTTCCACCTCGAGGTAGCCTTCGCCGTCAAGAAATTCCCGCAGAGCGCGAATTAGCCGGCCACGGCGCTCAAAAACCCTCCGGGATTCCTCATTCACCATGAGATCCAGGTAGCGCTGTCGGTAACGGAGCTCCAGGTCGGTGAGGCCGTGCCATTTTTCCGGTAAGGGCAAGAGTGCCTTGGCCAGGAATAGCAGGCGCTCGGCGTGAATAGTCAGTTCACCGGTTCTGGTGCGAAAGAGGTATCCGGTGACGCCAATGATGTCGCCGATGTCGAGAAGCTTGAAGAGCTCGAAGTCACGCTCTCCCACGGCTTCCCAACGCACGTAGATTTGCAGGCGCTCGCCGCCCGCCGCCAAATGCGCAAAGCCCGCCTTCCCGTGGGGGCGGATGGTCATCACTCGCCCCGGCACCCTGACCGAGACCCTCTGGGCACTCAACTGCTCCAGCGAAGAAGAAGAATAGGCGGTCAGGATCTGCGGGATGGTGTGTGTAAGGTCGTAATGGCGCGGATAGAGCTCGAAACCCAACTCGGCGATGGCCTGGAGCTTTTTTCGCCTTTGCAGTATGAGATCGCGAAGTTCTGTTGTGGACACGGAAGAGACCCGCCAGCAAACGGCAGAATTCATCACCGATGAAAGCAGCAATTATAGGGTTGCCGCAGAAAGGGTGTCAAGAAATTGAAGGAATTTGTTATGATCCGCAGATTCCGCAGATGGCGCAGATTACTATCAGCAGTCGGGGCCTTGGTGGTCTGCGCGATCTGTTAATTCTGCGGATCACTTACTGTCCGTCGCATCTTTCTTCACTCATCTGCGCAATCTGCGCAATCTGCGGATTTGTTCTTGCCCGTCGACTCCGTCAACTCTTCCGCTAAACCTTGCTTCAGCGACTGCCAATTTTCTATACTGGGTAGTATGCGTTGGTTGGCGGGCATTCTCGTTCTCACCGGTGTGGGTTTTCTGCTGCGGCGTCTGCTTTGGGTTAATTCGCGGGCTCAGCGCGCGCCGGCAGGTCTGGCGCCATTGGGACCAGAGCGCCAAGCCGTCTATGACGGTTTTGCGCCAGAAGTTGAGGCAAGGACAGCCATGCTGGGCATTTCGCTCAACGACGCGTTTGAAGAGCGGGGCGCTGGCCGCCACGACATGGCCTGGCGGATGATCCGGCTTTCTGCCGCCGAGTGGGACGGCATGGCGAAGATCGCCGCAGGCCTCTTGGATGCCTTGGCGAAGCACCTGCCGAACGCCCAGGTGGTGGTCACGCCCCGCAGCATCCACGCCCATCGTTTCAAGTCTAGGCCCATGGTTGACTATGTGCGGATGCATGAACTTCTGGACCAATTGGTTTTCAGCTCCCGGCGCCGCTATCAGCTTCAACTTCGTCTGCTGCGCCGCGCCGCGGAAATCGTGACGGGAGAATTCCGGCATACCTACCGCCACGCCGAAAGGACGGACGACCGGTCTCCGGAAGTCTGGAGCCAGATTGATCTTTACTTCCACGACTTTGACCTCATCGCCAAAGAAGCCTTGCTGGCTTTTCGCGCTTTACTAGCCTGCCTTCCACTCTCATTCTTGCCCAAATTCTCCCTCGAACTCAATGCGCTCCTGCGCGGCAGGGTCCGCACACGTTCGCTCCCTGTCGAGCGCTAGCGGCTCGCCAAACTTCGTGCCCTTACTCCTGCGAGTATGCTTGCGGTGTCCTCGCCATGAAGCTTGACAAGGGCCAGTCGAGAAGCCACCCGGACCAACAACGATGAAAGGAAAAAAAGGAAGGGGTGGCGGCGTTCAGCGGGCCACCCCGTGCAGGTAATAGCTCACCAAGACCAACAGCCGGCCTCAGGGACTATCCGTAGAAGATTTCGGCCATACGAATCCATTCCTGATCCACAAGCTTCAGTTTGGTCATCGCTTCCAACAGGGGTATGGAGGTGATCTGATTGCCCTTCAAGCAAACCATATGGCCAAGCTTGCCTTCCTCGATCAAATCGACGGCCTTAAGTCCGTAGCGGGTTCCCAGCACGCGGTCAAAAGCTGTGGGCGAACCGCCGCGCTGGATGTGGCCGAGCACCGTGGAGCGCGTTTCGAACCCGGTCTGCTTCTCGATGAGCTTGGCCAGGCGCTCGCCGATGCCGCCCAGCAAAACGTGACCGAACTGGTCGAGTTGCTGGCCTTTGGTCACGAGTGCGTCTTGGCCCTTGAGCTGGAACCCCTCCGAAGCGACCACGATTGAGAACTTCTTGCCTCTGGCATGCCGCCGTTTGATGACCTCGCAGATTTCCTCGAGGGTCTTCGGCTCCTCTGGAATCAGAATGCAATCAGCTCCGCCTGCCAGACCGGAGATAATCGCAATCCATCCTGCATGGCGCCCCATCACTTCAACCACCATCACGCGGTGATGCGATTCCGCGGTAGTGTGGAGGCGGTCAATCGCCTCAGTAACAATCGAAACAGCCGTGTCGAACCCGAAGGTCTGGTCCGTGCCGTCCACGTCGTTGTCGATGGTCTTGGGAATGCCGACGATTTTAACGTTGTCATTGACGAGTTGCCGGGCGACCCCCAGAGTGTCCTCGCCTCCCACCGCTATGAGGTAGTCAATTCCCATGGTCTTGAGGTTGGCGAGCAGAGTTTTCTTGTCCTCTTCCTTCTTTAGCGGGTTGGTGCGCGACGTGCCGAGGATTGTGCCGCCGCGCGGCAGAATCCCGGAAACGGAATCCAAAGTAAGCGGCTCCGCGTCAGCCTTCAGCATTCCCCTCCAACCGTCCTTCACGCCCAAAACCTTGTATCCGAGCTGCCCAGCGCGTCGGACCACCGCCCGGATCACGGGGTTGAGTCCGGGACAATCGCCCCCTCCAGTAAGAATCCCGATTGTGCCTTTAGAATTATTCGCCATATCGAGCTTCAACTCCTTGAATGATCAGATGAATCGGAGTCTCGGCGCCATCCTGAAGCAACCTGCCCACGAACGCCGCACCGGCTCCAAAGCAAACTAGAAAATCTACCAAGAAACACGTTCAGAGGCAAACGAATTGCGCTGCCGGTAGTGGCACAATTTGATGTAGAGGCGGCTTTATGCCGCCATTTGGCGATCCCGCAGACGCGGGATCGCCGCTACCACATCAAACTGTACCACTACCGCGCTGCCACAGGTTTCAGGTGTCAGGTGTCGGGATTTCAAGTGTGTGGCGCCGGGCGTCTGGTTTCAGGTGTGAGGGGCCAGGGGAAAACAGAGGTCAGGGGCTAGTGTCCTGAGTGAGAAGTTAGCTGATTAGGTGATGTCTCTTCGGGCGGTCGTTCCGATGCCCCGGTAGGGGTCCCGCAAGGCGGGATAGCCCAGGGCGCAAGCCCTGGGGGAATCGGCCCTCACCCCGTCCCGCAGAGCGGGACACCCCTCTCCCGCGCGGGCGGGAGAGGGGACGGGGGTGAGGGGAGGGCCACTCGACCCCACGTCTTACGACGTGGGCTACATTCTTTCGCCCCGACACGTCGGGGCTGATTTAATTAACAAACTTCTGACTCGGGACGCTAGGGGCATAGGTGTTAAATTAAGGCTCCCGAGCAGGTCTCACCCGACGTAGACGCGCCACGGGCCCGCTGGGGATCGCGTCCCGCTGGGCGCTCCCTGGACAGATTGGGTCCGACTTTGCGCTTGTCCGGTATGCCGACATAACCGTCAAGTGAACCCTGATACGTAGATCCTACGGCGTAAGGGGGGAATCATCGATCTCCGGCGAAGCCCATCCAAATTGACGATGCGTACGGTTGCCACAGGGACATCGGGCATGAGAGAATCCCATGGAGAGAACTGCTGACGGTGCCTGGTATGTCCGAAGAGAAGAGACATGATCTATACGAATTCATGCGGCAGATTAGTATCGAGATGTCCGCGGAGTACAACCGCATTCAGATGCGTGCCACCGAGGACCCCGGCACCGCCGGAGATCAGGGAGAGGAAAATTGGGCCGGAGTGTTACGCGAATGGCTTCCCCGCACGTATGAGGTCGTCACGAAAGGTCGAATCATCAGTCAAGAAGGCGTCACGGGCCCACAGATTGACGTGATCGTTCTAAAGGGTGCGTATCCGAGGAAGCTCCTAAGCAAGAAGCTCTATCTCGCTGCCGGTGTCGCGGCTGCGTTTGAGTGCAAGACGACGCTGAAGGCATTGGATATTTCAGACACGGTGAAGAACTGCGTCATGATCAAGGGCCTGTACCGGAATCGCAAAGGGACGCCATACAAGGAGCTACACTCACCTCTTGTTTATGGGCTGCTCGCGCACTCTCATTCGTGGAAAGGGGAAAAATCGACGCCCGAGCAGAACATTGAGCAGAAGCTTCATGAGGTTGATGAATTGGACGTATCTCATCCCCGCCTGCAACTTGATCTCCTGTGTGTTGCCGATCTCGCCACATGGATCTCGTCGATGATTACATACGTCGGCCCACGTCTAGGGCCTCACTGGCCCGCAGTGGCATCTTACGGCCCGAACGGGTCAGCAGTCTCAGCGTACATCGGACACACTCGAGACGAACGACAGGTCGAGCAGTTCACTCCAATTGGTGTTCTCATTTCTTACCTCTCACAAAAGCTCGCATGGGAAGACCCTTCGCTACGAGACCTTGCTGATTACTACCGAATGACAAACATTGCAGGCTCTGGCAAGGGACGCATGCGAATTTGGCCCAGCTCGATCTACAGCGAAGAAATTCGTCCGCGTGTCGAGGCAGGAATGCTGTCACAGGGTACACAGTGGGACGAATGGCAGCTCGCGTTCCAATGAAAGCTGGTAGCGCGGACCTGTCCTCTAGGTCCGCGGCACTTTGTTGTTATTCGGGGGCTTATTGTCTAGGGTTATTGGGTTTAGTACGTAGCATAAAAGGCTGTTCTGTTCCAGGGAGGTAACCTAACGGAGACTCTTGTCCAGTAGATACAAAAACTGCCGTGTAGGTTTTGTCTCGCACATCTGAGAAATGAAGAGTGTATTTAATCCCAGGCTTTTTTCGGTCCTCGTCGCTCAATCCTTTGACGGTATAACGCAGCCAACCTCTTTCGAGTCCTCCAGTGGGAACCGGAGAAGTAGTTTTTTATTGCATCTTGGCGCCTAAATGTGGCGATAACCTTTTTGCTTTCGTCAAATAGTCGCAATCCATCTGAGATGAAACTTGGAGCCTGCGAAAACTTAGCACCGCCGTATTCTACATCTAAATTCCATCCCTCAACCACCGTGGGAGCACCAGTATTCTTTACCGAGGCCATAAGGAAGAGACTGGTTGCATTGAGTTCAGGTGTATATCCGTTATATACCTGTTCGATCTTGCCAATTAAGTTCGGCGTGTCGCGGTCGCGCTCAAGCGATAGTTGGACGTGTAACTGATCTGCTCTTTGATGCTCTGCACGCCATACTAAGACAGCCGCCAGAATAAAAGCTATCCGCATGCAAGCCCAAAACTTCACATTTGTAACCTTCTTGCCTTTGAGGGTCGCAACCTCTCGACCTAGGGACAATATTCCGCTCATTAAACCCACCATTATCCAAAAGATTTGCCACGACCATTCAAGCGGCCACATACGCCTCTGGGTTCAAGAGTGAATTTTTTCTTGAGCCGAGAGTGTACTACTTTTTCATCCCAACTGCACGATTTCGTCTCCGTTTTCTTTACCAACACAGATTTAGGACACTACCGTATAACGGCCTACTCGTAGAGGTGGGAAGCCCGACGTGAAGCGCTTTTCCCTTCACTGCCCGCCCACTCGCCGGTAATCTGGCTGGCGGCCCGGCCACTCCGACTATGACAAAACCCTGGAACGAGGGCGGAAGCCACTTGACGCATTCGCTATTTCCGGTATAATCGAAATATGAAAACCGCTGACGACGCCGAGAAAGTCATACGGTACGCGGACATGTTTGCCGCCATGGGGGCGGAGCCTCGGTTGCGCATCATGCAACTCTTGCTGACCGCCCATCCCCAGGGGTTGGTGGTGGGAGATATTCAGGACGAGCTGGGTATCCCGGCTTCCACACTCTCCCATCATCTCGACAAACTCAAGAACGAGGAACTGGTCAAGGTACGGCGCGAGGGTACATTCCTGTGGTACACGGCGAATACGGAGGCACTCCAGGAGCTTCTTAACTTCCTCTATGCGGAGTGCTGCACCCGCAACAAAGCCGTTAAGCCCGGAGACTTGGTTTTGATCGTCCAAGCCTCAAAGGGAAGCCAGGCTCTGTCAGAAGTTTTATGAAAGGGGGACGAAGGAAGGAGAGGGGACTCGAGCTGGGGGCTTCGTCCCATAGGCGCTAAGGTAAGCCGTGCTCAAATGGCCCTGGCAGGGGCCAACGGTGAATAGCGGCAGGTTTTAACCTGCGGATAACGGACCCAACAGAATTACGCAACCCCAACGGGGTTGACCGGTCAATGGTTCGACCCCTTCGGGGCCGGAATGCTTTCTGGGCTTCTGTTTCCGTAGGTTTCACCTACGGCTACTCAAGGTGTCCCGCTTCGCGGGACGGGAATGGCGCCGGAACGATAGAAATAGTTCTTATCTTAGGGCCTATGGGGATTCGTCCCATAGGCGCTATAAGCTTCGAGGTCGCCCGAAAGCCCGTCCGCCGACGGGCTTGGAGCGACACGAATTCAACTAAGTCAGCGCTTATGCTCCTCTGGCACCCTGCGCCTGTAACCTGCCACCTGGCCCTTGACACCCGCGCTTCCGCCTCCCGCACTTCGCTCTTGACAGGAGAACTGATACATAGTAGCCTATGTGAGTGGTCGCATGAGAAGACTTGCCAGCGAGCGCGCGAAGGGGGTTGCAGATCGGCGCGGCGGCAGGGGAAAATGCGTAGAAAACAGAAAAAAGATACTAAATAGTGGGAACGAACCTAAGAATTTGTTGAAAACACAGGAGTTATCGTTTTCAGGGGCTAAAAACGAACTGGTTCTTGAAGGCAAACGAACTCAAATCAAAGCCAAAAAAGTGTCCAAAAACCCACCTATTGTGCGGTATTGAGCCCAAGAAAGGAAGAGCAAATGAGCGTTGAAAATATCAAGGAAGTGGTAAAAGAGAAGTACGGGCAGGCGGCCCTGCGTGTCATCCAGGGCCGGAGTTCCTGTTGCGGAACGGCGCCGCCTTTGGACAGTTGTCCTGACCCCATCACCTCGAACCTTTACGATGGCAGCCAAACCAGCCAAATCCCCGAGGAAGCTCTCCTCGCTTCGTTGGGGTGTGGAAACCCAACCGCGCTGGCCGAGTTGAAGCCCGGCGAAACCGTGCTCGATCTGGGATCAGGCGGAGGCATTGATGTGCTGCTGTCCGCCAAGCGGGTGGGGCCGACCGGCAAGGCCTACGGTCTGGACATGACGGATGAGATGTTGGCGCTGGCCCGCGAAAACCAGCGGAAAGCCGGAGTTGAGAACATAGAATTCCTAAAGGGTGAAATTGAGAACATCCCACTGCCCGATAACTCCGTCGATGTCATTATCTCGAATTGTGTCATCAACCTCTCCGCCGACAAGGACCGAGTGTTGAGGGAAGCGTTTCGCGTGCTCAAACCGGGTGGGCGATTCGCCGTCTCCGACATTGTGGTGCGCGGGGAAGTTCCCGCCGAGATTCGGCGAAGTGTGGAGTTATGGGTAGGCTGCATGGCCGGGGCGCTGGAGGAGAGCGAATACCTTGCCAAACTCAAGAGGGCAGGATTTGAGGTCGTGAGCATCGAGCCGACTCGGATTTACCGCGTTGCGGATGCGCGCCAATCGCTTTCGAGCGCGGGGATTGACGTGGAGGCGATCGCGCCTCTAGTCGATGGCAAGTTCATGAGCGCCTTCGTGCGGGCGAGAAAGCCGGAATAAGTCAGCCCGCGGAGCGGGCGAAAGAGTGTAGCCCACGGCATAAGCCGTGGGTCAGAGAGCCCTCCCTCACCCCCTGCCCCCTCTCCCGCTCGGGCGGGAGAGGGGTGCCGAAGGCGGGGTGAGGGCCATCCACCCCAGGGCTTATGCCCTGGGCTACAATCTTCCGCCCCGGACGGGGCTGCAAAAAGGCCGCCCACACGAGGAAGACTTTGTGAACGAGCGTATGTGACACGACACTAGTTGCTGCGGGAAGTAGTTCATCATTCCTCGGCTTCACAGCTACGCGAACTGGAGACGGAGAGGCATCCAGATATGTCAGCACATCTTACGCGAAGACTCTCTTTTCTTGATCGGTTTCTTACCGTTTGGATTTTTCTTGCCATGGCGTTGGGCGTGATCTCTGGCTATCTGCTGCCAAGCCTGGTTCGGACCCTCACGGCCTTCCAGGTGGGCACAACGTCAGTTCCTATTGCAGCCGGTTTGATTCTTATGATGTACCCGCCCCTGGCAAAAGTCCGCTACGAAGAGCTTGGGGAAGTCTTCCGAAACAAACGGGTTTTGCTTCTTTCACTTGTGCAGAACTGGGTGATCGGCCCTGTTCTCATGTTCGTCCTCGCCGTTACCTTCTTGCGGAACCATCCCGACTATATGGTCGGTTTGATTATGATCGGACTGGCCCGGTGCATCGCGATGGTGATTGTCTGGAATGAACTTGCGAAGGGCGATACTGAATATGCCGCGGGACTTGTAGCCCTTAATTCGGTTTTCCAGGTTTTGTTTTACTCGGTTTATGCGTGGCTGTTCATCACCGTACTGCCAACATGGCTTGGTCTAAAAGGCGCGGTTGTGGATGTCTCAATGAAGCAGATTGCGCAGAGCGTCTTCTTCTACCTGGGGATTCCATTCCTTGCCGGCATGCTCACCCGCTTTGTCCTGCTTCGCCTGCGAGGGCGGGAATGGTACGAGAAGAAGTTTATTCCCCGCATCAGTCCGCTTACGCTCGTCGCCTTGCTCTTCACGATTGTGGTGATGTTTTCCCTGAAGGGTGAATACATCATTCAATTACCGCTCGACGTTCTGCGGATCGCACTGCCCCTGTTGATTTACTTCGTGGTGATGTTCCTGGTTTCCTTCTATATGGGCAGGAAGCTGGGAGCGGATTATCCCAAGACGGCCACCCTCTCCTTCACCGCCGCCAGCAACAATTTTGAGCTGGCTATCGCCGTGGCTGTGGCGGTATTTGGAATCAATTCCGGGGCCGCATTTGCGGCGGTGATCGGCCCGCTCGTCGAGGTGCCAGTACTGATTGGGCTGGTGGGAGTTGCTCTCCGCTTTCAGCGTTCTTACTTCACACCACTTCGGGAGGGCACCAACGCAGTTCAACTGGTTCGTGGGTAATCCTCGCCCCTGCTCCATTTCGCGAAGGCACGGCTTATTAGACAGTTATACGGGCAGTGAGGGAAATCAGTGAGAGTCCTCATCCTTTGTACGGGTAATTCGGCTCGCAGTCAAATGGCGGAAGGGTTACTGCGCCATGATGCGGGAAATGTCTACGAGGTTTTCAGCGCTGGCACCAAGCCGAGCCATGTGCGACCCGAGGCCATCGCCGTGATGCGCGAGGTGGGGATCGACATTTCCGGTCACCGGTCCAAATCGGTGGATGAATTTGCAGGGCAGGATTTCGACTATGTGATCACGGTCTGCGATAACGCCAAGGAGAGTTGCCCCCTCTTCCCGGCGAAAACAAAACGTATTCATTGGAGCATCGAAGATCCCGCCGCGGCGCAAGGCTCCGAAGAAGAAATATTGACAGCCTTCCGCCGCGTCCGAGACGAGCTGCGAGCGCGGCTTCAAGCCTTTGCTCAAGGCTAGATGGAGAAGCTATGTTGAAGGCGGAGCCAGCTTCCAACTATCCGCCTGAAGAGGGGCGCTATCTGCGCGGCAATGACTACTCGCCCGTCGCTGTCGCGGTGATCTTAATTTACGACCAAGAAAAGATTCCGCCGGATATTGAGAACCTGGTCCGAGTTGGTCTGGAAAGTGGAGCTGCCCTCTCCGGTACCATCCAAACTGAAAACATCGGCATCGAAAAGCTCATTTGCAACATCGTTGCCAACCCGAACATCAGGTATCTCGTAATCTTCGGGCCGGAGTCGCCGGGACACCAGACGGGCGATGCTCTCCTCATGCTGCTCGAAAATGGTGTAGACGAGCGCCGGCGGATCATCAGCGCCCAGGCTCTCACTCCCTATCTCTTCAACCTGCCCATGGAGTACATTGCGCGCTTTCGGCAACAGGTCCGGATGATTAATCTCCTGGACGAAGGCGACCCCGACTTGCTGCGCCGGGCCGTCCGGTCTTGCTATCAAGAAGAGCCCACTTCATTCCAAAACTACACGCTCTTTGATCCAGGAGCCCACCCTGAAGGCCCGCTCTCGGGTCAGCTCACCTGGCGGGTCACTCGCCCCCAGGCCGAACCAAAAGACGAAGGCGAACGGCAACAGAGGCAGAGGCTCAGAGATTTGATGGCGCGAGTGAAACGAGGAGCGGAAAAGAAGAGAGAGCGTGAGCACACATGAGTAGGATGCGGCTCTTCGTGTAGGGCCATCCCACAGGGCGGGGCCGAATCAGCGCCGCGCGCTGTGCGCGAATGCTGTCATGCTGAGCCCGTTCTCCCGCCGCGGCGGGATCAGGGTAAACTCCGCGAAGCGTCCGTGCAGTCCGTCGCTGGATGCTTTGGGCAAAAGACAACTACAGTCCCGCTGCAGCGGGATCGCCCGCCCGAAAGCACGGCGGGCTCAGGATGACAGACGGCTCCAGCTTGGGAATTCAGGTTAATCGGAGACAGTCTCTACTTTGTCCGCAAATAAAGGGTGCAGGATGCTCGGCGCTTACACCGCAGCCGGCGCCGCTTGCTTACACCGGCGCAGGATGGCAACAACGATGACGCCAAGTATTGAGCCCAACACAACCGTCCAACCGATCCACGAGGTCATCTGAGGCAGGATGGCCATGTAGAAGAACTTCCTGGCAAACGAGGCTTGGGCGAACATGGGCGCTACGGCGTCGTAGTGCGTTCCCCAACCCTGGCCGCCATTCCCGCGCATAGCGAAGAACATCACGATCAGGACCGGGATGCGGGCAGCAAAGGCGTAAGCGAGCAAAGTGTTCCCCAATGAACGCCAGCCGATACCGGGAATAAACGCTGCAACTAACATCACCAGAGATGCGACCACGGTCAGAATCGAGGGGTGCGAGGCTGTTATTCCCATCAGCAAGCCGCCTAGCACATATACCACCAACCCCAGGAACGCGAATCCAATGGCCTTACCCACGCTTGAGGGCCTGTCGCCAACCCCGGCCAACTTCAAGGCGAAATAAGGACCAAAGATGATCGGCAGCCAGGAGATGCCAATGATGGCGCCTCCCCCACCTGCCGCCGCGCTGAACCACGGTTTCGGCCAGTGTTCAAGCTCACCCACCAAGCGCAGGATGGTAACGCCCAGGGTAATCAAAGCTGGAATCGTGATTAGACTCGTGATGGAAATTGACTTTCTCTCTTCCATAAGAACCTCCTTTTGCTTTCAATTTGTGAGATGTCGTCCAGATGCTACCGCAACTCAGCGTCTTTTGCACGCCTTTCCGATTGGGGCTAGGGAAGAACAGTAGGCAGTAAGCAGTAGGCAGTGAGCAGAAGGCCACGATAACCAGAGCTGCATGTTGGAGGTCTGCCTTTCCCTAGTCCCCAGTCCCTAGTACTACTACGTTAAGTTAAGGTGGGCGGTTTCGTTTGCGAATTACGCTGCCACAATACGCGCACTCTCCGGTCCAGGTAAACAACAGGCGTTGGATCTCACGACGCGTCTGTGGCAGGGTCCACCCA